>Ga0056128_1001938_pt1 | contig 24033 bp, 16 predicted proteins | sample WorMetLIZISLAND2_FD_71113 | JGI IMG/M metagenome (GOLD analysis project Ga0056128, IMG submission 71113) | Marine gutless worms symbiont microbial communities from Max Planck institute for Marine Microbiology, Germany - Olavius geniculatus... ... | reverse complement strand
CTCTTCGAGGGGAATCTTTTCACCCAACAGCATGTAATTTGGTCACGAAATACTAGAGACCCTAGGTGAAAAACCAGGTATTAGGGCGTAACAGACAAGCTAGACGGACGGACAGGCGGACAGACGGACAGACGGACAGAAAGAATTACCATAGCTAATACGCGCTATAGCTAGCATAGCTCTTAAGCGTAAAAATTGTGAAAAACAATGTAACGTCATGTAAACAAAATATAAAACTCTCTTAATCTCTGCTGCCATTTTGCCTTGTCTGCTTTATTACTTAACTGTAGCGAAACAGAGAAAGATACGCTTGTTAACTGTTGTTTGTGTGCATTTGTGACCGCTCTGTAAATTCAGTAACTGACAAAAAATTAATTGCCATTTAAGCTTTAAAAAACTTTTGCAATTATGTCAGTGTTGGGTATAGCGGTATGCATAACAAAACCACACTTTTCTTCGAAGTCTGTGGCGTTCTGCGTCACACCTTTTGGTGGAAAGCTGCATGACGCGTTTTCAAAACCGAAAGTAACTGTGTGTTGGACATTTTTGAGCAGCTAAAACGTCTTGACTTGTCTTAACTCAGTTGTCTTGTGCATTTAGTTCACCGAAACATGGTCTTTCTGTCAATAACTTTAACATTCTCGTTTCTTGTTTATGAACTGCCTAGAACGCCAACTGCTCGTTATGTGATTCTTTCACCAAATTGTTTTACTAATTTTACGTAATTGCAATGCACATTTTTAAATTTTACCCCTCACCCCAATATTGTTACGATTTTAGCCGACCGTACTTTGGTAAAAATCGAGCTATTAACATATAGTTGTCGTCTGTTTGTCCGTTTGTCACGGATGTACTGTGGCTAAACGGTGCAAGATAGGGCATGGGTTGCTATTGATCACTGATAGGAAGTCACATACTGGCTTCCAAATGACATATATCGATGACCTTAGATAAACTTGAAACGTCATAATGCACTATGATAACGGAAAACTGGCCATATTTCGGAAACGGTGATAGATACGGCCAAGGTTACTATTGATTACTAATAGGAAGTGGCATACGGCCTGTCAGACTAGATACAAGTCGATGACCTTGGATGACCTTAAAGGGTCAAACGCATTGTGCAATGTGGCTAAACGGTAAGTCGTAGGGGGTCTGCGATGGTACCGTCGGATAGAGCGGTGGCAACTTTTTATAGGCTGTCAATAGTAACCATGTGTCTATCTGCAGCGATTTGGCCGCAATTTTGAATGAAATGTTTAAAGCTACAAGTGGCCGTATATATCTCGCAAACGGTGATAGATACGGCGTAGGCTACTATTAATGACTAATAGGAAGTGGCATACGCTTTAACAGATTAGATGAAAATCATTGACTTTGGATGACTTTGAAGGCCGTTACACGCTAGTGCGACTAAACGGTGCGAGATAGGGCTTACGTTGCTATTGATCACTAATAGGAAGTAGCATATTGGCTTTCAAATAGCATGAAAATCATTCACCTTGAATAACTTTAAAGGTCAGTACTGCAACAGTAACTGTATAAACTGTAGCGTGTCTTTCCGAGCAAGGCGTTTTTATTGTGAGAAATATTAGCAAAACCTGCGTCCGATATTTTCCTTGTTCATTTATTCTGTAGCTATTTACACCGTGTCTCAATAAAAAGTGCCGCTTTTATTTTTCGAATAACTCTATGTAACATTGGCCGATTTTGATAATTTTTGACACACACCGCTTGATTTTAATGGTTATAACCTGACCCAACTTACCTTAATACTGTTGCTACACTACCTTGTGAAATTTGGAAGTCGTATTTTGGCCTTTTACAATAATAAATTCATACTAGGTACTGCAGCGTCAGCTCAGAAATGATTAATTGAATAGCGACAAACACCAGTAACAGCTATTATCTCTTAAAACCTTTTGTGTGTTACATCACATTACTTTTATTACTGCATATGTTTAAAATGTCCTCCTCTAGCAGGAACGTATTAAGCGGTAGACGTCGACGCAACTCGCCACAGCACGTTCAATAACGCGCGACCCAAAGCGGCTCACTCGCCGTTGATGCGCCATTTCAGTTCGTCGATGTACGATCTTAAAACAAATACGATTAATGTTATATACGTAACAAATTTTTAATGATTTTATGGTCTCAGTGATTTTCTGAGCTGACTCATGCGATCCCCAGTATGAATGTATATTGTAAACGGCCAAACTATCGACTTCTGCATTTCACAATATAGTGTAGAGACAGCTATAAGGTAAGGTTGGCTAAACTATACTCATTTACATCAAGTTTCTTCATGATGTTGCATGCCAAAAATTATTTTTAAAAATTGATTAATGTTTTAAGGAGTTATTCAAAAAATAAAAGTGGCACGTTTTTATTGAGACATGGTGTATATCGCTTGGCAAAATGACTACGTGCGATTTCTGTTATACTAGTGTTCACTGTAGCTTTCGAGACAGCGTTTCGTTAACATAGCGTGCATGGAATTGCCTCACCTCTGACAAATCGCTTTCTCTCCGTGACTGGAATTCAGACGCTGGACTTCAAACGTAGGCGGCATGGCTGGCTTTTTCTAAAGATAGCTGGGCTTTGTTATTCTAGTTTTTGGCTAAAACGCAATAGTAAAGAAGTTTTATTTAGGTCTATGTGTCTTTGGGCAATTAAGACCGTAGTCAGTTTACGTGCTGGTGACATAGTCAATGAACAGCATTCCAGAAAACTGTAAGCTTAAGCCTACACTATAATCTTGTCAGCTGGTGCTTGCGCTTTAAATATGCGGGGACTTTGAGAACTGGCATGTTTTGACTAAGTGCTCGGTTGTTTTGTCTCAGGAGCTAATGATATATCAATGTTACATCACTGGTTACTTTGCTTGCATGGACAGATTTTGTGCCCTTCAGTTGAGCGCAGTAATAAACGGGTGATATAAGTAAGCTTGTTTTGAAGTCATCGATGTAACCTGGCCTATAATGCATTTAACTAAATGTGTTGACCAGGGTAGTCAGACTCAGTCATGCAGTCTTCGGTAAAAAAAAACCTTCTTGCATGGCATCGATGACTGCATGTTCACACTGCAGACATTTATTCTTGCGTTGTCAAATCACTCGTTTCCTGCTTTGGCACGACATTTTTTTAAATATTCATATTTTCTAATATAATATTTTCTGACGAGATACTTGTAATTATTCTCCCCGTAACTTTATGACCAACATGCAGATCTGTCATGCGAAGATTGATGCCGCGAAACAAAACATCGCACCATTTTTTCGCTCTTCATCGACGTGTCGCTGCAGAACACTCGCTGACAACGCGGCAGACGGGAGGCGTGGCTTGACGCAGTACATTATTGTAGCGGCGCCGCGCATGGACACTACACGCAGCGTGTGGCCAGCGTGTGGTCTGTCATCAGAGCGTGCTGTTAATCGCATCATCCGTGAAGAGGTCGCCGAGTTTGTTTAGCAACTCGTCGAACGATAACTGCCGCCAAGGCCGCGCAAGGCCGACCCAGAACAGCTCCTAATAGATGTACTAGCTCTTCCAGTCTGCCTTAACACGCGTTTAGAATGAACATGAACGTTGAGTCGATTAACAATGAATTTACTGCAATGGTATCATCAGAATTATTTCATCATAGAGCTTGTTGTTGTTGAAGACCAGTAATGAAGGATCTCCATGCTGTTCGGTCTTTAGTCATTATGATGCACTCTGGAATCGATAAACCAGTCCAGTCCTTCACATCATCTGACCAGCGTCGTCTTTGTCTGCCTCGAGATCTCATACCATTGACGCGACCATGTAATATATCTGTAGAGAGGTTTTCAGCTCCGAAGTACTTCAACTTACGGCGTTGAATAGTTGTCAGAAAACGATGACTCGGTGACAGTTCGTCCAAAATAGACTGGTTTGTCCTGCGTTCTGTCCAGCTGATCCTCATAATTCTACGATATGCTGTCATTTCAAAAGCCTCAAGTCTTTTTGTCTGCTGCTTTCAAAGTCCATGATTCACTACCGTAGGATGCAACTGGCCACACAGAGTCTGTAGTAACCTACATTTTAGTGACATGCTTAATGCTCTGTTTTTCCACAGGCAGTTTAGTGATGTCAGCACTAATCTGGCTATACCAAGCCTAGTCGAGATTTTTTTGTGACAGTCATAGAGCTTAGAAGTTGTCATTTCTGCGAAAGCGCAGTAAAAAATATAAACCTTGACATCACCATTTTTGTCAAGTTTATTCTCACATCAATACTTTACTAGCATTCGAGTCTAATCTACCTAGCGTCGTAATTAAAACGCGAGGAAAAACGTTTCTAGGCTTTAGCCTGTTTTGACAAGATTCAGCTAAGTTATCTGTTTAGGCATATGTGTTCGTGTTTTTCTATCATTGTCTTATGGTGAATAAAATACTTTCATTACAGCTACTCGTAAACAGATGCAAGAACAACCAGCAAAGTGGGTTGGTGACGTGAGTTAGCGGTAACGCGTTTCATCCGATAACGTTACTCTACGCCGGGCCGAGTTAGTACTGCGATGGGTGACTGCCTGAGGGCAGTATCGAGGGTTCGATATCGTTGTATCGTGGGTTGGCTGGACTCACAGAGTTGCCATCTCGGTATGTAACCAGCCGCCTAGGTCAACTCAGCCTTCCATCTTTCCAAGGTAGATAAATCGAGTACCAGCTTATCTGGCTGGGGTTAAGGCGGGGCGCGTTCCTCTGTGTCGGGTGGCAGGTAACACTGTGTGATCCCGTACGGCAGGTGACGCTTCGTAGCTCTGAGATGGGCTTCCCATTAAGAGCTTTTATGTGAATTTTTTTGCCTAAGAGTTGTCATCGTCTGAGAGACTGAGACCGTCTGCTCTTGTCTTCCATAATTATTTTCGTAGCTTTAACGTTTTAAATGATTTTTTGCTGCGTAAACCTACTTATTTTTACACGATTTTTAGCCAGTTGATTGTGTGCAGTATATTTTTTTAAAAGACATCAAGTAAGTGGTTAATCTATGTGATTATCTGCAGCCTCGACTAAGTGCACATGCATAATTAATGATATGCTGTTCGTCTGCAAATAAATAGAGAAAAAAACTACGGTTTAGTGACTGAGTTGCGCCAAGACACGCCACTACATGATGCAAGCTTAGACGCAATCAGGAGCTAACGAGCGTAACGATGCTTCAGCAGCAGGCGCAGCAGCAGCAGCAGCCGTCGCCTGCAGCGAACCTGTCTGTCTGTGACCCACCCTCTCATCGTCGTCCGTCCATCCCGAGGCGGCGTTGTATCGGGGGTTGGCTGAACTCACCGAGTTGCCAATAGTCTACACGTGAACAAGTCGCCCCTCGCAGTGCTCGCCGTCTGTTGCCGCATCTGTCATCTTTCACTGATTGAACGCCGCGCCGCCGCAGACGCGCTTTCTCCGTCCGGCCTCGACAATGTTCTAGCACGACGTAATCACCGTTAATCGCCGACGTCGCCATGTAATAGATTGCGAAAACACGCGTACACACACCGAGTGACATAAGGTGTTAAAAGTAAGCCCCCTAAATTTCATACACACATGGATAACTTTATCAATTATTGACCACTAAAAAACTTCAAAAGTAGCCCATGCATGCGTATGATTGATCATCAAACAGTTTACACAGTAGACAATAATAATGAATAATAATATTTAAAATTATAATCGTATAATTATTGCCCATTTATTAATATAATGATATATGCACAAATTACGTGTAACATCATACAAATAGTGACTGGTGCCGAGGTCAACATTGAGCATTTTTTCTGCGAAATTCGTAAAATGTTGCCGCGAGGCCGAAGACCGAAAGCAACATTTTACAAACTGGAGGAAAAAATTCAATGTTGATCGATGACACCAGTCACTATTTGTTTTGTTATATCTTAAAACCAAAACAAAACATTTAAACATAAACTATTTTAACAAAAATCATTTGACGACTTCACGCCCGGTCGTGCGGACAACAGTTTACTTCACTGTTGCCGGCGTGAACTGTTGCCCGCGCGACCAGGCAACAGTGCGTATTTGTCAACGTCATGTGACGCGATTTTGACCAATCGCGTGCAGGTATGTTGCGTTGAGGTATAACAATTAGCAATGCAACGCAATGACCGCGCGACGCAACTAGAGCAATGTACAAGTACAGGCGTTCGTTCGCTATATACTGGACGTAAAATTATTCTAATTATTTACAGAATTGCGAGCATATCGTACACCGCAAACAAAGCAACTCGAATGACATGTTGTTACTTCGACCGCAAAGACATACGCGCCGACTTTTTAATCACTTTTTCTCTTTTCCCTTCCGATTTTCTTCGTTGCTTCTCACTTTTTTGTTTTTCATTTCTTTGTTCTTAGTTTTCACCATTTAATTTTTTTAGCTACAATTTAGCTGCAAGTTTCAAAGATTGCTGTAAATTACCCCAGCCCAGTAATTAGTGAAGATACAAATGAACTGAGTCGGCGGAAAAAGTGTGAAATTTTAGTCTCAAAGCCTACGCCAAGCAGACGAGCTTTGGCACATTTTGAGGCGGAAACATACCGTACACTTTTTGTAAAATGCACAATAACGGATTGTATTATTACCGTGCAGTTTAGATCGGATGATAAACTGATGGCGACTTCATTAAGGTAAAACCATATGCCGCGATGTAAAAAAATTTCCCTTTAAACGGTTGCAAAAAAATTAGGAATCGTCGCCCCACAAGCTTTCGGCCGTAGGATGTTCGCCAGGCCCCACCTTCCCACAGAATGATCGGCGCCTATACAAGAAGAAGCAGCCAACCTGCCCCAGTTATACAATGTCAACGCATGTTCAATGGCGATAAATGGTCTTATGTCGCCGCCACTTGGCATTTATGAGAAATTATGATAGTCGACGACGGCGGTAGTCTAAGCGGGTTGGTTTTTCATATCATTTCCCTCATCGACGGCGGAATCACAAATATAATTAATGTTCGGTTTTTGACGTCCTGGGAAAGAACGAGCAGTAGCACAAGTCTCGGCGTCTGAATCAGTGCAAATTATAGGCCCTAAGTCAGGAGGAAGGCGGTGTGCATAGTGAGGGTTGAGTAAGTAGTGATATTAGTTTGTGAATCTGCGTGAATGATGCGGCAAGAATCAGCGTCACGAGTCACGACATCCCTGAATCAGGTCTCTGTTGTAATACTGCCGGGTATATCTAATCAAAAGGAAACAGGCCTAAGTCGCACAAGTATATCATTTCTGGCAGCTCCAAGTTACAGGTTTTGACGTCGTGGCAAAAAATAACAGGGGGCGGGGCGTAATTGTCTCCCGGGCTCTCTAAACTTTAGCCTGTCAAAAAAAAAATTTTGTCTTAATTTTTTTTTCAAAAAATACAATATATGCGGCTGAAAAACTTCCATTTAAAAAAAATTCAGGGACAAGATTAAAATTATGAGCATTCGCAATTTTCATGATAAAACTGTAAATGATAGTAGATGTGACGTGTTTAAAACGCCTTTGCAAATAATTTGATACTATTTATTTTATTCAACTATATCAATTTTACTCATATTTTAGCACGCAGGTCATCTCTTCCACGATCATTGCCCCCCCTCCCCCCTCAAAAAAAATTCTTGTGCTTCTGGTTGCAACCGGCAAAAAATATAAAATGACGGACATTTGTGCTTTATTTCTACAGTATATCATAATATGTCATGTAATATTACACAACAACTCATAAAAACAAATAGACACCCTGAATACTTTTCATGAGAACTGAAGTACAGATCCTGCTGCAGCATAACAGATCAGTTGTGAACAAATTTTTTTTTCAGCAGAACGTTAAAAGCAAACCCAAAACTGCAAAAATATTTTAAGGGTTTAATAAAAATTTTTCGGCATGGACGGAAACCGGAAACGCTGCATAAATTTTTTTAGGTTTTGTTATTTTTTACGTACTGCCAATTTCTCTGATATCGCGTTGTTGTTGCGTTTTATATTGTCATAATTACCTCCGCCAAGGAGGTAGGCTCTAATGTTTTTTTCGTACTGTTGTTAACAAGTGTAACATCTGTGCAATTTTCACGAATTCGCTGGAAGCTGCTTGACTTGACTTGAAAGTTGAGAGTGATGACCACATGGACCAGTATCGATGGCGCATGCAGTGTGTGACGGAAGAATGCTACGCCTGGTAGGACAACATCGAGTTGGCGAAGCTCGGATGTGGGTTCATACGCAGCGCGCTAAGACTCTTGTTATACCAATCGTCGTCCGCCGCATCCTGATGCACCACAACAGACTTGAACAGTTAGAAAAATATATGTCTGCACTTGAGATTCTTCACATTGTGAAAGACCCAACGTGCATTATAAACCGAGTATAATAATGATAATAATAATAATGTCGGCCCAGTAAATAAGTAAGTAAGTAAACAAGCAAAATGTGAATTTATACAGCACATCAAAGCCAGAAAAACACCTGTTAGTACGGTGAAAAACGTTTTGAGTAATCATCCAAAGACGGAGATGGAGTGAACAGGATAACGCAGATGTCGCAGTAGTGAGTTCGATGTCGCGCCGGCGACAGAGAAAGCAAGACTTGATTTGTGCCGTCCGTTTGATTTGAAAATTGGGAAATCAGTTACTTTTGTCCGGGGAACATTTGTACTAATGGGGTATTATCACGTTTTTAAGTTTTTGCATCAGAAGCCCGCAAGGAACGGGCGGACGGACAGAGAAACCAATTAGGACGACCGCACAAAATTTATCACAACGAAAACACTGACATTTAAATACAATTACTTTCAGTAAAAATGTTTTGCAACAGTGTTTTGCATTTTATTTCTCTTTTAGCCAAATCCTAAGCATTTGCAAAGATGGCTTACAAAATAAAATAAAACACAAAACTATTTGCAAACACATTTTCATTTCTGTTTTTGTCGTAATTTTACAATAATTACAAATATACGTAGTCGTGAGTAAGTGTGGATCCCAATATGCTGACTAATGTCATAACATTGCATGCAGAAATGGACACGGGTCGGGTCGACCCGCGGGTCGGGTCGGGTCGGGTCGGGTCGCGTCAGAGTTTGCATGGGTCGGATCGGGTCCAGAAAAAGTGACCCGCGTTCAGCCCTGAAATTTTGCATGGCTTTGTTGTTGTAACTGAAACAATGGATGAAAATGAGCCATATCAAAAACCAAAGTAATTCAGTAATAGGCGCAATCGACTGATGGTTTAGCCACAATTTGCAGCTGCATGTTTTGGCTGGGGGTACAACCTCATATCTCGTCTTCCGCATCTATCACAATGTGTCGTTGGATCTTAGAAGTGTAAGCTGATCTGCCAAATCACATCTGAACCCGTCGAGGGCACGAATCTGACGGACAGACGACAGACAGACAGCAAGACCACGCTACGCAGACTGTGTATAGGAATAGGCAGAATCGCTTGCGTTGCAAGAGCAATTCAATAGGGTGTGGACAAAAAGCGTGTGCAGACAGGTAACTGACCAGGGCAAGTCCGTAGTCGGCAGCCATTGGAAGTCGTTGTGTCGACTGCTGGCCATGTGCCGAGGTCGCCGTCATGTTGCCGGCGGCTGCTGAGCCTGCGTACATGCCGGCCTGCATGGATGCGGGCATGCCGGCCGAGAACTGCGTGTATCCTGCAGCAGCAGCCGCCGCGGCCGTGTTCATGAACTGATGCGGGGCGTAGCGAGCCGCCGCCATGGAGCTGCAGGCGGGGTACGGGTAGGCGCGTCCGGCGTGGTGGTGTTGGTACATGGAGCGCATCATGCCGTTACACGCTGCGGCCGACGGCGCCAAAGACTTCGCCAACTGCTTCTCCTGTTTGCGGTACTTGGCGCGACGGTTTTGAAACCAAACCTAGCACAAGTACACCGAAATAACAGTTCGCAAGTATAAAGACCAATATAATTCGGCAAAAAGCGGAATCGCTGTGGCAAGTTCATCCCATTTCTCATTTGTATTCACCATGCGGCACCAAAACAATTTGCATGGTTGCAATTATGTTTTGTGTTTTATCTTGGGTTCTGACCCCCAACTCTTTCTTTTACATAGAGGATCAGATACCCCATCTAACACAATGTGTCAGTGCCACTGGGATCTACAGGTGTACCTGCCAGATGGCATCTAAATCCGTCTAACCGTTTAAGCAAAATGCACGAATGTGACAGACGACAGACAGACGGACCAAGCTACGAAGAAATGTGTAGCAATAGGCAGAATCGCTCGCGCTAGAGCGATTCTGCAGCGTTACGTTACCTGTATGCGAGCCTCGTTGAGTTTGGTGATGCGTGCCAGTTCCTCGCGAACGTAGATATCTGGGTAGTGGCTCTTGGCGAATGCTGTCTCCAGCTCCTGCAACTGTTCCTGCGTGAATGTCGTGCGATGTCGACGTCGTGCTGGCGTCTGACACGTGGCCGCCGGGTTCAACACGTGACCGGAAGTCACCGACGACATTACACTGCTTCCGGCTGCGACACCGGCCGCCGTCGCACTGTGTAGCAAACTGCTCACTCCTCCTTCCGACTTGATCTTCTTGAACGCACCTTCGACGCCTTACAGTGTGTGATACACGGCAAAATAATATATCTGACTCAATTGTGACAAAGTCTTATTGGCTGATTTTTTGTTGGGTCACGCTGTATTTTGCACTCTACGCTGCGAGTCAAAGACAATTTTTGTGATAACTTTGGCAAACGTGTCAATAACACTTTCAATAAGACTTCTATTCTTGCATTCTACACTAAACTGCAAAATGCTGCAGCATAATCTGCCACACCTCACCTCAAATCTGTTGCCGTGCTACCTTACGAAACTTGACCCTTCTGCCGTACAGACGTCATTCATAGTAGCTGGACAATATTTCAAAACGTTTAAGTAGAAGATATTTCTGGCTTTTTGTAGATTTAGGGTCTAATTTATTTAACTGAATTTTTTCTCACTGCCACTGCCGTTTACGTCATTTCACTTTCGCAGCAGTGCGGTATTTTGCGGCTGCGCAAACGTTTGGCGAAGCAATGAATAGCGCTTTGTCGACGAGCACATTCACTGCACGACTCAAAGCAAAGCACGCTTGCGTTCTGATGGGGGACATTTCAGGCACGTGCCGTGAAGTAATTGCTGTAAACCTATCCACATAGTCCTAAAATCTTTGAACCTATTTTTTGAATAAAACTGTCAACGCTGGCTTAAAAGAGCATTTGCTCGGGAATTCAAACGTTTGGTATACTGAGCTTCTTTTACAATTTTTTCTTTTTAAAGCTAACCGGTCTATCGGCCATACTTATAAGTGCTAAGTCAGCGAGAGAAGAGAACCTGTGTTGTCGGAGAGCGCTAGACCGCGAGGTGGCGCCACGGACGAAGACACGCCGCCGGCCGCAGCGACCGCCGTCGACAACGCCATCGAACTGTTGCTGCCGCAGCCGCCTGCACCGAAACCGATGACGTCATGCGTCAACGCATAGAGCGATGACGTCACGCCACCAGTGCTGCCGCCGCTGCTGCTGAAGTCCACGTCACATTTCTTCTTGTCGCGGTGATGATGATGCATGACTCCGACTAGACGGTCGTCGGCGCAGCCGGCCAGACGCACGAATGGCGGCAGTAGACCATCGCCGACACCGGCGGAACTCGACGACGATGACGCCGGCATGAGCTTGTTCATTTTCTCCACTCTCTCTCAACGCTGTGACGTCAGCAGTGCCGTACAGTGATGATGACTTATCTGTTCAATATCACGACCAACAAAACACCGGGTTGTTAATCACTGGACTGAAAGCTTCCACGCAATGCCGTAGCGGTACTTCCTGTTTGTAGAAACGTTTGCGAAAATTAATGAAAAATATCGGCTGTCTTAACACATACACTAATTTGTTTTATATTCACACTTGCTTGCACATAAAATGTTTATTTTTTTCTTCAAAGGCCATCTGTTGCTGACGACCATTCCCTCCTTGATCTCCTGTCAACATGTATTTGCTATCTCTGTTCTGCGTTCTTTGTACTGTATGCTGTTGATAAACAGCATTTGTTTATTTATTTATTCATTCATTCATTTATAACACGTTCCGAAAATGTTTGACACATTTGACTTTGCGGGTTTTTTGCAAGTTATCGCCAGCAAATAACGCGAATAATGAGGAAATTAACATCTCTATCGAAATGCATTAACAGCTTTGAGTTTAATTTCTATACCTCACTGTGTCTGTGGAATAGTTTATTGTAGCGAACCCGTTACTCATTTTTGTCTATTGCATTTTTCTGCTTTTATCATCTGTGTACCGGTATTGTTATTTCTGTAATCATTTCTGCAAGCATTTCTACAGTGTAATCATAATGCTTTAAATTGTTTTTCAATAATGTCTTTTATCGTATATAATCCGATACGTTTTCTTTAATTTCTGTGAAGTTTTTTTGTGTTGCTTTGACTTACTATTTGCTTGATATTTTAGTTGCCGTTGACAAACGTCAGTAACAGGCATCATGATTTGTTGTCGTTATTATATTGACGTTAATCTGAGGAAAAAATGACTATTGTATCGATCACATTTGATTTGACTGAAACGGAAACATTTTGCTTCACGAATTTTTCAACTTCTCTGTTGCAATCGCAACCAAATTAACGACTGAAGCACATTTCGCTGACACGGTGCTATATATCTTAAGGCTTGGGTTGATCGCTATTCTGAATTTCAAACAATATGCCGAGCTAGTTTACATTACCGTCAGTAAGGTGACTCGGCGCGCCGGGTGGGGTCATGCTGTACATACGTCGCCAACAATACAACTTAATGTAATAATAAAACATATTTGAGTATGTGTAGAAAAGAATTAAAGCCTATAACGACAGCGCGCCATGCACGTCTTGTCCAAGCGACGTACGACTGACGACTGTATGTACGTGCGACTTGTTACGCCTATATTTACCTTGTCATCATCATCATATCATCATATTGATGAAACAATTGTCATCATCATCATCGTCGTAGTCGACGTCTTCGTCATTGAGTCACGGTTACGAACTTTGCCGCGCGAAAATCCGACTATGCACATTTTCTCTATCGACGGCGGCGCGGGGTGGTGGCAAATCGTGTTCGTTGGTGGCGCGCGCCGCCACCGCCGCCGCAGCATATACAGGCTTGCAGCTGCCTCCTCCTCTCCTCTCAAACTTGGTTACCTTGATGCCAGAAATTGATGACATTTCGCCCGGCAAGGCCAGCCGCTTGCCCGCCGCCCTGATGACGTCATCATAGCTCGCGTCGCCGTGCGCGTAAACGTGGCGTGCGTTGTCGGTGTGCTATTATTTTTCGTCACCGGAAAACGAAATCTGCACGGCGCGCGGCCACCGGCCGATAAACAAATATATGAGCGGCAGTGCGACCACCGCCCGCAGCTATGCGACTCTCTTACCTGAGGCTGGTGCAGGCGACGAGAACGGAGGATCTGACGTCAGAACGGCGTCACGACGACATATGCGACTACAGTACCGACAATGACGAAACGCGTCGCTTACTGTTCGACTACTCTGAGAACGTGAGACGAGGGAGCTACTAGAACGCCAGTTGTATTAGTCGGAGACCGAGTTGATCTGGAGACGGACAGACGGACGGACGGACGGACAGACGACCAGTGAGTGAGCAGTGCAGACGCTGCAGTGTCGCGTGACTTTGGCTTGGATGGTGCACAAAAGATGTCGTTATATCGTTGTCGTCGACTGCAGCTGCTGCTGCTGCGGTGCTGACGTCGACCGCACGATGGCGCTAGCGTCACACGTCATTTAGCGTCACCCGCCTTCGCAGCAAACCTTGTTTGCGACGTCCACTGTTCGACGACAACGACATTTTAATAACCGCCACCACTGCGATGTAGAGCCACGTGGCACACGAAAAGACGTGGTCTTGAGTGACTTTTACGAAACAACTTGCACAGAGTTTGTCTAATTGTAGACTGCATGCGGCTTAGAGTTCAAGTTGCATGTTGGCAAATCTTAATCTTGCGTTAAAGCGTTATCGCGCATTAACGCAACTGCTGAATATTTACACTATAACAAGTCAACGACGAATGAGCAACAAGATGCCGTTCAAACGACCACAACCCAATTCTCAGCGTTTAGCTGACGAATTACGAATATAAATATCGCTGTCGTTGAATGCTGATGTTTAGTGATGTTGCGTTTGTCTTCCTACTAAAATATCTTCTCTCGATTTTTATGCGTACAAATGCAAAACTCTGAATTCACTTTAAAATATTGCATGTTTTCGATTGTAATGGTTTCTTTATAAACATTACATCTGATAGACAAAAATTGCGCTGTATGTTAAGGGAGGCATTTTGCTTCTATAGGCCAAATATTTACGTTAACACTTATTAGTTTTGAATTTTACCTTTGTTTTGGCAAGAATACTAGACTTCCTGGGAGTGACGGATTTATTTCACTTTAAAATTTAACTAAGTTTAACTGATTATTCTGCCATAATTTGACAAAAACAAAAAACATCTTTTGCTAAATAATCGAAAAAAAAACAAAGTGCTTCGACTGAAATATAACTCGGACTTTTTGTCACTGCAGGACAGCTAGTACCATCAAAGATGAAGATGATAGTGATTTCGTCATGTTCAGTCTGATTAAACAAATAATGATGACGATGACGATGCCGTGAATCAAAAACACTAATAAGCTTACAGTATTTTGTAATAAGTTTTGCGTTAATATCGATTTTAACAATTTTTCCATTATTGCTTTCTGAGATGAACTACAAAATGCCCATGTGTGACCATGTCGCCGTGCAATTAGCTTTGATCAGTGATTTACCATGACATAACAATTAACCGATTCGACGACACACGAAAGCAAATTAAATGTAAAATCTCGGCAGTTCATAGATCGTGTCTAACAGATGGCTGCAGTAGCGTCACAACAAAAACCGAGAGTGGCGACATTTCAGCGCAGAAGGATGGCGGAAGTTGGACGGCGACTGACGTACGGCGCCGGCGCTCCCAATATAGGGTCGCCCCTACCCAGAAAAGTCTTCCTCCGGCCGTCAATTTACTGGCAAAAATCAGTCCCGCCCGGCGGCCACCCGGTAAATTGTCAACCGGAGGAGACTTTTCTGGGGGCGATCCTATAATGGGGAAACTTTTATGGGGCCGGCGATATTTTAATAAGGGGGAGACACATTAAATCCGTGATTATCTCTTCCCGGGCGGATTTTCCACGGGGAAGACATTTTGGTGTGACACCGGCGCTGTCCGCCTACTCCGCCAGTCGCTACCCTGCAGCCGCAGCAGCAGCGGCGCTGGCTGTGGGTAGACGCGTGGCGCCGCCGGCGACGAATCGCCGAACACGCGCTGCCTCCAGTCGCAGCGTTCGCTCGGATTCTCGGCATAAAACGGCCAATTTGCCGACCAATGATTGCTTCTGCGCCGAGCACGTGATTCGATTCCGCGTCGGCGAGATTGCTGCTCGCTGCGCCGCACCGCCGCAGTCGCCGCCCGCTCGCCACGCACAATTACCGCTCGGAAAACTTCGTTACGACCCAGCGAACGACTGCAGCAGACGATCGAGGCCGACTGACCGTATACCGTGCATTCGTCGCTACACCGCGTGCTGCCAGCCAGTCGGTCGAGATAAGGCGTGCGGCTCGCGGACCGCGATGTGGCTGACCGCGTGGGTCCCTAACGAACGCCGTCATCGCTGCAGCGCTCCACGTTAACTCGTTCTGTCGTCGCCGACATGAACCACCGCGCCAGAATTTGCATTGAGATCGCGCGACGTCGACGTCGTCGTTGTTGTCATCGTCGTCGTCGCACTGGGTCGGCGACCTCGCACTGGACGAGCGAGTGTTGTGACGCATGCAGACTCCACTCTGTAATGCCGCGCATGTCCGCAAACCAGTGTGTAACGAATTAGGCTTAGACTTCCACTTCATTCGTATACATGCCCTAATGCATTTCACCAATAATTTTTGCACCTGTTAATAAGTCTGCAAGAGTCGGCACGAAATTCGCAATAATTTTGACACTAAAAAGTTTTTTTTCTGTTAGGTTATTGCTGCGCGCACATGTACTTATTAAAGATTTGCCAAATGACGCGAAGTTATTTAAGCCAGCTGGGCACAATGTCTGTTTATAACTGCATCACTCATGGTTGATCTGACCATGTAGCGCCATGTAGCGTAGGTTGACGGAAGTAACGCAACTGTCGGGGTTTTACAGCTTGCTCAACTGTCAGTGGGGCTAAACAGAAACTGGGACTTTCCCCAGGGCAGTCAACGTCTATCTCTTGATAATTTCTTATAATTATGCGCAATAATTATGCGCAATTGCTTCGTAATTACTTTCAAGAAATCAAGAACGGTAGAGTAAAACAATAACTGTAACAATAACTTTAATTACAAAGTCGTAAGTGAGTTAACACCGATAATCATCCACAGTATACGAGCCAGTGCCGTGCGTCGGCGTAGCATTATGTAGATGTCGGGATTTTTGCTGTTGGAGAATGCCAAAGAAAAAAAACTTTCACGAGCAAAAACAGCCAACTATTACCTATTATTAAGACACTATCAATTCAATGTCAGTCTCAAATACAAGGTGCTTCAACAAAATAGGCCTATCTCGAAAACATAACGTCTTTGATGATTTAAGAAAATCAAGTTCGGGTGCAATAAATTTATTATAAAAATAGTATTAACATTTTACAATGTCACATATATTCGATGCTGTTGGCTGTTTCAAAACAGATGACTTGATATCAAATCGATGCAAGAAGAAACAATCGTCTAAATCTGTCATTCATTTTCTTGCTTTATCATTGTGTGGATGTGTGCTTTCTGAAAAAAAGATAACAGGATAAAATATCTTCGTACTTCGTACCAAGCAGTTTGCTTAATCTCTTGCTCAACAAGATGCTGTCGCTATTGCGGTGACATGCACGTTGTTGAAGTTTTTTTTATCCGTCGTGAAACCCTTTGTCTCATGTGGTTATCTTTTGATAAACTATCATTGCTATGCTATTGTAAATATACTGGCGGTTACAGCCTATTCCCGAATCCGAAAGTCCGTCGCATGTAAAAGGAAAAAAAGTAGTTTTGCAAAAAGCGATCAAGCAGTATCAGCAATATGCCGTCTTTCCCTAGAAATCTCAGTCGATAACATTTGTATTGGACCCTTCAAAAACATTGATGCTGTTTTCGCTAGAACAAAACTTTTTGCGTCTAGTCTGTTCTGGTGCAGTATTTTTGCTTCAGAGCCTAGTTCTCGTTGGTACTAAGTCTATCCAGTGCGTCACTCTGTTTTATGAGCTACGGGCTAATGCTGGAAATTAAAGCGATTTATCTCTGTCAACATTTGGCATGTTATTGCTGCAGTAAATCACCACTGTTAAAGCAAACGCGAATAACCACGCATGCACCGCGGTACTGCAGTGCACATGACAGCGTCAGCGTACAGATGAACTGGGAGTGGGAATTACCACTCGGCCCGCACGTGTCTGTACGCCTAAACCGAAACCGAAACTAACGTCTGGTCAGCCAGCCTCCCTCTCACAGACTACAGCATTACCACTAGTACGGCGATATGCCGTGCAAAGTAATTATTTGTAATTACGTTAAATTAGGACAGAGTACCTACTTGTTTGTGACTTAGGAAAAACAGATGCGATCCAGATAACTGTTAGGGCCTAAACAAACTTGTGTAGGCCTACCATAACGTAGCAAATGGCAATATGCTGCATAAGATTCAGCAAAACAAATTCTTTATTCGCCAGACTTCATGCAGCCGCATCATATAAATGTTTGTATGTAATCAAGAATTAATTGTTTGCTACATTTTTCATGTTTTAATTAAAGAAGTTGGCTCATCTTCTATTGTAGGCTTACAAATTTTTGCTAAACTTTTTTCTTCACACCTCCGTTTCTACAGGGCTTACGATACGACGGCTTGTTCAAACTTTTTCTTTCACTAAACCAACTTCTGCGATATGACTTTTCTATTCAACTCAAACGACTAAAACGCATAAAAGGTTTTAATTTGCTGATCAAACGACGCAAGAATGAAATTCGTGCTTATAGGCCTCCTGGAGTTTTTTGTTCAGCCTACTTGAATTTCACGTAGGCCTAAGCATGCGTAAACAAAGTAGCCTATCGCGTAAAACTATACTTCAGATATATTTTTTGCTGAAAGCTGTGGTGGCGTGAAGCTCATTAAAAATATGGAGTTATGCATAAAAATTTAAAATAAGCACCAGAAGTCCAACTATTCAGTGTACAATGATGAATCATAGTCTACGTGTTGGCCTACCGCGGGTAAGTTGGGCCAAGTTCGGACCAGTTACAATGTGTCTTGCAAAAAGTGAGCCAACTAAAAATCTTGAAATAATAGTTTGCATACAAATGTAATATATTCTATCATCTATTTGGGCCATCGACGCAAAATTTCATAAGAATCCGTAGAAGAAGATCGAAGGTTAACCAAAATGGTCAGAGCCGAAAAAAGAATACAGTGCCAAAAGATTAATGACTAAATATTTTGAAATGCCCGCTGCAGAATAGGCCTACGCTTTGATCTACAGAGAGCAAAACCGGCAGTAGTCGACGCTACGAACACTGACGAGAACGTTAATCGAGTCGAGTCGAAAATCATTTGACAGAACACCTGATTGAAAAATGGCATCACCAGAACATTAACTGTTGACAAAGCAGTGTTCTGTGGCATGACTGACTGCGTAGATGTATCCGTGCGGAAAGGGAACACTTTGAATGTCTGAGACTGCTATAAGTAGTTGGACTATTTCGACTGACATTAACTGTGTTTGAAAACTCTTAAACGTTCGACAGTGCTATCTGAAATTTGACATACGTGTAAAGACAAGCCAGATTTCTGCAAAACTACATTGTAGTGTTTAGAATAAATGTAATTTTGTGCGCGTAAAATTCTATTTAATTCGATGCAAGTTTGCGCTTTTGCTATTGCAAAATATCTAGAGGCACATTGGACACGGTGTATTCGTCTAAATATTCGACTGAGGCATAGACACCGACACTTATGTCACGACAGCCAATCTTTTTCATATGTCTAGGCCAATTTTAGGTACTTTTAACACTCAAATAATTTCAAACTACTTTCAGTAGGTCTCAAATTTCGAAATCAATTTATAGCTATGTTCATTGTTGTGGGCTATAAGTTAATGATAATTATGCCTTTTTCTCCTGCGTGTTTGTCCTAGACAAGTCAAAAGATTGCACTTTTTCTGGATCATATTAATTCACAGAGTAGGGCCTAGTCGATTTGTCGGCGCAGAAAGTGCTCATTCGTAAAAATGCTATAGATATTATATGCTGAATTATTCTCTCATCAGAGGTGTTCTGTGGGGTGTTCTATGAGGATCAAACTCTTCAAATTCATTAGGAGTATCTCACGCAGTGTTTGAATTGTGAAAAATTAGCTGGGGGATTGGACTTTTCTACGGTCAGAGCCCAACCAAAATTGTGACGTAAATCCTATGTATATAGTACATAAGCTGACCCCCCCAGTGCATAATTTGACAGGGTGTTAAGGGGGTTGAGAAAACAGTTGGGGGTTGAACCCCTCCAACCCCCACCCCCAGCAATTCAAACACTGATCTCACGACACTCCCTCAAATCTCCGTTTTCCCTGGTGAGCTATAAATTATGCTAGGCTACAAATCACGGTCACCAAGATGACAAGCATTCAAACTGGTTGAAAGGCATGTGTCTGGACTGTCACTTCGAAGAATTTATCACGGTGGTTAAACACGGTTAGGCCTATAACAGTGAAGGAGTGTCGCACTGCTATCTCCTAATATTGTTTACGCAATACGCACTCATTATTGTTACGGCAGCCGTACAAATATTCCATATAGCTCATTGTACGTGAGTCATAGATCAAATTAAATTCACTAGGCGGCAGCACCAGTGTCGCTCGTTATTGTTAGCGTTATTGTACCACAATTAGGGTTAACATTAGGGTTAATGTTTAGAGCTCAGGGTTAAGATTAGAGCTAGGGTTCGGGTTAGCGTATTTCAGAGAATTATGTGACGATAATGCACACCGAAACAACGCGTTCTTAGCCTTAGCTCTTAAATGATCGTTAGTGGTGGTTTTAGGCCCGGGCCGGGGCCCCAGATTTGCTCCAGTCCCCCCCAGTTTAGTGGCCGCCCATGATCTTTTGAAAAGATAACACAAATATTTTATTTCTTTGCGTTTCGAATGTTAGAAAAGTGGGCAAATTTGCGGCTTTTATTGAACGTTTAAAAACCAAAATTGCCCTAGCTTCAGGGGGCTTCGCCTACCCCTGACCAGAGGCTTTGCCCCTGGACCCCGCTGGGGGATCTACCCCCAGACGCCGTTATAGGCTTGCGCTACCGCGCTCGCCATGAGACCGTGCCCCCAGATATTGCGGGCTAGAACCGCCACTGGTGATCGTACGTACCAGTGTATATAATAATGACTCCCGTATAATAATAAATCCCTAGTCAATATTATACGTATAATTTACACTCCCCCAGTCATTGTTTATAGCTATTTAGCTATGAACATATACTGAATAAGCAACAACAACGATTTTTAAAACGCAACTTTTATTAGTCACCGTGATATCACACAAGGAGTCAATATTATACGACAGGAGTATGAACTATACATATAATAATGACTGGGGGACCGGCTAAGGCCGCGTCTACAACGACTGCCGGACAAATAGCCAGCCCGGGTAGAACCGGATATTTATCCGATAACTGTATGAATAGCAGGTAGGCTATTGATAGGGCTGCCGAATAAATATCCTGTGCCTAATAAAATATCCAACTTTATCGCTTGTTAAATTAAAAATATTTTAGCCTATTTTCAGTAAACCGTAGGGGCCTACGCATTTAAGCACAGATCTCACGTAATCACTGGAATAAGCCTAATGTAACCAACATCACCGGTTCATAAATACGTAGGCCTACACGGCATACAACGTCAAGCTCAATAACCATGGTACAAGGTATTACGCGTAGGCGCTGAATGCATGCTTGACGCTTAGGCCTATGTGTAGAACCCTGAATGCCATTCACGGTTCTCCACATAAGTGTCAACCATTTAGCAACGAATGCCAAATTAATTATATAACCACCAAAAAGGCCAGACAAGACGTACAAAATTCCACTGCTTCCAATTGCCACCCGTCTCTAAAACCTTAGTTGCTAAAATTTGTACTGAACCCTTCAAAACATTGGTGCTGCTTCTGTTTGCTTTCATTGAAGTTTCACTCAAACAAAACTACAATTTGCATTAAATCTGTTATGCTGAAGTATTTATGCTTTAGGGCCTAGTTCTCGTGGGTGATAGACCAATCAGTGTGTTAGTGTGTTTTACGAGCTCTTTTGTAATATTACACAAAATGCCATATTGAAGCAAGCACACAAGACAGGAATGTAAAACAGACAGACACGCTGGCGCAATGCTCAGTGTAGTGCTATGCGTGTGTGATTTGATCCGGTTGTTAGTTCGACGTCCACTGCAGGCAGTGTGTCGATCTGCTCATCGACCGGCGGCGACGATGACCCGATGGACCAACGTGTAGGACTAGGCCTACTGTGGCTGCGAGAATAGAAGACCGACCGACCGACCTAGCCGGACCGTCCTCCCGTGACAAGCCTTTGTATTCTGCTACGCTACTGTTCTGCCTTGCATTAACCTTGCAACCGCACTGCAGTCGCTGAAACGCCGCTATTATTGCGATCCGTCCGTCGCCATCCCACGAGGACCAACGACCGACCCGACTTCGAGTTCTATACGCTGCATGGCGTGATGTCAGTATCTCTCCTGCCGCCACCTGCCGTAACCGAACGCAAAAAGGCTGTGTTTCTACCAGAAAAACTACCGCGTCGACAACTACTAGTCTATAGCTAGGTTATTATGAAATCGATCACCGATGAAAAAGTTTACAATAGAAAATGTAGGCCTATTCTATTTTTACGCGCGAAAGCAACTACTGCATGCTTTCAGCGCGTCTTAGCCATCGCAATTCTGTCTGTCTGTTCGTCCGTCACACGGGTGAATCAGTCAAAAACGGTGCAAGCTAGGATGACTAATCTTCACCTTCGGCTGCCTGGAAGACTCTAGTTTCAGGAACTGTAGAGCTTTTCCATAAATTCGAAGGGGGGTCACCCCGAACGACGGCGCTAAATGAAAGGGGTGGGCAAAATTTGCGATTTTGAGCCAATAAGTCGCTGTATCTCAGTAACGGTGCGAGATAGGGCCTAGGTTACTATTAATCACTAATAGGAAGTCGTACACTGGCTCTCGATTGGCGCCGAATTCAATGACTTTGAACGCCAAAATAGGGGGTTTGGATTTTTTTGGCGATTTCCGGCTGCGACACGTCTATATCATTCACAAGGTGGCGCCACGGAACTATCGTTATGCGATACAGATAGAGAATTTGGTATTTGTATATTAACTTAGCGTGAACACCCCAATTTTCAGCTAAACTACTGAACCGGAACTACTATAGGCTTTCGCGCGTCTGGTGAGCATTAGCTCAAATTTCTTATTAGTTTATTACAAATTTGCAATTGCTATTTTTAGGGAATTAGAGCAAGCAAGATGCCAATGCCATTAGGCATGGACAACCATGTTACCAACGTGGTGCCTATAGAATTAGATGCGTGCCCCGGTCACAAAAAGGAGAAGTATTTTGGAGTCAAAACTCGCATAAAAAAAATTTACAAGTTGCGGTCATAACATCACGACGGTCACATGCGACCCACAGCGATGCAGCATAGGATAGTGCCAAATAACTTTACTTTGGCTTATTTTCCTATCATTAGTTCTTATTGTTGTTGTAGGGTTAATTATTTCAAAGACAGAGGTAGCTAGCATGTTAAGTAGGTTTGCATGGATGATGTATTGCTAACAGTCAAGTCACAGCATGGGCTTATGACGTAGCCTAAACAGGAAACAAACTTAAGTTAGCTTGTAAATATTTGTTTATCTAAATTTCTCAATGGAAACTTATATGAACTAGCTAACTGCCGACAGCTAATGGTAACGGAATACGACGGCGCGATATATCATATCATGCAGATCATAACTAGGGATAATGACATAAAAAGTATCAGCGTCAACAGCATCTGCATCAGACTGGTCAGCGAACGTGACGTCATTGGTCAGCTGCAGGACCAATCAATGACGTCACTGTGACGTATCGTACCGCCCACTGCAGCGCCTGCTTGTCCAGCAGCTGAATCACTGCCAGTAGACTGACTGGCAGTCAGCTGATAATTGATGATAGCCTGTCTGCATTGGTCTTTAGCATCTGTCAGCGCTAAGCTTCTTCGGCATTATATGGGTGCTTGTTAGTTGACTCAGTGCTATAGCCAATGGGATACACGTTACTGCCCATCATGCCCAGAGTAACAACTCAAAATAAAATAATTATTATTAGACCTACAATCATTATCAATAACGACAATTATTTTATAAGGCACAAATTTGTCTATGCAGCAAATGTGATGCATGTACGCTATAAAATTTAAGGCCTATATTTACAGGCCTTTAGGCGTAATCATTTCTTGTTAATGTAAGGAGTCAATAGACCATTTTACCACATGCCATACCGTAACAATCCAACCAGTTAACTCAAATAACTATAGAAATATCTTTATCAAATGACAGCCAGTAAGTCATTTTCAGATGACCTGAGCATGCGCAAACAGTGCGAAACTGAGCGGTGGTGACTACAGTACGATACATCATTCATCCTGCACAACCTTCTTCAGCCGCCGGCCGGTCAGATAACGCGTCGGTCTTGACTCAAGTCACCGCAGGCCAGACCAACGGAACATGCTGATGATGATGATGATGATGAAGGACGAATAAACTTTAGCGTGACGTAAAGTCCTAAGACTACAAGGACACGTAACAATAAGCTTAAACAGTGAAGTCACGTAATAGTAGTCAGCGCAATGAGACGTTCTTAGTCATGTCTGTAAGACCGGGCAAAAAGTTCAGTTTTC
>Ga0056128_1001937_pt1 | contig 24040 bp, 11 predicted proteins | sample WorMetLIZISLAND2_FD_71113 | JGI IMG/M metagenome (GOLD analysis project Ga0056128, IMG submission 71113) | Marine gutless worms symbiont microbial communities from Max Planck institute for Marine Microbiology, Germany - Olavius geniculatus... ... | reverse complement strand
CAATGTGGCTCAGAGAATCTCCAACTCCAAGCTGCTGTGGCTGTCACTAAACTCAAAGTACACGACATGAATCGTACAAATAGTCCAAGGTATGAAAAGTCCATAATGCACTTACTTTACCGCGACAAAGTTCAACCAGCAGATTAGCATTGGTGATTGTCGACCGACGAGCAGCCGCATCGCGAATCATTGGAAAATACACAATCTCAAAGTGAACTCCTCGACTAATTGCCTGTAAATAACAATATCACAACATTCACTGCTCAACGTCTACTTTTCTTTGCTTCTAAACCACACAGGTCTGCCAAAGACTACTGTACATTCAGTGGTGTAGCATCCCTGCCATTTTCTTCCCTTTCCTCCCCTTAGAAGTAAAACCTCTAAAATCCAGCTAGGGATCTGGGGGTGGGGCAATGTCAGCTATCCCAGTGGGGACCGAGGTGTAGCTCTAGCTGGAATCAAATTTAGTGCATTATCACAGGGTGAATGATAGTTCAAGCCTTGTGTTAATGGCGACTTCTTGTTCCTTTGGGAAAGCCAAAAATTCAACCCCCCCACAGAATTGAACCCCGATCTGATTGAGATAAAATTTGGCACGCTTGATTACATTGGCTAGACGACTCCTCATGCAAAATTTTATGTAAATCTAACCAAGGGGGCTTCTCGACAAATAAATGAAATATATGCAAAAATTTCTATTTATATAAACCTTTTTTCAGAAACTCACCTACAGGTCAGACCCCTCGACAGATTTTCGCGTGTGATGGTGCAAACGATGCAGTCTCACGCAAGGATGTGCCTTTTGGAGGTTAAAAAATTTTTAATTAATATTTAACATATTTATTCAACAAATTCCAAGAAATTACAATGGCGCGGGAAAAATCAAACCAAAAAATTCTTTAAATGGTCATAACTTTGGCTGTGTGTAAGATAGACTCCTAATTTTTCATTCTAGAATACGGTTTTTGGAGATGGCCAATATAACAGTATCATTCAAATTTACCCCGGACTCTCCCTGGTTGCTATGGCAACGAAATTTGAGACAAAATAGGCTATAACTTGGCTTCTGCTAGAGATATCTGCAAGATCTTTGCATCTATAGGAAGTTTTCGGGGTTGGGCCATCGAATGCTGCCAATAAAATTTTGCCCCGACCCTCCCTGGTTGCCATGGCAACAACATTTGAAACAAAATGGGCTATAACTTGGTTTTTGCTAAAGATATATGCGAGATCTTTGCGTCTAATGGGAGGTTTTGGGGGAAGGGCTATTGAATGAGGCCAATCTAATTCTAGCACAACCAACTGTTGTTGCCATTTGAATGACACGTGACCCCAAACGATCAAAATCGTGATTGTAAAATATCTATGGCCAGATATCTCCGTAAGTGATCAACTGTAGGAAAACGTTATTATACTGATAAAACAGCAAATATAAATGCACAAAATATAAGTTTATACACTTGTTAACAGCAACATTTAAAGATTTGCACATCGAAAACAGCAAAAACTACAAAAATTTACAAAAATTTCAGTGTGATGTGAGCAATATCACCTTTTGTAATTTTTGCTGTTTTCGATGTCCAAGTCCTTAAATGTTGCCATTAACAAGTGTATAAAGTTATGTTTTGTGCATTTATATCTTAAAAATATGACATCTGATCACATTCTGGTGGCAACAATTTTAATTATCTTCCTGAGAATCAACTGATCAACTGAACAAATTTAGTGCAGTTTAAACATATGCTTGCCTTGTCTGAAAGATTTGGGGCCTAGGCCCCTGGGACCCTTGTGTATGTCACTAAATAGATTTTACACATTTTGATGTAAGTGAGAAGTGTTCACAACTGTTCAAGTACTAAAAAGCAAAGAACAGCAACATTGTAATAAGAACTATTATTTCAGTCTTTGCCCACAAGTCAATTTTCCCCACATCGATATTATTCGAATGCCAAATATTATACATTTATATCCTGAAAACAGCATACAAAATAATGTTGATATACAGATTTATTCCTAAGCATCTTCAGTCATCATCAGAGGATTGGAAAAGTCACAATCTCAAACAGTCGAAAGCTTGCCAGCAGACCAAACATTCTGTAATTGTGCAAAAAAAACTAAGCATTATTAGCCAGTTTGAGAAAATGTGAGCACAAGATAGCGCAATTATGAAAACTTACACAACCAATGGCTGCACGGGCAGATTTCCCAAACAGCATGGAATCCATTCTTTGAGATAAATCGATCGATATCAAGTCAATGCTGTATGTCTTACAAGCCTCCTGCAATACAGCACAGCACAATGCCAGCCATAAATTAGAAGTTACAAAGATGACATATGGCTTGCATAACATCCCCAAAAGTTAAACAAAAAGTCAGCAGAACCGGGTAAGTAGTGAGAATCTATCAAATAAGTTTTTTGCTGACAGACATCACAACAAACTCAAAACGAAATTATTACACTACACAAGAATGGTAATTTCATGACTAGTGATAGAATACACTACAAAACTAGCAAGAAAAGCTCAGCTAATACAAAAAAACAAGCGGTGCATGTTTAAAAGCCCAGTAAAACAAAATCAGTCGCCAGATGGCGCCAGATGACCGGCGGCTAATTATCTATAATGTTTTACTTGTACTCAAGATGGCATGACCTGTCTCGCTCTGCCAACGCCATATCGGCTGGAAATCGCAAACTTTCCCTACCTCCTCTCATTTAGCACCTGCGTTCAGGGTGACGCCCTTCGAATTTATGGAAAAGCTTTACGGATCCTGAAACTAAAATCTTCCAGGCAGCCGATGGTAAAAATTTGGTGATCCTAGCTTGCACTGTTTTTGACTGATCCACCTGTGTGATGGACGGACAGACAGAATTGCAATGGCTAAGACGCGCTACAGCAGTAGCTGCTGTTAAGCGCCAAAAAGACGAAATCTGATAAAATCTGCTATCAAAATTTTGTACATTATTTCAAAATCGAGTACAAAATGGTAACTGACCAAAAACACTTTCTGACTCATTGGCTGAACTGCCACAACATCATAATTCTGGACAGCGGCTTCTTTCTATAGCAGACACAAGCACATGTAAACTACACTGAAAGTACATCAAACTGCAATATTCCAATTTTCATACAAAAAAATGATACAATCTGGAATTGTACCCAGCCACACAAGCAGCAATGAATGACAAACAATAACCTATAGAGTGCTCAACTTTAAACTACTACAGTTTTATGTTTATTTACAAACAACTTAAACGAGCCATACAGAAACAAAACATGTTCACAAGAGATGCCTCAACAAAGCTAAAAGATGAGCTATATTGACTAGCAAGATATTTTCTGTTCAGTGATAAGAACAGGTTATGTATGACACGATGAAATTATTAGCAATGAATGTACCAAAACTAGTATAAAGGCCAATGTAATAACTAAACACATAATACGCTGTATATGAAAATACCAGGCGTATGCTCTGTGACAAGTCAGTGAGAACAGCAGTAAAACGTGAGTACTGTTTAGGTCGATGACGTGACAAGTCCTGCAAATAAAGTACAGCATTATTCCAAACAGAAAAAAATAACAACAATCACTCTAATTACTAGTGTACGTAATGTATAAATAGTTATGAAATGATAAACAAACAAGCAATTGAACAATCAAATTATCACTGAATCGGGCAATCAATTAGTTACTTAAAACGTATTTCCAAGTTTCTGCTATTGACACATGGCAGTGGCACTGTGCCGTAACGTGTCCACTTGTCATCGTCCTAACGGCACCTTGGCCTTGATGACAATGTCCTTGGCCTTGGGTACCAAGTCCTTGGCCTTGTTCATGAGATAAAGTCCTCCACCACAATACTCCAGTTAACGATAACATGTCGTTGTGAATGCAGCTCTTAGATGTCCTTGGTTTTGCCCTTGAGTTTCTTTTTGGCCTTGGCCTTGCTCCCAAGTCCTTGGCCTTAGTCCCAAATTGTTGTTCTTGGCTTTGAACATAAAGTCCTTGATAACATCACTAGCACTATGCAAATTTGCTCTATGGCAAATGAGGTTTTGCAACAAAGCAATTATTGCTAAGAAGTGGTAACATTGCTAATAAATGATCTTAAATGAAACGCTAACCTTATGCTCAGCGATGAATGTTTCAAACAACTGTGCTGACAGCAACACTTCACGGGGCATCTTAACTGTCACAACCTGCAATCAACAGTAGCACTCCTATGTTTCACATAAACACTTAAACCTTCAACGAAACCATAACAGTATGTGCGACCAGGTCTTAAAAATCAACCCAACTTCAATGGAACAAAAATAGTACAACATATGACCGACATGATTGAGTGCCCAGCCAGTTAGACGCAGGGCCTCAAAAATCAACTTGATCGAATGGGGTCGGAGCCAAAAATCAATCAGGACTATGTTCACAGTTCAAAATTTAAAGTCCTTAAGTTAACTAGAGAAAAGCAGCATTAAGGTCGAGCAGGTCAATGGTCATGTGACCAGTATCATATTACATTAGATGACATTATGTGCTTGCAATCATCAAGTCCAAAATTCCAGATTTTCAAAACAAAGTAATCAAAATGCATATGGAGTAAAGTCAGTGCAATGGGCTCACCAGGTTCAATAAACAATGGACCAGGCAAAGTCTATAGAAATCAAGTTGCTTGAACAACCACAGCCAAAAACGTGAACAGATGGGGCTGGATCGAACCAAATAACTGGGTAAAGCACAGGCTACATAGTAAAAATTACCCCCCGCCAAAAAAAACAAAAAGTAGACTCTAAAAAACAATAACCAGAGAATTAAACTCTTACAGTATTTGCTAATATTATTATATAGAATAAATAATAAAAAAATAACAGTGCAAAGTAGAATACCTTATCCTTGGCTTTCTTGCCAGTTTTCACAGACAACTGTTCAACATAGTTACTAATGCAAATTGTCTCATAGCCCACTAAAATAAAAAACAAATATAAGCATATAAATACAAAACAAACTGAAAGCATGGTATTTACAATAACATCTTCTGTACTTCAAATGAAAAAGTTCAGCAATTGCAAAAATATACACTCAGTGGAAAACAATGAAAAAACCTTTTTGTCTACTACAAAAGTTAAACACCCTAAGGTTAGAAATAGCAATCTAGGAAAGTTAAATTTAAGTATATGAATAGACAAAATATCATCCTGTGCTTGTGAAATCACATTGTTGATCATATGGCATGCTTTTTGACTGATTTCATGCATATCTGAACTTGCCCACAGTTTTTTTCATTTTAGTTTTTTTTTAGTTTTAGTTATCATTATTTCCTTTCTTTTAAGTTTTTCATCTCAGGCATCTATCGCAGTTTCTAACTTTCTAGATTTGTTTTATTTGTTACACAACAGTACAGTGGGCTCAGAAAGTGTGTAGTCATCAGTGTTGTTAACAAGGACTTGACCTTCAAGGCCAAGGCCAAGGACAACAACACTGGTAGTCTTGGATTTATCCAGTAGAAATGGCCAGAATGCTGACTGGCAGTCATGGCGGGACCAGTTTTCCAGGTGTGGAAGAGCCTCGGGATGGATGGTAAAACATAGTAGACCATGTTCTATGGGTGGAAAGGCGTTTTGGTGGAGTCAGCCAGTATTAGTTGCCAGTGCAGTGAGCTCAGAAGGTGTGTGTAGTCATGGATTTATCCAGTAGAAATGGCCAGAATGCTGACTGGCAGTCATGGCTGGACCAGTTTTCCAGGTTCCGAAGAGCCTTGCGATGCATCCTTGTATCCATCGGTTGGTGTCACCATCCACTCCATAACATCTCAGTTTCTCAATCAATCTTCGGTGGCCAACTCTATCGAACGCTTTCGCGAAGTCCAAGACACAGATGATGTAATGATTACACAAACTGGTCATCAAGAGTAACATAAATTACTCACGCTTAACAGCGAAACGAACTATTTCGCAGCTGTGCTGATTGAAATCGCTGAGAAATAGGTTTAAATCAGCAAAACATGCCATTGAAGTAGGACTAGTATTTACACCGGAGGCACTATCTAAAATACACTAACAGTCAGAATTGTAATTTTAAGAACGAAAACAACTCAGCGTGTGGAATAGACGCAGGCATGACAATCGTAGTAGTGTTTGCAATCCCGGCCGTTTTGACGACGTCACAATCCCGGGATTACAAAAATTCGTTAAAATTGTACTTTTTGAGTGTTAAATGACACAAATAACAATTTAGCTGTCTAATAAATAAACCATGTGATGCGCCTCAAGAGTCTAGCTACTTTTTCTGTGCACTGTAATTTGTGTTTTTACAGTCCGAGTCACTCCCTACACTCGCAATAGGGGCCTATCTTCCGTACGGTCGGCCTACTACATCCTCGTGCATGAAATAAGTCTACCATGTATACCAAAACAGCGACCATGGATTCCGGGATTACAAATTTCTCAATCCCCAATACCGGTATTGAGAATTCAATCCCGGGATTGTAATCACTAATAGGCCTATATCGTAGCAGAAAAAGGTTTTCAGCTCCTGGGTTTGTGTACACAAGAAAATTGACTTTGAAACCTAGTTTTTAAAATTTCAACAATTTTTCGGAAATTTTGAAAGTCAAAATTTTGTTTTCTTTGTAGTTTGGTTAAGAATCTCAAATTTTCTCTCCTCTATTTCACAGCCTTGATTGGGGTTGCCCTTTATAAATTTCTGTAATCCTTAAATATCTTGGTAGTACGATTTAGCAACCTTGGCTTAATTGCATCATATTGACGACAATAATACTGACATTTGGAGCAAACCCACCTTAAAGAGTAAAGACCATTATACCCACCTAACAACCACAGCAAACTTAATCCAATTTTTTTTCTACTAATATAGAAATATTTTATCATGGCTAAGTTTCTTGAGACATTCAAACATACAAATTTGCAAACAGTCATATATTTCAGCTGTGAAAAGCAAACAAAAGCTCACATGAATCGAACGAATGAAAACACGCAAAAATCCTAAAACCAATCAAGTCTGGTCTTTTTACAAAAAAAAACCATTAAAAATGAGAAACCCCAAGAACCAGTAAAACCTAAAAACCACGGGGCTGGGTTATAAAAAACGGTTTTTGCAATCTTGGAACAGAAAGATGACGAAACACACAAGTTACAACATGGCACATTTATTATCGCTGAGAATAAGCAAACAAATCCACGAATCGGTTTTCGACAAAACATGTCGTCAGCTGTCAACATGTAAACCGGAAGTATTCGTACACGCAGTCGGACAACGCAGTGTAGGAGAGGCAACAGTGCAACAGTCATGATGCAACGTCTAGTGCTCGATACAGCAGCTAACCAGCTATACCGTGGTCCCTGGACAGGGGGTGTTGTAGGTTACAAAAGTTGAAAACAAAAAGTTGTAATTTTCCGACAAACAGCTGCAGATTTCCAACAGAAGACACTACGGGTGCTCCAAAGTTCAGTTTTGCCCCTAAATTCCATCAAACTGTTTGATTTTCAGCCCTAAATTTTGTATAGCAGGAAGAAAATCTTGAAGTGGAAAAAATTTAGTCTAAGAGGAATTGTCCCCGGACTCCCTGCCACAATGCTAATTTCCCGGGTATTTGTTATATGGGTAGCTAATCAGTGTCCAGATATTTTTTACAACTGGACATTTTGGCTGTGATATATATTGGCAGCATTTATTATTTATTTTAATGCAGCCTTGCTGCGCTGTAAGCTAGTTGATTAGTTTCAAAAAGAAACAGTTATTTACGAGCAATGTAGCATATTTCTAACGTCATCCGGAAAAGCAGCATCTACATTTAGTCTGGTGGTGAGGATTATGAGGGCTATCTGAAATTCTGGGTGAAAAGAAAAAATACCCAAGTACAACTATGAAGATTTGCAGCTCAACTTGTAAGATGTAGAGAATCAAGCAGGGTGGAAAAAGAGAGCCCATTTGGCCGACTCCTCACCTGAGAAATCCAAAACAGCCTGAAAAAAAGGAAGATTGGGGGAGCTACCGGAAAGTCCGAGCACTAGTAAAGTGTGGGTGCTTCGCGTGCAGTAAGACCAGTGGCATCTATCCCCACACCTGGTGGGCGCAGCTTGCACCCAGTGAAAAACAGGGGAAGCGGAGGTTTTGTTAAAAGTGCAGATCAAAACTTACCCTCTTATTTTTCAGTTCGCAAGACTTCCTTCTAATTTTTTACTAAGCCGTCAACACCCTTGACAAAACTCCCCCCCTATTTTTTACTTCCCCCTATTTTCCAGTCTACAACCTAAACAAAACTTCCCCCTAGAGAGAAAGAAACCCAAGGGGGGGGAATTTAACTTTGAAAGTGGGAGGAAACTTGAACCCTAAAGTGTGGGGAAACCTGAGACCAAAAGTGGGAAGGGGACGTTTCGCCCAATTTCGATTCCAGATTTGGGGGAAATAAAAACCACCAGTTGAGACTGAACAGTCTCGTGGCTTGCTAACTCATCATGTCATTACTGACGACCAGGTTCACGCAGTTGTTACAGGCGCCTGGACCCTTCAGCGAGTCGTTGATCTCGTGCCGAAACACCGACAGGTTCTGCGTAAACCTGAAAACACATGGTTATAATAGAATGCAGTCGTGGTTGTAATAAACATTAATAAATAAGTGATTTGCAGCTTTACCCATCTTAGGAACCGGGTAACCGAATCTGGTTTTAACTTTTTACAAAGTAAGGAAAAATGACAATTCAACACACTCCCAAATTACAGTACAGAACTTCGCCAAAGAGGTCGCAAAAGGTGCGATTTTCATCAGTTTCTTTTCAGTATTTAGTGCAAAACGGGTATCAATTACTTGCCTGAACCCATTTACCAAAACACGTCACCAGCTCTGCATTGGGAAGGAAAAGGAAAAAGGCTGGAAGAAAAATAGGGAATAATGAGAAAAATAGGGAATAATGAGAAAAATAGACAAAGAAAAAATGAAAGAGAAAAATGATACGAAATTAGAGACCTGTCACGGTTCTTTGTGAGTAACGTTCTGTCGATGCCGTCCATGAGGTTCGTGAAACACTGCACCATGGCAGCCTGCTTCTCAGCCGGCAATGAGCTGATTATCTCCTCACGAAGCTTAGCAAAGTACTACACAAGACACCCAATGCACTCAATTCATATACAGGGTGGGCCAAAAAAATGTGCCACTTTATTTCTGTGCATACCTTCGCCAATTATTTACCGATTTTCAAAATTCTTTCACTGGCACACTCTGCAGACAATTTGCTATAACGCGATTATTACGTATCCCAACACACTATAAATGCGTTCCTACACTACCTTGTAAAATATCAATGAAATATGCATACATACCGATAATACAATCATTTTGGTAAAATTGAAAAAAAACACTTCAGACCAACATTGCAGTGAACGGTCTGTATGACACTAGGCTGTATGGGTATAACACAGTCTCGTGTCATACAAATCATTCATCGCAGTGTTGGTCTAAAGCGTTTTTTCATTTACCTAGATTTCTGTTATTATCGTTAGTTTTTGCTTACATTTATATTTCACGAAGTAGTGTAGAAACGCATTTACCGTGTAGTGGAATATATAATAATTACATTGTTGCAAACTGTGTGCAGAGTGTGACAGTGAAAGAATTTAGAAAATTGGTGAATAATTGGCGAAGATATGGACAAAAATTAAAGTGGCACGTTTTTATGGCCCACGGTGTATATACAACCTTTATTTTGATATAGATTGTTCATTTGGGATGTAAGAACTTACACACGAAGCACCAGCAAATTCACAGCAACAGAGCAAAACAAGTCAGCAGTCGCAGACCATGCCATCTCTCTCAACCACGTCATAGATTGGGACCGAGCCAAGGTGATCGACAGAGAAAGCAACAGAATGGACCGATGGATCAGGGAGGCAATACACATCAGAAAAGAACAAGACAAATCGATGAACCAAGACGAGGGGTCCTACCAACATCCACATATCTTACTGTCTGCCGTATCGACACCCAGTGGACAGTCATTCCAAAAAAAGCAGCAGCAATTGCCGATATGTCAGAAATCTACATCAAAATAAAAACTGTATATTGATGAATTTGTATAATGTATTAACTTACCATTTCAACCTATGAGCCTATTGAAAAAAACACATGCAACCACCTTCAACAACCATCTTCTATGCACCCTGAGACTGGTCTAGTAATATCAGTAATAGTAAACAGATCTGCAGAAATAACAATTAATGCCATGATTAATCATTAAAAATAACACTTTATTGTTAATTTTTTGATTATATGCTGTGAACCATAAAAACGCACCCTTTTAATTTTGAGAGTAAGTTGGCCAAAAGTTAACTGAACTTCACAATATTTGGCAGAAAGGTAGCTGAGAAAATTTGCAACATATTTGCTGTGCTGCTCAGCAGACCCTATTTAGCGTATTTACCGCAGGAAAACATAGTGCAGTTCAATTATGCATGCACATGTGAATCTGTTCCATTAACAGCATCCATAATGTTAATGATAAAAAACTACAGGCTAAACATAACTTTTAAGTAAGTAAGTAAGTAAGTAAATGATTTATATAGCACTAAAGTCTCAGAAAGAATCAGATTTGCAATGCCTATGTAAGTGTCGTAACTTGTGTTACGTTCGAACAGTCTTCCTAAGGACCTGCGCTCTCCGACCAACAGTGCAGCACTCGACTGAAAACTCAACTTTTCAGCCAAACTTAAGCAACAGTAGCGATTGCAATCCCGGGATTGACTTCTCAATCCCAGGATCCAGGATTGAAAAATTTGTAATCCTGGGATCATGTTTCGGGATTAGGCTTACAGACTGGTTGTCATTTTGGTTAACCCATATGACTTATTTCATGCATAGGATGTAGTATACTCCCCTATGATAAATATATATCCGAACTGTAAGGAGTGATAGTGACTGTAAAAATACAAATTACAGTGCACACCACGAAGTAGTACGTGCGCACATAAAATACTTCATTTATCAGATGGCTAAAAATTCTTATTTCTATCATTTAACACACGAAAAAGCAAAATTTTAACTCATTTTTGGATCCTGAACACCCGGGATTGGGACGTTGCCAATCCCGGGATGCAGGATTGGTGAAAAATGCCAGGATCCCACGATTCGGGATCCCGGGAGTGCAATCCCTAGCTACAGACTGACTTCCAGGAAGTTTCTTTTTTGAAGAGCGAACTGAACTGAACTAGAACATTGAGCAGACAGAAAAATGTCACAAAGCTGCAATATAGCAGAGTAGAGACCTCTTCGTTGAGCAGTATGAGGCCAAGGAGAGGCCGAGACATGGACCATTGGTTGCGGCAGTCTTCAAACATGATGATGTTCAGTACAGTTGACAACATCTGACAGCAACGATACATCACACGATTACGACTTGTTAAGTGCTGTGACAAACACGATCAGAACATATGGCATACAAACAGGGCGAAACTAGAACAAAGATGCCTGTGCCACGAAGGGGCGAGGCAGCTTTCCCTAGCCCTTCTGCAAGGAAGCAGAAAACAGAGACTGAGCTCCACCCAGCATCCAAGAAGTTACAATTTTCCGACAGACACTAAAAATTTTCAACAAGCTTCTGACAGACAGCCGCAAATTTCTGACGGAGGAGTTCTTAGGTGCTAGGAATTTCAACTTTGCTCCTAAATTTCTGCAAAATGGGAGTTTATCAGCTTCAAATTTTGCAATTTTAAACAAAAATTTTCCAACCAAAGAAAAATTTCCGACAACTTTCTGACAGCCCAAAATTTACGGAAGAGAACGGAGGGCAGCCCGCAGCCACAATGCCAATGATAGCCTTCAATTACGAGGCTGTCCCCTCCTTCCCTTTATGGTTGCAAGCATCCCTGTGTAGATCTTACAATCAGTTTTGCAAACGATAAGACTGAATTATTGCAGTAAAAAGTGGTCATGTCGTTTGAGACCTTGAATACCTTCAGTGCAATGATCGAAGGAGGCCAATCGTTCCAAAACTGCTTGATTGGGCATCTACATATAGCACGTACTTTCCACTTTTTATGCACTCCCAGTACATGTATATCACAGTGTAGCACGGTAGTGCATAACACTGTTGTAAGGGTGACTATCAAAGTCAGTGAGAAACCCCAGATTTTGGGCACCCGTAGCCCCCAAACCCCTGAATCAATCGACCTAAAATTTGACTTCGATGATTACATTGGCGGTCTGACTCTACGTACCAGAAATGGTACAAATCGGCCCAGCAGGGGTGGCGGGGCAAAGGGGTGAAATATAACATTCAATTGGGTTATTTTTTACTTTTCTTGCCAAGCTCTGGAGAACACATTTTTGGGAGTATCGCCACATTCTTTGCACTGGATGACGTGTTTTGGTGGGGATAGATTTCCTAGGGAATCTCAACATTCATCTTTCATATTTCCCCCTTAAATCCCCCCAAAACCGAAAATTTTAAGCCCATTTTCTGACTTAAAGAAATTACAACTGAAAATGCTTAACAACTGAGATGCTCATCTACAAGCTACCCTTAATCGTCATCGTAGCCTCACCAAAGTGGCATAGTGAATTCGCAATGGGGCCTCGAGAATTTGGACTCCCTGCCTACAGGTCATGTGACACGGCGCATGCGCAGTGAACTTTTGGCCTTTAACATGGGCAAATGCAAGTTTGAGGCTTTATATCTCACTAACGGTGCAAGATAGATGCATGGTCACAATGGACGACCATGGTATATTATAAATATGCTAATGATAATAATACTTTCAATAGTTTAATACTTTTAGCTAATAGTTCTAATTTCTGCTTATGGTACGGCAGACGAAAAATTCTAAAGAGTTTAGTTTTGTTATATTGAAGCAATATACTAGTAAATTTTTTTATCCTCCAGCATAGACTATTTAATTTGACACCTAACATGTTAGAAGTAGGCCATCCAAAAAGCAGCTATTATGACATGAGCAATACGTCAGGACTTGCAAAGAATATTTAATCATCTGCCATATTTTGTTGCAATATTTTGAACAAGTATTTCTTCAGCTACAACTGGTACAAACTGATGTAAATTGATCATCATTTAAGTGAATTATGAAAAAAACAAAAAGGGTCCTTTTTTATGAAACACAGTGTAGAATGTAACACTAATTAAAATATGCTGATCAATTGACATAAAAACATCGCTTTGAAGTAATTTTATCACAGATATGTTGTGCCAGCCAAACGCACACAACAGGCCATAAATACTATTGACGTTACTCACAGGACGCTTGGTCGACCAACATTTGCATTGAAAACACAGTAAATCCATCAGTTTTACTCAGAATAATGTCCGATTTACAGTACAAGTAATGACGCATAGACGACATCAGAAATTACATCATTGTTTATGTGTTCACTACTAGAGGTGTGCGATTTGTAAAATTAACAATGTGCTGGAACATTATGGTTTTTTCGTCAGTTAACTATTGACGGAAAATTTGGCCTTTTTAAGGCCATTTGGCCATAAATTAAGCTGCATTTGACCTCAAGGCAATAAAGCCAGTTAGCAACACTCCTGCAGATGACGTCACAGTTCTGATAATGGCCATAGCCGCGAAAAGGGAAAAGTGAGTACTTTAAACATGATTTTTAGGGTATTAAGATGTATTAGCAACTAGAAGACTAATGAATATTGACAAATTAGCTTTTGATTAAGCCAATTAATGCTTTATAACAGTTACGTAAGATGATGAGAATTGGACTTTAACAGACTCAACAGTACTTCTATAGAGAGAAAGCCAAGTGCTTTCATGCTCGTATAATCTCTTTAATACAAATCATTTGACAATTTTTATTATTTTACTAACCTGTTGCATTCTGTGAATGATTATTTCCCAAGTGGTATGCAACAAAACAGAAAATTAAAAAATGCTAATAACAAGAAAAACAGTATTATGATGCAGAAGTTTGTTTGCTATCTCACTTGCTGCAGGATATCAGGATGAAGTTCGAGGATCCGTAGAAAAGTGTCGGACTCGTTGTTTGCTGCCGGCTTTGACTGTTTGCGTGTCAGCTTCTTGAACAGATATGATATGATGTTGTCCAACGTCGCACAGCAGCCAGTACAAACCATTGCGTCTACAGCACGGATAACTATCATCCATTCACAGGGAGTCATAAAATAAAATTCAAGGACTTCTCAAAGACTTTCAAAGATTACCAACATAAATTTTCAACAACTAATTGTGAACGTTAATTCACATCATTACACATTATGCAACACGTCACTAACTGCACATTACCACCAGATATTTTTCCAAGTGTTCTGTAGATGTCTTTTCTTCAGAAGCTGTGTGTTCATGTAACCTGTGACCTGTGCATGTATACTGCGAAATATACTGAAACTGGAAATTTGGGGCAGAGCGAAATATGAGTCCGCCTGACACCGATATGTCCTATTGTGAAGGGAATTTAGGGGATTGAAATACCCCTCATAGCAAAGTCATGTGGCCCGAACTGAAATGCATTAGCATATGCAAAATGCACATTGTCGAGTTAGGGTGACAACTAACCAAGTGTGTCATTAATGAACCAAAGTTCACCAATTTTTTTGATCAGTGGGAGATGTATCATAGTTGACAATGCGATTTACCGCTTCTCAATACCTTAATTCAGGGGTCTCAAACTCGCGGCGGCCCGCGAAGGCGTCATAGGCGTCATTTGTGGCCCGCGACACATTATCTGAAATTCTAAGAATTTATGATAAAAATAAGTTGTTTTATTTATTTTACAGCATTTTTCCAGTAACCCAGCGAAACTACTATTTTTCTCATTTGCGTTCTCTTTAGTGGAGCCGCATGCTGATGCTGGCAGCGACCAATGCTGGCGCTGGCAACTTGGACCATTTCTCATCTCTTCAGGTGGTAGGTTTAAGTGAAGTTAAGCCACGGCGGCTAAAAGATTATGCAGATGTCATTTCTGAATTTCTTGCAGAGTTTGACCAATGTTTTAAAGAGTTCAATAATTTTAAACCACAGTTTGCACTCTCTGCCACTCTGTTTGACGTTGACGCAGAAAGCGTTTACGAAGAATTCCAGATGAAGGTATTGGATTTGAAGTGTGACAAGCAGAAGCAAAAGTACACGGATGAGGGTGTTCCTGATTTCTACAATTTTTTGTTTAGAAAAAAAGTATCCAAAATTAGTCTTTGCAGCCTCCGAAATAGCCTAATGGCGATGTTTGGCTGTACGTACGTTTGTGAACAGTTCTTCTCATCAATGAAGATCAACAAATCCGCTTTCTAATTAAGACTCACTAGTAAACGTCTGAATGCAACATTGCAATTGGCTAACACCCGTGATTTCAAGACTAACGTTGACTCTCTGGTTTCTGCGAAATCAGCGGTAAGAGTTAGTCGGAGACGGGAAAAAATCTGAAGTTCTAAACTACAGTGTATACTGTAAAAATAACTTCTGTCATTTGTAGGGACCTATTAATTACTGCATTTACTGCATTTGTCGCCTCTAAAAACAATGTGGCCCACCGACTGAGTGATATCTTGCAGTGTGGCCCCTACCCCCAAATGAGTTTGAGACACCTGCCTTAATTAATGCCAGATATATTCACGCCTTAAGTCGAAAGTTGTCCTAAATTGCGCCAAATTTTGAACGTTTTTCGCTATGCCAAATTTTAAGAGAACAGTGCCCAAGAAAAGTTGCACCTGCATTATCACCACTAATTAGTGACACATGTTGTGGCAAAGTTTCATCAAGCTATATTCCCTGGCTCCAAAATTATTGTGGCTAATTCACTAAATTTTAAAGCAATTTTTGCCCCCCCCATCTTTTTAAAAATTGTTACTGGATCCAAGTCCTATGTGGTTGTGCGCTAGGAAGACTTGGTCATTCTCTAGCGTGTGTAAAAATTTGAGGGTGCAGCAGTGCAGCACCCCCTTGGGGCCAAAATATGGTCTTCCAAAAAAGTCAATTTTGGTGAGTAAAATTTCACCATTATATCTCCGAAGTTACTGGACCAAAGTTCACCAAACTTTTTTCGCTGAACATGGGAGGAATCACGGAAATCAAGTACTTGTCCAATTTTGAATATCTTCATCCGTTCTCAAGACATTCGTTGTCGATGTTTGAAGTTGTCCAAAATCGCACCAAATTTTGCATGTTTTTGGCCCACAAATTTTTTGGGAGATGGCCTCCAAATGTTTGGACAGCATTATAACACTCAGCCTGCTATCAAGCATGGTGCAAAATTTCGCACGACGCAGCTCGAAGATCTCGCGTTAAAAACAAGAAAAAATAAATCAACATCTGTGCTGTAACATAACTCTGCTTTGAAAACCACCATTTCCAAGCGGACTAAAAATTCCAGGACTTCAACCCTTCAGACATAACATTTGCAATTTCCCAAGTGCAGCAGCTGGCAGAAGCCACAACGCGAAACCATCAGCCACTGCCGATAAAGTCAATTACAACCAGGTAGAACGGTGACTACAAGCAGCAGCAGCAGGTTACATTCCGAAATGGTTTCCTGCCTTCAGATTCACAAGTCCAAGCACTAACTGTGCCAAGTATAAAGTAGCTTTGTTGAACAAGACAACTGCGATACCACTACAGCATGCCACCAACCACTACGTCCTTGTCTCATCAGATAATTACTACGCCATATTTATTTATTTGTTCATATTTATTTATACACTTTTTCCACCCGTTTACCTAAACCCAGCTTCCGTTAATAAATGAAGATGACTGAACTATTTTCATACATCCACCTGCCAGACACAAGAGCACAAGTCCAATCTGTTAAAACTAAGTTATAGCGGTTCTGTATTAGAATGTCTTTAGGAACAACTAGTAACAGGTTATTTCACATACTTCCGTAGTCCGTACAGTTATCAAGTGACCTCGAGTAATTTAACTCCTACTGACACATTCAACCTAGGCATTGCATCATCAGGGCAAGTGAAAATTTTTTTGCTTCATCACTACATAATCACCCGTCATGAGGCCCCACTCACTGTCACATATCAACATTCTACAGCATGTGTGTATTCTTATCATCGGAAAATCCTACAAACCTAGTGCTGTGAGTCCATCGGATATTGTAGCCATAATGTAGAGGAACACGGCCGGCTCGAGACCACTGATGAATGGCATGTGGTCCTGTGCAAGGCACTCCAGCAGTGCATAATAACTCTGACTTAGCTTCGGAAACTCCTACAAACACATACATATGGTTTATGATTCGACTGGAATTCTCATAAACAGAATGAACCCCAAAGTAAGGGGGTGAGTAGGGTAACATCCCACCCGTCACAGTACAGGATTTCAGGCACGGCCTTTACAGGCAATGCACATACATATAATAATGGAACAGAACGTTTAACCTTTACAGAAAAACATGATATGGAACACGAAACACACAAAAAATAACGTAAGCCTAAAATTATAAAACAAACTATCCATTATAAGCGTGCATATGTAACGACAATGGCCGTTCTAATAACCTTCCCTCTTAAAGGCAAAGGCAAAGGTCGTCAATTTGTATAGCGCATTGTCGCAAACTCGCCTCTAATGTGCTTTCGTCACTAACCAGAGCCGCCTGCCGCACGGCCACCGTGTGCAGCCTGCAGACACAGGCTGGCGCAGCAGCTGGCTAGACAACCCCAGTCAGCTGTACTAAGGTCCCCACCTTCCGTAACCCATGTAAATGAGTTACTACTCATTTTACCGTCCCACGGAGAGTAAAAGGCTGAGTCGACCTAGCTGGCAGGCTTCGCACCGAGATGGTTTACCTGCCCTCAGGCAGTCACCCATCGCAGTACTAACCGGGCCCGGCGTAGAGTAACTTTGTTTCAGCCGAAACGTGTTACCAACTACGCCACGCCACCAACCTTATCCTCCAGACAGTCATCAATCTCAGAATGCTGTCTATTGAAAGATGTTCAACAGCTAGAAGTGATAAGAGCTCTCAAAATTTCACAGACAATGGTGCTGTTACCTGCTGAACACAATACGGTCTCAGTTTACGCCCTGTTTAGATTATCTCCTGAAATTATCTGATAAAATTCACACACAAAAAAAATTCCAGATTGCAACCAGAATCCAATCACCTCCTTCTAGGGCTACACTAAATCCTAAAAAAATCAATCAAAATCTGTTCTCAACTTTTTGAGTAACCCTGCATGCAAATGGACGAGCCAAAAAAACATGTCTTCCATGTCAAAGGTAATTAGTATAACCCACTTCTGAAAACTATATCAAAAAATAAACTAAATGCTATGCAGAGACAAACATTTTTATAATAACACAGCTGGCATAGCAATGACATAAAAATACAAATTACTTGCATATCTTCACACGCGGAGTAATTATCACAACATTTAGTAACACACTGCACTGTGGGTTTCCTTAATCACAAATTCTAAAAAGTAATTTCAAAAAAGTAGACTGACCAGCAGGTCATTCTGTGTTACGGACAACAACAGCTTCACAAATATGCCCAGAGCGTCGTCAAGCGCGCTGTCACCATAAAGCCGGAAAACCCCAAAATTGACGTAGTTGCCGGAGAGTGCAGCTTTCAGCATAGAGAAGCAAACCACAACACCCTTCAGCGTACAATATCTATGTTAAGGATCAAACGGACACCCTGCTTTGAATGCATATGCATTTACCAATTGCAATTTTCAACTGTACTAATTTTCAAACAGTATGAATGACAGAAACTTTCCTGACCCGACTTCAATTTTTATGCAAACCAGCGATCACGCTTAGTACATCCACTGAGGTACATTCAATGGATTTCACTGTAAAATAAAAAGCAATGCATTTACAAACACACACATATAAATAAATCTATACAACAAAATTCATATCAATGTAAACCTAGTGATAATAATAAAGCTGCAAAGAAGGAATGAAATAAAAAGGATATTTCAGTGGATAAAGCTGGTCTTTTGGAATGTCTCCAATACTGAGGATTCGGCTGCCTACAAAAGCATGCATACAGCATTCAGCAGCAGCAAAAATAGCACTCACTCAATCAACAGCAAAGTTAAAAGTGTGCATAAAATGACGTGACCAAACTGAACTAAACTGACATGGTTAGAATTTGACAAACTAGCCATGGGCAATCAGCAATGCATTACAGTAGGCACCATTTAATGGCATTGGCGACCTACTTGACTACGATCACGTACACATCAACCAATGACAAATAGGCTCGCTCTGCTTCGTCAGTATTTAAAATCTAAACGACGTCAGTTCAGTTCAGTTACATCGCTCTGTGCAGACCTGTACCTATGCATGTGTGAGTGTTGCCTACAACCGATAAAATAATCAAGTACGAGCAAATTTTACGAGTAAAGCAATGTGAATAAATCTGAATGACATTAGCCATTAGACAATATAGGTACTCACCATATCCAACAATAACTTTGCTAACTTCTCGGAAAAGCAGAATGCCATTTGGTGATGATACGTCAAACTGCAATCTCTGCGACCTTCAGTGATAATACAAATGTCACAACAATTTCAGTAAAGAAACAGTAATAACTGTGTTAAAAGTTAGGTAATGAATGATAAACTACGACGAAGATGAGTGAGTGAGTAGTTTCTTAATGGCGCATCAGCACAATATAAGATATTCAGTGCCATAAGTGGTTGAAAGCAGTTAAAAACATTTAATATACGTATTAGAAGAAACACTGAAAAAATTGCTAAAACCCAGACTACGGTAGAGTAAAAGCAACATTCATCATCATCATCATCATTTTATTTGGTAGAAAGCAGAAGACACACAATAGTAGTTGCAACAGACACACAGGAAACACAAGGCTAGGTAGCTAGCACTTACAGTGACCCTTAATAAAACAAAGACATATAAAACATTATATACAACTGTAAAAGTTAATATCTTCAACAAATGTGATGATGATGCAAGGTGCAATATTTTCAAAAAAGGAACCTAAGACAATCAAATTGTCAAGTGTACACTAATCCGCAACAGCTGCGCTGTCCAACCTGTTCTGTGCAAGCTCAGCAAACAACTTGAGCACCGGTGTGGTTACTGCCGGCTCATGGAACCATAACTCTTGAGCGCGGATAAGCATTGGAGTGTACGCTGGATAGCTGGCAGCAGGCTCAGGAGAAAATATCAAACGATCGACAGATACACGGTAAGCATCTAACACTGACAAAAATGAAATACGCAAACAACTTAATGTATAGAAATAATCAAAACAATATTGATTGCGATTTTTTGCCACATCTACTGAACGGCAAAAAAAAGAGGCAGATACACAGTAGATTTACATTCTAAGTATGTAATGTAGTTTTCTATCTGCATGACGCAATTCATCCGGTACATTGAAATAAAGTACCAAAGGTGATGCCAGTTCAGTAATTATGCTATCTACCTATCTCAGCCAGAATACACTGCCGATAATAAACTAAGCACGAACAGCACTGGCAATATGATTGGCCCAGGGACCAGTACGTGACAGTAAAACCGGTCATTCCCAACTGTCAGCAGCCTAGCTACACCATACTGAATGCCAGGACTCGGCAACCAGTCCGTGCTGCAATGGAACGGACAAAACGAAGGTAAGTCACACTGCTAACACGACCAGGCCAAAAAGGATACTTGGCCAGGGATCTAGTTTACAAAACGTTGTAAAACAATCAAAAAATTGTCGCAACTTCAGCGTATATTTGTCAAAAATCAATAAGTTACGATGTCGCAAGACTGTCCTAAAAACGTTGTATCCGAATTTTGGAAGCTGATTTTAGGAGTTTGTAACTCTCTCACAATTTTGTTCTAACTCCGTAGTCGCTAAAATTAGCCAGCCAATCAGCCGACGTTAGGTTGACATCAACCACGACCTCAGCCAATCATGACGCAGTGTCACTGAGCTGGAGCCTGGTGGCGCATGGCGCTGCACGCTGATCGTCTGCTTCCGCCGTTGCCAATGGTTACCAATGTAAACAATAACAAGTGAACTAATTTTGCGGCGATTTCACTGCCTGGAGTTACCGCAAATGAAATTAGCCTAATACGTATTATGGCACTTTGTGAGAATTATATACTAAAGAAAACTCTAAATAATTACTGCATGCAAGCTTGATGCTGTCGTATGAATGGGCTGTCGTAGATTTTGTCAACTTTGTCGTATGTTTCTCGTAACTTTCTCGTACAATTTCTTGTAAATCATGTTTTATCGCAAATCTGTCATGAACCTGCCATATTTCGTAACATTGTTGTAAACTCGTCTTACGATGTTTTGTAAATTTGGTCCCAGGAACCAAATTCACGACCAATTCACACCTCTCGGGTGGATTAGAGAGATGACTTGCCCCTGACTCCCACCAGGAATGAGAGAGAGAGAGAGAAAGTAGATTGATTAATAACAGACAAAACCATGACAACAGGATACAGCCAGTCAAAGAGCATCATATAGCTAACTTTGGTGTTGAAAGCAAATGCAATGCCACGCAGGTCTCTTGCAAGACCAATGACGTGTCGCTACAAACAGACAAACAGAAGACAGATTCAATAATGATATCTTAATCATACGATTAAATCCTCTCACAAGAGAATATTACACTGCGTCTTAAAAAATATACCAAACAGTTTCGATTGTAACTCAAAAAGGTAAACAGGGCATTTTTCATCACAGCAGCGAGAACATGGAACCTTTTCAACATCTAAATATTAACTTCAAACCTGTTCTACCTACCAGTTCCATGATTTGTGAGCACAATTAGTGTTTGCAATACTGAATTTAAAATATTACCCAATGAAACTTAATGGAAGTTGATTGCCACTTAACTTCTTTCCGATTCCCAAATTTAGAAGCAGAAACTACAGAAAGCTGCTGAAATATTTTCACATTATTTTACGACTGTCTACTAAAAAAAGACACAGCAACAAACCTTAGCTTCTTCAGCTCGAAACAGCGGCACGTCAGACTGTGACAGCAGGCCGGCCAAAGTATCAAACCCAGCTGCACAACACACCATCAATCACAAATTACTACTTGATAAAGTAAGATCAATTATTCGCAATTCAATACATACAGTCCAAGCACCATGAGAACAAACTATGAGCATGGCAGAGAATTATATGCTACATCTAGGCACAGAGAAATGCGTTAGCAATGCAGTACTACAATTATCAAGAGACTGCAAAATTCTTTAACACCTCTAGTGTAACACTACTCTTCCTCACAGCTGTTTAGGGTCAGTGTATCGTCATTTTATTTATTTATTTTACTATAGAAATCGTAGAGCAGTACATGTAAAAAGTAGAAAAGGGCTGAGCCTACATCATGCAAAAATACAAAGATCACTATCAAAAGCAGAACAAGACAAGCAAAAGCTTTTGACAGACTACAGTTCTAACAAACCATTTGCCATGTCACACATGTCACATGCCATATCACACGCGAATGCCAATAATATAATGCCTTCAGGGCTGAATACCTCGCAATGTTATCATGAAACGTTCAAACTGTTCCTCATCTTCACCTAGCTCTACCATCAGCAGTCGACCGAGAGCAGTGTAGAACGTGGTCCGGCAGTGCATGTTCATCATCGGCGCCTGCACGTTGTTTACGCTCAAAAATGGGAAATGCTCACTCTGCAATGCCATCCACAGCACATTGCATTACACAGGGACATTAAGACCTCGAGGCCAAATTATTCGACCTTGTGGTGTCTGGCCTCATGGAAATTGGCCTAGTGGCCTCAAGAATTTATGGCATACATGACATTAATTAAAAATGACAATCTGATTTACTTGAAGAACTCATATGTCTAAACTGCAATGACTTTTAGAACTAATGTCTTAACTTTAAGTTTAAACAATTTGAACTACAACAAGAAATCTGAGCTAATGCTCATGAGACGCACGAAAGCCTATGGCAGTTCCTGTTCGCAGGTAATCTTGGTCTATCTCTATCCATTTCGTTGCAATTCATGCTTCTACAGCGAAAAATTGCCAAATAATCACGAAAACCTCCCTTTTTAGGGTTCAAGGTCATTTAAGGTCATTGACGTTGACATTTCTAAGAAGCTCATTGCCAGTGCTTCTTACAATAAGCATTTTCACCATTTTCACGTTAGACGACCCAATAGTGGAAAAATAACGCCTTTTTAAGAAGGGGCGCCCCTCTTTCTTCCCCTCATTTATGGGGACCCCTTTTACCCAGCGGCATGAAATTTTGTCACAAAATACTAGAGATCCTAAGCTATCATATGGTGAAAACCTGAATTCTCTATCTCACCTGGTCTTGGAATGGTGCCGGGACGTGACAGACACAGGACAGACAGACACCAAGGCAGAATTACCATAGCTAATACGTGCCATGCTGACTCTCGCGCGTAAAAATCTTTGCCTTGATGTTCATAGTTCACACACAATGAGTTTTCTCTAACATGAATGGCCTGGCCTTAGCCTCATACATTGTGGCCTCTGCCTCGAAAATATTTTTTAGGCCTTGGCCTCATAATATCTGGCCTTGGCGTTGTGTTTAGCTGGCCATGTTAACATCCTAAGCATTAATCGATGATGCAAGTTCTTACATCAAATATGCATCATAGTTTGTATAAATTAAATTAATACTATGTACTGGTAGTTTACAAATTATAATACAGATCAGAGAGCATTTGAAAAAGAAACTGATATTAAGCTAGTAATTAAGAACAGCTTTTGTGCTTGTCACTCTTTCATCTACTTCTTACCGGTTAGACAAAAACACATCCTGCATAGAAATTACTAGCACAAGTGAAATTCAGAGGTAAACCATACTTACGCCTATGTGGATGGCCGCCATTGAAATACATGCAAACTCGTGTTTGCTGGAACTTGTATATGGGTACACGGACTTGCACTTTTAGTCTAACAGTAACGTGTCGGACTTGTAATCCTGAGGTATCTCAGAGGCGCAGGTTCGACTCCGCACCAGGACACTGCCGGGTAACGACCTTAGGCAAGTTGTTCACACACATGTGCCTCTGTCACCAAGCAGTATAATTTGGTACCGGCTTCACCGCTG
>Ga0056128_1001934_pt1 | contig 24051 bp, 15 predicted proteins | sample WorMetLIZISLAND2_FD_71113 | JGI IMG/M metagenome (GOLD analysis project Ga0056128, IMG submission 71113) | Marine gutless worms symbiont microbial communities from Max Planck institute for Marine Microbiology, Germany - Olavius geniculatus... ... | reverse complement strand
ATGTATATCTTGTGGTTGCGTTGTTAAAGTTGCGCTTGTCAACTTTACATTAAACGAATATATGATGATGATGATGATGATGATCAGTTGATCATTGATCCCGCTATCTGCCAGTGGATTGCATCTATAAGCCATTGTGTCTTTGTAGGCGGGGCACACTTTGGGCATAAATTCTGATAATTTACAAACGAGTTGTTATACAAGCTTATCATTCTGCTAAATAATTTACATTTAAATGCGTTTTGTGCTTGAATAAGTCGTTACAACGTTTACTTGAGACAACAACTCAGCGTTATGGAACAATTTGGAGCATCTATGTTTTACACTGTAGTGTGTTGACACAAATTAAGCAAGATAGAAAGTGAGTGCATCTTACATAATATCGTCGTTTTTTGCTATCTTCGCGCCAAACATTAAAGTTAAAACAATTGGACAAAGTTATGACAAAAACAATTTTGACAGTTTTTTTTCTGAGACATGGTGTATTTATTTAACTGTTGGTTTGACAGCAGAACTTAGGGCCGGTTTTTAACTGAATGGTAAACTATAGTTGCTTAGCAACGATGCGCACAGCGCTAGTCATACGTATCTTATATTTCAATGTGTCTGTCGGTGCAACACGTTATAAATGCTCCTTCTGATTGGCTTCTTGTTACTCGGGCCTTAGTTTCGGTTGTTTTTTTCGTTTCAAAAGTTTTGATCGTTTTTGGTTCATTACTTTCTCGTTTTTCACAGTTTTTTTTAGTTTTAAACGTTTTTTTCGTTACAACCGTTTATAGTTCTTTCGTTTTGAACGTTTCTATAGTTCGATTGTGTCGAGCGTTTTTACATGTCTTAGTTTCTCCGTTTATAGGAGGGTAGGAGTAGTTTATAATTTTATACTTTCTATTTCAAACGCTGTTTAGTTTCGATCGATTTTAGTTTCTCACTTTTTAGTTTTTTACTTATTACTTTGTTCATTTATCTGCAAACGCGATTACCGGAGTCTTAAAACAGTGGTGTCGCTAAGATTTAATGCAAAAAGGCACAAGTAAAAATAATTAAGCACGATACATATAATTTTATGACAGTTATGCAATCATATTGACATAGATGTACAAAGTACAATGGATACACTACTAGATTTTTCACTGGAAAGACAAGCACATTTGGTCGATTGTCAAATTTTCTGCAGCTCTGAAAAAAATAAAACAGTTAAGAAAGACCGTAACTCAGTGTCCCGGACCCGGCGACGCTAATGCCGGCTAGAAAAAGAAAAAGTTACTGAATACAAAATGTGTGCACTGCCATAAAGCGTCGAATATCAGCGTCGAATATCAATTTTTTTCCGTCAACTTATCCTGATAAAATGACGGGAGAATAGACCACGCCATTGTTAACGGCGTGTTAAGCTACCCAGATGATATTACTGGAGCTCCACTGCCTCAATGTCAATTATGCTGCTGGTAATATCGTCGTTTGTGATTTTTGCTGTTCTCGATCTGTCGCCGTTAACTTGTATATAAACTACAGTATTTTTTACATTTATTACTTATATACAGATTGTGAAAAATTTTGAGTCTAATACATTGATTCTTATTACTTATTGATCCACCCTCGTATGTATGATTGCGTTTGTCTTTGAATAGACTCATAGGTTGAAACGTAAACTTAATAAGTTGACAAATTCATCAAAATACAACTTTTATATTCATTGTTTTTGCTGACGTTTCGGCAACCGCTGCTGCCTTCTTCGGAACGACTGTCCACCAGGTGTCGCTGTGGCGAACAGTAAGTAATCATAGATGTGTGGAAGTTGGTAGGACTCCTCGTCTCGGTTCATCGACTTGTCTTGTTCTTTCCTGATGTGTATCGCTTCCCTGATCCACCATTCCATCTTGTTGCTTTTTCTATCGATTGCGTTTGTTATTTGCATGATTATGATGACGAGAAGTATTATGTCAATGTTTGTATAGCGTACTTTTAAATGTATTTTAATGTTCGTATTGTTAGATGTTATTAAACAAATATATGATTATGATACACGGCAATAACATTTAGCGATGTCACAAAAACAGATAGCAAAACAGAATAAACGTGAGTAAATAAGTAAATCATCATTCGTATAGTGAGAGTTACTCGAGAACCGATCCAAGTTCTTCCGCAAACTCCCAACACTTGGTGAAAAATGCTCTCATCTTGTCTTCGTCACAAAGGTCTGGTAACTCGGGCACGGCTGTGACCTCAACACGATTGTGATCGACGTTTTCAAATTTTCCAGTCTCCATCGACGGGTTCGAATACTCCGTTCCGTAGTTGATTCTGATAGCCGTGCCGTGGAGGAAAGCATCCGTGGTTGCACCATGTCGATCAGCTGCCAACCGATATACTTTGATGTGCTTCTTCCGCACAAATTTCACCTGCTCCACGAAATCACGATGGACGCCGTAAACTTCGTCGCCGTTGCGTAGAAGCATGGTGCGGTGCTTGTCGACGACGTCGGCGAAATAATCGATCGATTTACGTCTGAGCTGAAGGACGGTTCGCTTAACACGGCTGTGAATTTTAACCCGAGCGTCGTACGGTCTGTAAGTGGTATCTTTGTTCGCGGAGACGACGTTGATGCACAACCATTTGACGTCCGGCATATTGATGCACTTCAGATCGAAGTGTTTGTCAAGGACGATTTCCGCGTCCAACCTTAGTCGTTCTCCGGAAACACTCCTCAGTTTCAAGGACGGTAGGTAATAGGTGTTCTCCGCTGCAAGTACGAACCCCTTGTTCTGCAGGAATTCCTGCAGCCGCGAACTGTTGATGCCTGGATTCCCGGTAGGAATGAAAGATGCGCTAATGTAGCTACATGTCGCGGGGGGGGGAAATTGCGGCTAGATCCTGCACGCCCTCCTGGTCTTCTGCCCCTACCTCTAGCCCGACCCCGCTGATCGGCTGCTTGTGCCGCATGACCGCTTGCAAATAACTCATCATACCTAGATTCCGGCACATTACGTGTGCTGCAGTTGGCGACGTAGAGGGTCCCGTAGCTGATGACGGCTCGCAACTTTCCGTGAGCAACTTCATCGTAGTTGTCGTTGATGCGCTCCAGCTGCTTCATCGAACGTTCAGTAAACTTGTCGTGAGCGAAAAAATGTTCGAGAAGAGGACTGTGCACCCGCGGAATGTCACGCTTTGATTCATTGTGGAAAATTGACAAGGTCCGGAGTAATTCACAAATTCGACGACAGACGATGCCGAAGTGGAGTTCTTGAATACAGTCATTACGAGTGCGATTTCCCTGCCAAGACTGATAGCACTGGCTGCATTCTGCAGCTGTGCCTTTGCCTCCTCGTCGGTGATCAACTTTTTCAGCCTCCGCAGCGACTGCGAGCTGCCCCAGGCTTCCAGTTCAAAACCGGCCAAAGAATCTCCGTATGGCATTTCCGCTGCCGCTGCTGCAACTTCGCTTTTTGATTTCTCTTTATAGCTCCCTTTGGCGAATAGTACACACTCGCAAACCAGCTGCGGTAGCTTCATAAGCATGTGCTCTTCTCTTAGTTTGCTGTCTTCCTTCTCGGCCTCTGGCGGTGCAGACGGCCTACCATGCTGTGTTTCTGTCGAATCAAGATGCAGTTTACGAACTCCTGTGACCAGACTTTTTCGGACCCAAAGCTTCTCAAGCCATTTTGTCAACTCCTCCGCGGTCTGTGTACTAGAGCCCTCTTTCGGTTGTACAAGAATCTTAAGCGACTGCGACAAACGTTTCACAAGCTTGCCTGAAACAGAAATAGGTTTTAAAATTTAGAGGCCTTTCGATCCTCTCCAAAAATAAGGACCAAAAACGTCTAAAATTAGAATTAAGCTCGAATTTAGACAACTTTAAAACTCGATCGCAAATATCTCCCGAAAAAAAATCAAGGTAAATCTATTGACAATCGAAAAACTATTTGATCGACTGCGAGTTTTCCCGCGTTAGAAAAAAAAGCTACAGATTTCGTACGCTTTGGTCCACTAACAAAAATGGGATGTGCATTTTGACTCACCTGAACTCGACTTTTTTCAATTAAAACTATATTTCGGTCCCTATACGAGTATACGGTCTGCTCAAATATGCCTCAACAATTTTTAGCGATAAAAATTTTAAAATTAGCGCTAAAATTTCGGTTCAAGCCTGCCAAAAAATCCCGGGCAGACCGCTTAAGGCAAAACACTCAATTGCTGACAGCTACAGTTTTATTTACTTGTGTTGAGAAAATGTTTTTATTGTTTTGTCTGGTACATTCAACCTTGTGCAATTGACTCGTAACCTGACATCAATCAGCCACTTCTAACCTTCGGTTTCGTCAAAGTTGGCCACGTGATGTTGTTGAACTTGAAGTGTCTCTCCTTTCTCGTGCAATAGCTCCTCGTGCGACATGCTGGTTTACTGCATAATCGCCAAACACATATCCTCAACTGGAAATCAATAGAAACCAGATTTGCCGAAGATATGAAATTTCTGGTTCATATGTATATCCATGATCATATAATTTCTGTGATATCCAAGGATATATCATTATCCATATACGTAGACGCCTATCCAGCGTGCAAGGCTGTCTACTAAATTTTCACAGCACCGCAGGGGCAAAGGCGTAATCTCTGCACCGTTAAAAAAAATAAAACGCTTGCAGACATTCTACTCTTAAAATTGTTACCATGTCTATATTCATGACCAGAAGCACATAAATTTTTAAAGGCTAATTTTGATCCCCATATCTTGGAGTGGCTTGTCTGCATTTAATGCCATTTAGTGACCCCAAAATCTAGTATCATTTGGTATAAGTCCCAAACATCTATGACTTTTTATCGGTAGGGGGCACGGTTTTTATTTCTTCTCTTTTCAGTTTTTTTCTGAGTTTAAGTTTTTATTATTATTCTTTATTTCTTGCCTTTTCGGTTTTTTCTTATTTTAGTTTTCTTTATTCCAGTTATTTTTCGAATTTTGTCAGTTTTACATTTAACAGTATTCCCAGTATCTCTCATTTTATTTTTTTAAACATTTTAGTTATTTTTAGTTTATGTGCTAGATTAAACTGACAGTTTGTCTGTCAGTTTTTGAGTGCAAATTCTGTATTGTAATGTATTGTATTGTATTCCGGAATTTTGCTATACCGAATTTGAACCTTCCACAAGACCGCGACAGTGCAACGAAGATTATACGTTGAGTTTTATAAGACAACAAGCGCACGCCAGACAGAGAGTTCAAAACATAGGCTAATACAGCGCCTTTTATTCCAGATAATAACTATAAGGCGCTCGTTAGAGTGCATATCTCCGCCAAGTGAAGTAATTTAGGCCTACACGTTGCAACAACAAGATAGTGTTCAAACGAACACAGAGTCTGTCCAATGCATTTCGATTTCTTACCGCATAATGTCGCTAGGGCCGATAAATAATAGCCTATCAGTAAGCCCTGCGTTGAAACTTACTATAGGTGGTCCATTGTGACCATTGGTCTATCACGCACCGTTATGGAAACACGGCATCTCAAAAATAATGGGGTCACAACCTTGAATTTTTGTGGTCACGTGACGTCATCGGTCACGTAACCATTCGACTCGCGGTGAGCCATTTTCTATGGGTGGTCCATTGTAGCCATGCATCTATCTCACACCGTTGGGGAGATATGAAGCTTCAAATGTTAAACGTATGCCAAATTTTGTTGTCATGGCAATCCCCTAAATATAAATGACATCGCAAGTAGGCTGACCCCTTGTGCCGTCATGCCAAAGCGGCAGCGGCGCCTTGGCGTAACGTCACAATAGCAACGACGTCATGCATGCTGAGTCAGTGATGTGCATGGACATACATGTACATATAAAACAAGTAATTTGAGCAAAGCTCACGAAACGCGCGACAGCCTAGGCCATAATAGCAATTCCTGTTTGCAGGTTGTCTTAGTCTATCTTCATCCATTTCGTTGCAGTTCACTTTTGAAGTGTGCGCTGCAGCCGAAAATTGCAAAAAATATAAAACCTCCTATTTTGGTGGTTCAAAATCGTCCAAGGTCATCAATGTTAAGCCACTTAAAACCTTGTCGGCAGTTATTGTTACGGTAAGCAGCAAGTCTGTGTCTATCTGCAAGTGTTAGACTAGCCAACAGAAGTAAAATAATTTTTGTATCCCTTCTCATTTAGCGCCCTCGATCGGGGTGACCCCTTTTGAATTTCAGAGAAAGCTTGACGGATACTAGAACAAGAGTCTTCGCGACAGTCCATCGTGAAGATTTCATGATCCTAGCTTGCACCAGTTTGATACAATCGCAGAGTGTAACAGACAGACGGACAGACACACAGACGGACGCCTCGAAAATGGCTAAGACGCGCAAAGCATTACATGCTGTCGCGCGTAAAAAGCGCAAACATTATATTTGCCAATATTTACTAAGTTCATCTTGGCGGAGTTAATAAAGAAGTGTTCGTTACTTACTGGTTTGTGTATAAGCGCAGTTTAGATAAACTACGAACCACGAATGGTTAGGCTTAGCGTATTTAGCGTGACGATTGTCTTGACAATTGGCTTGCAGGTGCAGCTGATCAATAACTATCACCATGTCAACGAACAACAAACTGGGCGTAGGTCTGACCCACACACACAATGACACCAAGGTGACGCCGACGTGTCGGGTTGTATACACCATGTCCCGGAAATAATATAAACCCATTTTGTCGTCGCATAGCCAAATAATTAGGCTACAGCCTGTAGGCGAGTTCAAGAACCAAAGAAGTGTAGTAAATTTCGAACAGGAGGGGTGTATATTTAACCTATTTAACCTGGGCGGATTGAGCCCAAATTTTTCTTGGTGGTAGACGTCCGCGATGTAATCACGCCATTCAAATTTGGTGACGATCGGTTCTGGGGTTTTGGGTTGGCTGAGGGTCAAAGTTTGCATTTTCCCATACTTTGAAGGTCGTCCTTACAACACTCACACTATCGTGTGAGGTGTGATAGCATAGCTTTGGATGCCAGCTTTGTGCTTTTGTCGCCCTGTCAAAAGCGTTAAGGAACCAAAATTACGACCAAATGTTTACCATCGGGCAAAAGCCGGAAAGCGGAATAAACGTAGGCTGCTTAAAGAAAAACTTATAACTACTGACTAATAACAGTTGTGCTGGCTAAACTTTGTGCACATTGTATTAAAAACATAATCGCAACCTAATTTGAACTTGCTTGAAATCTGTTTTGTACATTTATTTATTAAGTTTTCGACCGTCACTAAAAACTGTGTCCCTGAATTTTCAGTTTGCTGTAAGGCCCCTACTAAAAAAACTGCATCTAGTCTGCTAAGCCACAGTATCTTTTAGTTCAGACATGGATACTATTTAGTGTGTCAGTTTGTTTTTATGATTTGAGTCGTCGTGAAACGAAAATTTTTTTTCTTCAGTTTTTGCTGCCCCCTTCCTATTTTTTCGCCAGCTGCAACCAAAAGCACAGGGAATTTTAGGCTACTGGTAACTTCAGCAACATGCGTAATTAAATGCCATAAAAAACAGTCACGTTTAAAATTTATTAATGAATCTCGTATTTTAGCAAGTCATCTACTTGAACGTTGTCATGTGAAGAAGAAGCCGACACTTAACGAATTGCTCGCAAGTGGTTCACTTTATTATGCTGTACGACTGGTATACATCTACATCTATTAATATACGTACGAGTATATTAATACATGGTCCAAACATCAGTTCTATTGTCTAACATTTTTATTCAATCAAAATATTTCGCCCATATCTATCACAGAATTCGCATCATAGGATATGTACTTCAATACCGTAGGCTACTAGGCTACTTCCTGTCTAAGCTCGCCAAATATTAGCAAACGTTACTTCCACTGTATGATAGCTTAATTAGCTCATATACAAAAATACAGCGTGTCCGAAAAAAAGATCCCGAACATATCGATTGTCACTTGAAGAAAGGATATCTAATTTCAATAATTTTTGGTACGTTTATTCTCCGCACAACTGGCCATCAAATTAGCGTTCAATATTCCACCTCACCCTATGTCTGTATCTGCACCACTTGGGGAAAACAGAACCAATGTATTTTGCCTGAGTCCATCATAGAACTGGCATCATATTAAAGGTATTACTGGACTTTTCGTACTATGGACTATTTGCACCATCTATCGTCCACGACGTGTTGATAGAAGCCAAAAAGTCAACTGCCCAAAATGGAACCACAGCTTGAAAGGATGACCTGCGGCAAAAGATGTAGCCAAATACAGGAACTGTGCATATGCTAGCCTGTGATCGAATATTTTACAGTAACATGTTGCCGTTCACAGCGCTAGAAAAACCAGAAAAAGATGATCTCCAAAACCGTTAAACGATGGCTAATTAAATTTGATAGTTAGCTTCAACTGTAAAGGTGTGTTCAAAGCGATAGAAATAAGATGGATCAGAAATGCAACGAAACAAAATGCACCAAAACTGTATGAAGAATAATAACAGCAGCAGTTCAGTTCAGATCTGTCGCTTTGAACGCTCCTTAACAGATGTCAGGTAAAGCACAGGGTATGAACCATACGAATAGTCCACGGTACAGAAAGTCCATAAATAATATGTAGTTTGTGGTGGGCGTTGTAGTAGTCGTTGTTTTCTAGGCGACTTCCTCCTCTCCGAGCTCGTCTTCGTATTCTCCCTGGTCATCGACCGTAGCGTCCTGGTACTGCTGGTACTCTGAGACGAGGTCGTTCATGTTGGACTCTGCCTCAGTGAACTCCATCTCATCCATGCCCTCTCCCGTGTACCTACAGCGCACAGTAGTGTTTGTAGTATAGTCGTAGTAGTAGTAGTGGTAGTAATAGTAGTAGTAGCAGCAGCATCAGTAGTACAAGTAATGCATTGTATTTTTACACCGCGTACCTACGTTCCTAACGTAGTGAAGAGGAGTATATGAGATCAGTGTAATGAATATTGATGACCAACTGACGACCGACGACCGACCACCCTTCCTGGAAGAGTCTTCCTGGAAGAACTTCAAATGGCCATATCTTAGTAACCGGTCATCAGATCCACTTCCGGTTTGGCTTAGTGTTATGGTTTTTGGGGTCAGCCAATTTAACTGTCATTAATAATTGAACCCCCAGTTTGAAAAAATGAGCTATAACTTGACTTGTATAAGAGATACATGTATCTCCGAGATCTTTGCATCTAAAAAAGGAGTTTTCAGAGCTGGGCCACTGGATGTTGCCAGTGAAATTCTAACCCTACCAACCCTTGTTCTATATTTCTGCAGTTTACTGTCGAAGGTTGAGAAGGCTAAATGAACGCTATGAATGAATTGTCATGTAAAACCGTCGACTGCGTTGCTGCTGCTGTGAAAAAGGAAAAAAAGATGTAAGTGCTTCAGCTGACGTATTTTTCTATTAGTTCCAACGTTGTGCAAAGTTTTCATTTTGAGATCAGAAAAGCTTTCTTTTCTCTAATTACAACTTATCATCACATGCGCCTTGCTGGCCACATACCAGTGGAGGAAAGCCTTGCGACGGAACATGGCCGTGAACTGTTCTGAGACACGTTTAAACAGCTCCTGGATGGCTGTGCTGTTGCCGATGAAGGTGGCGGCCATCTTGAGTCCACGTGGCGGGATATCGCAGACCGCAGTCTTGACGTTGTTTGGAATCCACTCGACGAAGTAGCTCGAGTTCTTGTTCTGAACGTTTAGCATCTGCTCGTCCACCTGTAAACAAAAAATGTTATTATTATTATTATTATTATAATGCACACTAAACAAGTTGTGAAGATTAAAGATTAATCGCATGCCTAAATTTTTAATGATACCAGTAACTAAAATTGTATTTGTTAAATTATCTACATCCGACACGGAAGATGACGGCCACGGTTAAGTATCGACCACGGCGTGGATGCAGGCTGCCATCACGTTACTACTACTACTACAATACAGAACTACTAGAACTGCTGCTGCTGCTGCTGCAGCAACAAACAACAACAACAACAACAAGCTGGTAGGCGATGTGGCTCGCGAGGGCTAGCGCGAAGTTGAAACGGTTTGTTTAAAAGCTGGAGCACTTAGCTGAAGCGAATGTCAGATGGAATGACTTTGAACTTTTCGACATATCGCGAACTGAAAACGTCAAAACTCTATATACTGGGTAACATTGATTCCCCTAAATTTTGATGCCCCCAATTTTTGGGCTTAGCCCGATTCCTATCACGCTGCGGACACTGCCAGCCATACCTACCGGATGCAGCAGAAAAAAACTGACTAACAATAGGCTGACGCGTTGCGAGCCAGCAGAAACTGCTACTATACTACTACGCACCTCCTTCATGGACATGCGACCACGGAAGATAGCAGCGACGGTAAGATATCGGCCATGGCGTGGATCACAGGCCGCCATCATGTTCTTGGCATCGAACATCTGCTGGGTGAGCTCGGGCACTGTGAGGGCACGGTACTGCTGGCTGCCACGAGACGTCAGTGGAGCAAAGCCAGGCATGAAGAAATGTAGACGAGGGAACGGAACCATGTTGACGGCAAGCTTACGTAAGTCCGCGTTCAACTACAACAACAACCACAACTACAACCACCACAGCTACAACAACTAGGCTACTATGTTAGTTACAGCAAATGCAGGCGTCGTAAAGCCCAAATTCCATTACGCCGACTTTCACCGAAACTTCCCCGCGGGGAAAATCGTGGACACAAATCATGAAAGTCACGGACACAAACAGTGTCAAATAATGAAACCATGAAGTTTCGGTGAAAGTCGCCGACACAAATCATGAAAGTCGGCGACGTGATTTGTGTCGCGGACTTCAATGATTTGTGTCCGCGACTTTGTCGTAAAGTCGGCGTAATGGAATTTCGGCTTAATCAAACCGTAGCCAGGAATTTGTCTTGTCTTGTCCCTAAGCCCTTTTCTGTTTCCTCCCTTCCCTTTTCCTTGTCCCTCCTCTTCCCTCTTCTCTCCTCCATCCTTTTTCCATTCCTTCCCTTCATTTTGGGCTCTTAAAACGCATCTAATGGCAACAATAGCCTATTTGTTATCATGAACAATTGAACATCGTCATCATATCTGACAGTTATATTGCCCCCATTAAAAACTGACATGACAAAAGATCGTGGGTGAATGGAAACGTAAATACAAAGTACAGGCCTATAGCAAGAGCTGATTTAAAAGTAATGGCCGATCACAAACAATTTTAATAGACACGGAGAATAAAAACGTTCTCAGTTTTCGTTTGAAGGCAGTCTGAGACATTTCTGCAGATTGACTCGAGCAGACCGTTCCACGCGGCCGGAACCGCTTAAGTTCATAACACTTAATTACTGTCTCACTCTATTCTACAGAGAGTTACAACAGTCAAACCTGTCCAGGGAACCGAAGGCAGGTCGTGACACCGGACATTGTGGCAGAGACAAGATGATTAAGGTCACCGTATGTCGGAGTGGTCAGCTTGAGGGTACGAAAGCAGATGTCATACAGAGCCTCGTTGTCGATGCAGTACGTTTCATCCGTGTTTTCAACCAGTTGATGGACTGACAACGTTGCATTGTACGGCTCCACCACCGTGTCTGATACCTTACATGCCACATTACATCAATAATCAATGACTGAGACACCAGCTTACACTGCAAGACCACGAATAGTTGTCGTCGAATAACAGAGATATGGAATCGCGCAGTGTGCCTAAAAAGTCTACGTCCTAGCTTTTGCTGGCACTCATTGCGCCTACACGCGCAGGAACGGCTAGGCTGAGTTGACCTGAGTGGCTGGTTAATTACCGAGATGGCTTACACGTATGCCAAGGGACACCCAATCAGATAGGCCTACTAACTGGGCGTTGCGTCGATTAACTTTGTGAATGTTGATGCGACAATGACGTCACCAACCAAGCCGAACCGGGCGACTTCGGCATTTAAAAGCAACAGTACTGCGATGAGGTGCAAAAAATACAGTCGTTTACGTCAATTTTTTTCACGAAGTCGCATGTCAAAAATGATTAAAATCGGCCAATGTTTCGCGAAGTTATTTAAAAAATAAAAGTAGCACATTTTTTGAGACACCGTGTATAATGCAACGAAGAATTAACCTGTTTGCGAAAACATCATACATGGAGTACACAGATGGCAGAGAGACAGACCTTTGGCGACGGTACGACGGAGAAAGTGTTCATGATACGGTCGGGATACTCTTCACGGATCTTGCTGATGAGCAGAGTGCCCATGCCGGACCCGGTCCCGCCACCTAGCGAATGTGTCATCTGGAAACCCTGCAAACAGTTGAGCCAAATTATTTATACTCACACGTTCTAACAGCGCTGTAAAATAAGTTAGTAACTATTGTTATGCTTCAACGCAAAATACCTGCACGCGAATGGTTTAAATCACGTCATATGACGTTCATAAATACGCAGTATTCACCAACCGCTCAACCAACCGGTCAAAAATCACTTTACTATTGACCTAGAGGCAATATTAAGGTGATTTTTGACTACGCTTCATTAATATTCAAGACGTCTATGACCACACCGACGACACACGGCTGGCTAACTATACTGTGGCTAAACTGTACGTCGTAGTGCCGTGTGTGCATATATTGTGACTAAACCGTACGTCGTACATTATCAGCAGACGACCATGTTGTTTGTTTGCTTTATTCGAAGGGACCGTAAAATACACAAATATTGCGTTGGGATATAATAAAACAAATAGCAACTGGCATCCTTCGACCTCGGGCAATATTTTACGAACTTTGAGGAAAATGTTTCTAATAATGACCTCGACGCCAGTCACTATTTGTCTAATATAAAATATAAATTTATCAAAATTACAGCCCGAACTTAAGGGGTGTACAAAGCGACAGAACTGAAAAGACGTGAAACGACGTCAGCTCAGTTGCATTGCACGGACTGTACAGATAGAACGAACTGGCAGTTTCAGTTTTTTTCAGTTCATTTCTGTCGCTGTTGTTTCAAGATATGAGAAATCTACAGTAGGACTTGATTCATCTTGTCTTGTCATTTCCCGGTCTGTGATAATATCGCGTCTTTAATCCACCACAGGTCCATTTTGTTGCTGTATCTGTCTCCTATAATACTATGATAATTTGTTTGGAAAACGTTAGGAATCCCAACGCCCGGTAAAGCGTGATTTCTATCCAATGCAAGTCACGCAACGACAGTTTGTCTCTCTCCTCAACCAGTGAATGTAACAATAAAATAACTGGGTACAGTCAGATAGTTAAACCCATGACAAATTGTAACGATAACAGTTTTCTGAACAGCAGGCAGGTCTCAACGTGGTACACTGCTGGTGCCACCTGTCAGACTCTAAACTGTCGGTAACCGGGCTTTCACGGTTGCTGGACCTCATGTCTGGAACACTTTACCGTCACCTTAAAACCTGGCTCTTCAGAAAGTCACATCCGAACATCATCGTCCGAACTTTTCTATTATCTGTCTAACCTTGAAATAGCTCTGCCAGTAAGGCAACACTGACTGATTGGTTGATTGTGACTATCTGCTGGTCTGCTTAATAACCCGTTTACGCGATGAAGATGGCTCGACGAGTTGGCTTGACGAGCACACCATGTGCGTCAAATCAGGTACATCACGCAAACGGGGTATAAATGACGGCCTTCATCATGTAGTATTAAGCCAAATGCTCCCCACTTTCCCATATACTGCATTTAACAAAATTTCAATTTCCCCTGCCCTCCCAAAGCACTATTACAATATGTGGATGAGACGGCATTTTACCTGCAGACAATCGCAGCTCTCGGACTCTTTGCGTACGACATCTATGACCGAGTCCACCAGCTCTGCACCCTCGGTGTAATGACCCTTGGCCCAGTTGTTGCCGGCGCCGCTCTGACCAAAGACGAAGTTATCCGGCCGGAAGATCTGACCAAACGGTCCCGAGCGGACCGAGTCCATTGTACCCGGTTCCAGATCCACGAGCACAGCTCGCGGCACATACTTACCACCTGCGTACACCATAGCACAGGCACCACAGAAATTAACTTTAATTTAATACCACAATGAAAAATGTTTTGCTCGCAGAGTAATTGATCACTAGAATAATTTAAGTTCTGATATATCGTCAATCGCATCAGACAACTTAAAAAGAGTAGGATATTTGCATGAAAGATAGAGGGTTTGTATAAATGCTCGCACTTTCTTCGCTCTGAAGCTGTTTGACTCACTTCAGACTGCTTCACGTTGAATTACGTTGAAACACACGCTAAGGTTAAAGCCTGTCCATAGCTGTTGACGATAAATCATCGCAGACCTATACGGAACGTCACCTGCCGTATGAAATCACGTAGTCTTACTTGCCGCCCGACACATGTGAACGCGCCCTATATACCTTAACCCCAGCCAGACAGGCCGATTAATACTTGAAAGCTGAGTTGACTTTCGGGTTCGTAACATACCGGTTTTACTGTCCAAAGACACGCAGTCATCCACACAGACAATAATCACCTGATAGCGACCCGACCCGAAAGTTGAACCCACGACCACTTTATCATAAGTAAAAAGTCCTAATCGTTACGCCACTAAGCCACCTTGAGAAACATTAGAATCAACAACAAAGTCATAAGATAAATAAAACAAAAAGGTATGAAACGTAGCTGGCGTAGGGATACATACCGATGGCTTCATTATAGTAAACGTTAACTCGCTCTAGCTGTAGATCGGAGTCGCCGTGGTAGGTACCGGTAGGGTCAATACCATGCTCGTCTGAGATCACCTCCCAGAACTAGACACCATTAGCATACAACAAACCACACATCAGTTCTGATATGCCTACATAAACTCACATTAATAACGCGGCCGTCCCAATAGGTAAGCCCCATTACGGGTCTTGCGGATGCGTCCGTCCGTCCCGTACGTGGTCCTAAGAAACTGCAATAATACTGCCCTTCAAGAATTGTTTTAAACATTCCACGATCCGGAAGTAAAAATTACCAAGCATAGCCTACTACAGTTAGAATACCAATATTTTTTATCAAGCTGCCCTTCCCTAAATTGTAGTTTGATGGAAAATTGTCTTCTGAATACAAAACTTGGTGCTGGAGATCTCCCATTTAAGGACACGATTACATGGGCAAAATTGGCATCTATAATTTTTTTATCGAAAATTTGCAGGCTCATCCACTACGCCGCTGATCAATTAGGCTAACATTATTCTACTCTCATTTTTTGCATAGCAGCAGCATCTGTACATTTAAAAATTTTTTTGGTAAGTATGGGTATAAGAGACAGGCGTAACTGAGAGTTGGAGTTAACACAAGGCCCAGAGCCGAACATTGGGGTCAAAGGCCGAAAGTGGGGGTGGGGTTGGAGAGGGGGCAGCGACCTTAACCCCACCGGCTAGGGGCGCATTGTAAGCTTTTTAATCGAGGTCCGGGACAGAGCCCCAAACGCAAATGCAGTTTTAAGCAAGAAAAAAAACCCTGAAAATACGTGTAGGTGTACGTAGCGTAAATTTTATCAGTTTTACTGCACAAATTTGCATTCACAACTGAAGTTGGGGCGCGACCCCCTGCCTCGGCCACTCGTATGGGAGAAGGCCTACCAATATTCACCAGGCTTGACCTGTTGTGCTGGTATTGCATTCAATGCATTGGATTGTCCATTGTACAGCGGCCCAATCACCCCGTGCATGGCACTGCATGCAGCTATCATGCATGTGCAGTTTTGGCGCCAAAATAACGACGCCAGCACTAGTGCATGACCCGTTGTCGGGCTCAAGATGCTGCTCAAAGGTTGTGCCCTTCCTTCGAAACACCGTCTATAGTGCGCGTACATTACCCCACCACCCCAACAACTGCAGTGCACCTACCTACCCATCAGTCCCATAAATCACTCAAGCGCTGCACAACCGCCGCCTGGGACCGGGGCGTGCGCTCTCCGCGACAGCGTGAGAAGAGTGTGACTGAAATTTGCTATGACCCAAGTATGGCATATTGAAATACTTGTGAACCACTGAATGCGCGCAAATCAGCTTTGAAGCACTTTAGTCCACAGACTATAACTCTAAGCACAGAATAAGCATTAATTCATTAATCGAGGAAAAGAATTATGGCTTTTTCGCTTCTTTGCCGGTTCACCCCCTGGTTGATTCGCTGTCCCCCGTTGAATATACCGGCGGTGATTCATTATTGAGGTATGTGTTTCAATTAACAGAAAGGCCACAAATAAGTGTAGCGTCACGTCACCGATTAATAGTTACTTCAACTAACGTTATACGTGATAAAATACAAAACATCAGTTTATACACTTGTTGACGGCGACATGCAATGAGTGACACATCGAAAACAGCAAAAATCAGAAAAAGGTGATATCACTCACCATCACATCGTCTAACTGTCAATGTGCTGTTGAATAATATCACCTTTTTCGGATTGTTGCTAACAAAGCTCTGCATAAAGGCGCATACAAAGCGACGTTAACTGAACTGAACTGAACTGACCAACTGCTCGCCCATTGGTCAATTCAGGTCAGTTCAGTTGTGTCGCTCTGTATGCGCCTTAACACTTGTTACATCTCAGAAGCGTAAGCTTAGTAGTTTTACCACCTGCGTAGTTTTGACGTTAACGTTAGTCTAAAAAATCGCATAAAGTTAACGGTGTGCGTATACATGCTTAACAACCTTAGCGCCGATCTGGTTTCCACACTGGCCGGCCTGAAGATGGACGATTTCGCGCATTTTCGCAGTAGAAAAGTCCGTACACTTTCAGCAAGACACACGTTGCTTCGGCTACTTAGCTCAGAAACTGGCTATTCATTCAGTTCACAAAGCCGGCTTGTTGCACTAGAAGCGGGCACTGGGCCACTAAGGCTAGGCAGCAGCCACCTACAGCGAACATTAAGCATGCTTTCCATCAAGCGCAACGTGCGCCGCGCAGAAACGCAAGAATAAACACTGGCGGCACCGCTAAGTTCTATCCTTCCGTTTTGGCCGTTGCGTTAGCTGCGCCCGTTGCGTTCTTTTCTTGTGTTGCCTGCGTCAGTTATGACGAAAAAATAAGCAAAAATTTCGCGATGCGATGCGTTGGATGGAGGCTAGGCTTTAACATACTGCTACGCCAATAACTCCAGCTATACATCCGCAAAATAACTAGTGCCCTGCTCATCAGTAACTTACCGTTTGAAACATAAACGGAGAAGAGCGGTATCGAGTTTTTTCGCCAAAATTAGATGTAATCTCTTGCGTACTCGGTAGCGTTTGAATGACGAGAAATGAAGTGAGCTACATTTTAGAAGAGTTTCCGGTTGCCAATAGGGCCTTAGGCCTATCACGAGGCCTACCTTGCCTGGTACTCAGGTTGTGTGACTGTGACTCATAGAAGACTACAGTCGACTGCGCACAGTGCGCAATGCTCAGCCTAAAGGCAGCCTTGCACGTCTTTGCAAATTAGGCACAAATATTTGACCAGCAGACAGTCAAATAGCCCATAGGCTAATGACTTTCGGGTGCTCGCCATACCGCCGCAGGGATTGCCAGTCGTCCAAATGGTACCTCAAGCTTAGAAAGCAGCTTGTCTATCACAGTGGGCAAGTTTTGTGCTTGCCTGCAGGCTGCAGGAATTTAGAATTTATCACCCATATTGTACGCTAACTTTTGGTGTCTATTATTGTCACATAAATCTTTGAAAAACGCTAACCCTAACTCAAATCCTAATCCTAAGCTTTAAAGCCTACAGCATAATATTTACCAGGTTTGTTTACCGTGGTCCATGGATAATGGATATGAATATCCATCGATATATCCATGGATATTATGCTGGCACACCAGCTAATTAAACTGAATAATTATATGCTTTGTCTCTCTATAATATTTTCTGTATGTCGTTCTTACTCTTCATTTTATAGTTTATTAATGTTAATGAGTCAAATAATCAGTACATCAGCACGTCATTATTTAATTAGCCTAAATTAATTTATTAGCACTACGGCGACAACAGATCTTAATCTTCAACGCTTTAATACTGTTGGTTGAACAACAAACGGTCTATCATGCATTTGTGAGTTTTTTTTTTAAATTTATTATCAAATTGTAACAAAATTACAAACGTTTTGCTTACTAACATAAAATTATTTCAGCCTAACGCTAGTAGAAAGTACAAACCAATAATTGCCACCCAAAAGCGTCCACTCTACTTTACACCTGTAGGCGTATATGTATGCATGCTGAGTCTTGGAAGTTGGAAAACAAGAATCTCAGCTGTCTCTGGAGTGGGCCGACCGTACCGACTATATCCGAAGGCCATGCAGCGTCTGACTTCTGGTAACGGAAAAAGGCAATTTTTTTTCAGAGTGACTGCAGTCCCATATCAATACACTCTGTGGTGACGCTGCTACAGTGCTATATCGAAAGCTACCTATATAAAATCAAAGCTAGGGTACGATACCGTAATTCGGCTCATGTGGGTGACGGCTGCTGGCAGCAACATTGGATTCAAAATTGCGACCAAAGCGCTGTAGATAGAAACATAGTTACTTTTGACAGCCTATAGGAAGTTACCATTGCTTTATCCAACAGTACGATCGCCGACCCGTACGACGTAGCGTTTAGCCATAGTATATGCGTTGCAGACAAATAGAAAACAGACAGAAGACATATCGTATCCAAGGCTTGACCTAACGTTCGGCCAAAAACGGGCAATAAAATTGTGTAAACTTTTACGACAGTTTGGAACTATCATCATATCTCAATCAAATGTGTGTTTATTTTTTATTTTTATTTATTTACTTTTTTAACAATATGAAGAGGGAAATGTGTACGTGGTGTTTTTCTAGGGGGAGACACATTTCAAGAGCGAATTGCGCCGAAATCACTACAGATAAGGATTAGACCAAGACAAGCCGCGTATGAAATTTTCAGCATTGAACGTAGATTTCAACGGTCCAATTAAGTCTCGACTTTCTAGGTTCAAGGAAACCTGCGCACGATGGCATCAAAGAGCGGTACCCTCTAAAAGTCGTTATTCTATTAAAAATTTGACCCTGATTGTTGGCTATCGTCATTTGCTCAGTGGTGCCACTTGTTTTCCAAAGTTGATTCGAGTAACCGCGAGGCTACGTTAAGAATCAAATATCGTTGATTTCTGCCTAATTTGGTGCCGATCTGATTAATAGGGCTATACTTTTAAAGTTACGAGTCATAAAGCAAATTAAGTTGCTCCGTTTTTTGAGCCATTTTGTGGGCTTATTTTCCATGCCCAACTCACATTTTACGAATCCGCACACTTGTGAGCATTGCCCGTTATTGGTGAGAGCATTTTTCCAGGAAGCGACCGAGCACAGGCTTTGCCTATGTCCTTGTCACACCTGGCAACTGGCATTTCTACGTATGGACTTTGGCCCGCTAATGCAAAGCGGACATTTCCGCGCCGACGAAATCCCACTAGAAGGAAAAACTCGGCTAGGCTTCGCTGTATGTCGATACAGCGAAGCCCAGCAAAAAGGAAAACCGTCAGATTTGTCAGCTCAGCAGCCTCAGCTAAGCATATTCATAAAACCCTTCGCCCAAAACTGTAGGCAGGATAACACATTTGTGTACAATACGCGACCTTTTGATGATCAGTAGGCTGATCGTAATGCGCAGCAGCGCCGCTCGGCCGTGCTGAAACGTGAAAAAGTTAATAAAACGTGCTGCGCGTAATCGCGAGCACCCCGATGTACATGTACCATATCCTAGTAACTGTAGGCCTATATGTTTGTTATATCTGTAACAGCCCGTGGAAAAAATAAGATTCTCTTAATCGGAAAGACACAAAAAATATCCTAAATGTTTTAAGAAGGGAGCTTTGCAGCCTGTGCCCCTCCCCATATCTTTTCACTGTGGGGAGAGGACATCGCTCCCTATAGGGCCTACCCCACCCTTTAAGTGCCTCCACTAGAACTAGATTCTGGCTACGTCACTGTGAACTAGTATGGAACGTTTGTATGAAATACAAAAACGATCTTTTTGCATCATTTTCCTGTATTCTTTTTTTGCATTTTGTGCGAATAAGGTGCTATTAAATCGTAGCAATATTGGTCGATAGGTTTACATAGATTAATCACAGTTCTATGATAAGGCCCATAGACCTATTGGTTCCACTTGAGTCGACTGCGGACTGCTATAAAACATGAAAAACAAGCCGTAGACATTATTGCCCATAGACTTCAAAAAGAGCGAACGTCGTCATCATTATGTGTGCCATAATTGCTCGTGCGGCAATTCACACCTTTACGTTACTAAAAAGTTGCTCAATTATAGCAATTATACAAGCCAATATCCTGCGCCTGCTGCAAGCAATTACGCGCTGCAGTTGGATTATTATGACTACGTCGGCACGCTGTTCAAAGCCTATAACGGTCACACGTGTATAGGACAGCATAGCCACAAGACTCGAGCATCCGGCACGGACTATATACAGGTGCCAAGGTATATGCGGCGGCGGCAGCCCGTGGGTAATTAGTGTCACTTGGCAGGTAATAGTACAGGTGATTAGCAGCAATTCGACGAATTCGGCCTGTTATGATGATGCTCAATGACTGTGGCAGCCGGCCGGCTTTATATAAAGCCATGTCTCTCGCAGTTCTCAGAAACATCGAGTCTAACGACAGTTGAGGTGTGTTGTACCGACAGCAGCTGGTGCGCAGTTATATAACGGTTTCTGTATCGTCGTTCGTCGGTCGAGTGTTACAGGAACGTTTACCGCAGCCGTCAGGTGTTGAACGCTGTCATTCGTATACCTGTAGTAGATATACCTGTGCTAGAGCGGTCGAGATGGAACTTGATTGCAGTTTCTACGAGGTCGCCAACTGCCGTCACATGTTCGAGCTCGAGACAAGTCTTATGATGGAAACTGTAAGTAGACCCCAACATGTCTTTTCTATATCATGATTGTTTTATTAAATTTGGCATTGTTTTGCAGTTTTATATAGTTAACAGGCCCCAGTATTCGTAGTAAATTCATCGAGAATTGGCGTTTTTGGAGATGTTGTCTCGCATATCGAAACCAGCTTCGAAACCGAAAATTACCACTGTCAAAATGATATCGATTTTGGTCTCACGCTTTTTTGCATTTTCAAGTTTTTATCGTTGCAAATGGTTTTAGGGGCCTATGTAACGTACCGGTACTCAAAACTAGGCCTTACTAGTTTATAAACGGAAATTGCTTAGGCTACCTTGTTGGACGATGGTAAAATGCGGATCTGCGGATGTGGCAACGGGTAAAAGACCTTTTACCCATCGTACTCAGCCACGCCTCTGAACCAGTAAGCGGGTTGGGCGCCATGCTTTTTTGTTACTGGCACGTCACTGGGGGATCATTTAGAGAGGATAGAGGGGTTTATGGACCCCAAGAGATTTAAAATTTTATTTTTTTCCTGCAAATCATCCATTTGAAACACTGTTAATGTTGTAAAAACAATATGCTACGTAGACTTGGACCCCAAGGATTAGGGAGATCCCCAATTATTTACTGAAATGACGCCACTGCACGTTATATTGAAATTACTATACTTTGCATATCGTTCGAGTTAAAATCGTAAGTTGGCAAATCTGGGTTTACAATAGTGACTTCCTGCTGCACTTAGTAGTCATTGTTGTCGTCATCCGTTGTTGTTTGCGTGACGTCACGTACTGTAGGCCCCTGGTGTCGTCGTGCATTGTCGCACGTCGTCGTAATCATACGTCGTCATCCCGCGTCGTCATCGTATATTGTCTCTACGCGTTTTAACTGTCACGTGTTGCGTTCTTCGTCGTGCGTTCTTGCGCGTCGTCGTCGTTGTATCTTGCCATTGTGCGTTGTCGTCGTCAAGTGACAAAGCAGACCATTTTTTCTGAGTCTAGACGAATTCGGGATCAGGAATTAAGCTTTTGTCTAGGCCTCTGCAGAGTGTGAACCGTGAAGAAAATCCAGCAAACGTCCAGGAAACGTCGAGCTGGCTCGTCTATTATAACATATACACGTAGCTGTTTAGCAAATTTCCAGCAACCGTCGAGCAATTAGCAAGTGCATTTTGAATGCATTTCCTGGACGTTTGCTGGATCGTGTAAAGGGGGTATTACTTATAATGAGCAGACGTCTTGGCCGAATGGCCGTCGACGAGGCAGCAACCGTTTTGTCAATACCGGTAGGCCCATCTGAGCTGATTTCTGTAGCCGTCTGTGATCGTGCCTTTTATCAGAAGAGACAGCACAGTAGGCTACCTAAATTACCTGAGCAAAAGACTCGGTCTTTGGGCTCCGTCAGGAATCGTTTGTAGATTAAGCCTAGCATTCTTGTGTGATGTGCCGACTTACGCTCCTGTGTTAACGGACTTCAAGGCGTTTCAAGAGTTAGTTGAATATGTCAATATGTGATTACTTTACTGACTGCGTGACCGCGCCGTTTGTGATGTGCCTACGTCGATTCGAGACTTAAGTGTGAGCCTATACTGCTTAATTTCCGTGGCGCATGCAGATTAAAACTATTTTAACGAGAATTGGAGCATTCTTATAACAGTTGAATTGCATTAGGCTTATTTCCACAGCTTTTTTAACGTTTATTGTATTTGTATTGCTTGCTGGCGTAATAACGGGTTACTTGATAACTCCAGCCGCTGTTTAGTATCGTTCAATTTTAGTCCTTTTGTCTATTAAATGCTTAATTGCTTATTATAGGCATATTGTGTGTTTGTGACTGTGTAGCGTCGTGCGACGCGTGAAACGATGCGAAGCATCAACGCGGAACTTATTAACGCCGACGTAAGTTTCCACAGAAATTATCTTATCATTGTTAAAAGGTTTCACTCACATAGGTAAATTGGCGCTCTAACGTTAGCGAGTCATCAGTGTTCCGTTATAACTGTTGTACTCTGAAATAGGTCAGTAGAATTATGGAAGTTTCGTAGGGAATACCCGAAAACTTCTGTAAATGGAAGTTTCGTTTTTAAGATTTCTGTTTTTAAGACTTTTGTTTTCAAAGGCTCTTTTGTTACCAAAAGCAAAAGTAATATGGAATTTTCGTTTTCTAACATTTATTATCACTATGTAAGATGTGAATTTTTTAGGCCTACGTAGGGTCCAGGGCAAAGTCTCGGCCACCATAGTTCAAGGATCCACATTTTGCGACATTAATATTTTTTAAAAATCACGCCACTGTGTACGAAATTTAAAACACGAAACGAATTCTATTTTTAGCGTTTGTGACAAATAAAAGTATAGGCGCTACTGCATTTTTGACTCACCGTTAAGGTCGAGTTTTTGGCGATAGTAAAAACCGTCACTAGGTCTTTGCAATATGTCATTAAGTGTTGTTTCAGCAAAATGTTCCAGACTAGATTTGACGACGTTAAATATTGCTGAATGTATGGATATGTTCAAGTGCTTACTTGTAGCTAATACACATTAAACCAGTTTTTATCGCGGTTCAACCATTCTCATCACTTTTAAGTGTCAACTTTGCTGTTTTGTTGCATCAATTAAGTATGGACATTATATTACATTTTTACGCGCGATAGCAGAATACTTCGCCCGTCTTAGCCATGGCCAGAGAGTCTGTCTGTCTGACTGTCCGTCTTCTGTTCGTCACACTGCTGTATTGTATCAAAACGGTGCAAGCTAGGATATCGAAATTTTTACCATGGGCTGCCCCAAAGACTCATGACAAAATTTCGTGCCCCTGGGTGCGGGGTTTCTTTTCGAACGAGGATGTCAAAGAGGGGTACTCCCCTAAAAAGACGTTATTTTGCCGCTATTGGCTCGTAGGTCTATTTTGTGAAAACGGTTGCAGATAGGTACTGTAGATATGCTGCTTATCATATCAAGCACTAATGACAGGCTTTTTAGCTTTATCAACATCGATGATTTTGAACGACTTGGACTTCCCAAAAAGAGGTTTTAGTGATTTTTTTTAGCAATTTTTGGATGCAGCGCACATTTCAATTTTCGCGACGAAATGGCTGGAAATAGCCACAACAATTTGCTTATGAAATTTTTAGCATTAGACGTAGATTTCAGCAGACTAAGTTTCGATTCCTAGGTTCAAAGAGGTCGGCGCAGGCGGGCGTCAAAGACGGCTACCTT
>Ga0056128_1001929_pt1 | contig 24089 bp, 15 predicted proteins | sample WorMetLIZISLAND2_FD_71113 | JGI IMG/M metagenome (GOLD analysis project Ga0056128, IMG submission 71113) | Marine gutless worms symbiont microbial communities from Max Planck institute for Marine Microbiology, Germany - Olavius geniculatus... ... | reverse complement strand
GTCTGTGTGGCCCGTGAATTTCCGAAACTCTTTCCGTGAATTTTCCGTGAAATTTGACACATTTTAAAAATTCTGCCGTGAAATCATGCATTTTTTCCCGTGAATTCGGTTGGTCCCTACTTATCTGAATATAATACAACCATTTAAATTCTCCTTTACCTATTCTACTAGTTTTTATTATTTATCAGCCTAGCCATCTCTATGGATAGGCAAGATAAATACTGGCGATGGTTATGGCCACCTTAGGGAAGAGGTGGAAAGTTTTACATAGACCCTGTTAGCAGGACTGCTAGCATACTGATGCCGTTGGTTAAAGGCACTTGCTGTTAATAGTGCCAGCCATACAGCCGACATGGGCTGAATGCTAGTTTAATTGCGTTTAAGCCATGCTTTAAGCGTCTAAGCACCGAAGAAGGTTCTAACCGTTTATGTGAAATCTTCTTCATCAAGTTCTTGTATGAATTTTTTATTCGTCATTTGATTTGTTACCACTGCCATCATTGATAATCTAGGGCACCACCATAAAATACCATATTGGCTTTGGTTATCACAGTGCATTCTGCCTGTTGTGCTCAGACCAACTCAATCTCTTACAGCAAAGTCACCTGTCTGTCGGTCATTGCTTACATTAAAGAACGTTTCACTGCGCTGACATTATGCAGCACTTCTTGTCCAAACTCTGCTGCAGTTAATCTGGTCTGCATTGTTTTTGTTTTTTTCCTGCTTCTGTTGTGTAAATGAGCCATGTTTGTCTGTCTGTCTGTCTGTGACCAGTTGATGACTTTGAAACTGAGAGTGAGTATGGAGACGACCGCATCTCACTTCGAAGTTTCCAATCAGCAGTCAGTTCCGTTCTGTGTTTTATGTGCTAGCTTTTTAAAACCAACGGTATGGATATGAGTACTATAAATGTAGTTGACGTGAATTTATGCTTTGAGCTATCTAGTGCCATATTAGCATGATGTAACAAGAAGTTTGTAGTGTAATACTAATGTCTTTTGGATATATTTGTAAGAATTTTATGCTCTGTTTGTAGTTAAGTTTTTGGGTGTTTCAGTCTTTTCATGTTTTTACCACTTATATGATGGATATAATTGTGTATGTATAAATAAGCTGATGCAGTATGATATATTTAACAGCTTTTGCTAGTTGCAGTCTATTGTGGAATTGCAGGCATTACTATTCTTGTTACTGCTAACTACTACACGTTCTAGTACAGCTACTTCTCCTACTGTTATTACGGTTATGTGTCTGCGGCTTAGATAGCTGAGCATCTATTGTCAAAGATATTCAACTTTGCATTGATTCAATGTATGTTTTTTGCTTTATAGAATCATGAAGACCAAGCGACAACGACTGTATATAACACATCGTTTTACTACTACTGCTGCTACTACTGTGTGACTTAAATAGCCTTTTGTGATATTTATGTCACAGAGTCATGAAGATCCAGCGAAGCAGGCTCGCCGCCAGCAGCGGGTGGCACGACGGAAGCAGAGAGAGAAAGAACTTTGTCGGCTTCACTTGGCGCAAGAGATCCAAAGGCAGTTGGAGGAGGTGGAAGAAAGGCAGAGGGAGATAGAACAGCAGGGCATTGCTGTGGAAAAGGCGCTACGTGGCGAACCTACAGGTCACCATTGCTTCTAATGATAATAGTAGCTTGCTGGAAGAATCTTGCAATTTCTGGCGATCATTTTTGTTACAGCATATATCTGTTCTCATTACTGCTGCAATGCTATTTTGTGCACAAGAGTTTTACTGAGGAGAATCATTCATTAGAATTAGAACTTTTTAATTTTTAAATTTTTTTTTTCTTTCCTGGGGAATTGCTACTTAAGGCCCAAAAGTAATATAGGTAATGGTAGTAATAATAGTATATGTACAGTAATGATAACACACTTTTTGTATAGCAACATAATGCTTGGCTTTAGATCTGCTGGTGGACGTCCAGGTTACACTCAGCTGTAGACAACAGTAATCATACTTGATGTTTCAGTTATGTCGAATGGCTGTTCTCAATATTATTGTTATCATCTTGTGTGTAGAATGTTTTTACAGTTGGTGGTCGGGCATGTGTAGATCAACTGGGGTCATCATCAGAACAGGGTTACGATGAGTCGGAGTTGATGCAGCAATGGTTTGACGTTGTTCATGAAAAGAACGTTCTTGCCGGTTACGAGTCAGAGCTTGTCATACAGTCAGTTCTCATATGTCTCATGTCTCTAGTACGAGGGTCATCCCAAAAGTTTCCGGCCTCGACATATTAGTCAACAATACTTTCCACAATCTATACATCAGTGAAATGTACATCCTTTACGAACTCTCATGAGCCAGTTGCAGATATGACGTCATTGTAATTTATGACGTCACAGAGCATTAAATAAAACCAATTTGCAGTGTCGATGAAAGAGGCTTGAGCCATTCATCATCATGGATATCAGACACCATCATTATCAGATTTCTGATTTCAAAACAGATAATAGTCACTGGGGGTAAGGTTGTTGCTGTATGCAGAGTGGTCTTGGTGTAGAAAGTCATAGTCATGAACAGCCAGCTGGGTAACTGTAGACTTTGGACTGGACTGCAATGCTGAAATTTGGGGAAATTGTGCAGTGCTTGCTCCCGGGCCCCTCCCAGCCCCCTGCTTTTCAGGGGCTTATGTAACGAGTCACAAATTCTGATTGACTTTTCATTAACACAACTGATATAATTAGCAGTTAAATGCACCTCGTATTTGCATGAAGTCATAATTGACTCAAATGCTCTTATTTGCGGCTAGCGCAAATGTAGGCTATTGTATATTCACTTGCCTTGCCTTGCCTTGCCTTGCCTTGCCTTGCCTTCGGGGTGGGCAGGCTCTTACACCTGCCCAGTGCTGAGGCCGTATCAGTTCGGCCCAATGCGCGTCCCCAAAAGTAACCGCAGGTTACAAGTAACGGCTATAAAGCCGTAGACGGCTGTGAAGCTGTAAACAACGGCTGTGAGGCCGTAAGTAAACGGCTATAAAGCCGTAGTCGGCTATAAAGCCGAAACCAGCACAAAAGCACCGGTAACGTGTAGTAAATGTTCTTGCGTATTTGGTCAGCTCTTAGTACGCTCCTATCCTCCAGATTGTAGAAATCTTTCGGGTCATCAGAGCAAAGCCCCACCACCACGTCAAGGTGGCTGACCTCGGTGGGGGTATATTCACTTATGCAAATGAGAAATTCACAAACGTATTTGTTAGGGCTTTCACAAAATCAGATGCCACGGGGCTTCACTTTGGTAAATCTAGCTACTGACTGGAAAGTTGTCATGCAACAGTGAGCCTGATTTTATGCTGTTTGTGTTAGCGCTCCAAATTGCTTCGGTTTAGAGCTATATGATGTCATACATTACAATGACGTCATATCCGCAACTGACTCATTAGAGTTTGTAAAGGATGTACGTTTCACTGATGTATAGATTGTAGAAAATATTATTGTCCAGTATGTCGAGGCCAGAAACTTTTGAGATGACCCTCGTATTTTCATGATGATGCAGATACTAAAGTAATGAGAAATTCTTATTTGTCATCTTATATTTTATTTTTTTGTTGACATGTTTGATAATATGGATACTGGATGGATGATTATGACTATTACAGAAGTGATAAATAATCTGCGGCATTTTTCATGAGGAGATATTATTATGTGATGCGGGTTGCTGTGGTTGAGCAGACAAACTGCTTCATTATCTTTTGTAAAATTTTGTTACTCTGTACATTTTTGTCAACAGTTCAACGATTAATACTGCATTAGTTGTGAAAAAATTTAATAATTAATCACATGATTAAGTGCTAATGTTCACAGCTCTGCTGCTAATGCTGCTGGTGTGCATTGTGCAGTGCTCGTGAGCTTGAACTAGAAGATCGTCAAAGCCGGCTTGAGGCTCAGCTACGTGAACGCATTGCGTCCGAAGGTAACTAAGCACTGTCATGTGATGATAGCATGTTAGTTGCCCCGTTGCTGTATTGTAGCATCCAACAGGTTATATGATCGGTTTCATCTGTCTCTTTGTTTGCCTATGTTCTTTTCTGCAGCTGTTTTTTGTGCCCCCGCCAACGTAGTAACCGGAGTCATTGTATTTCCAGAGTGCTCGTGCATCTGTCCATGCATTCTTGCATGCGTAGGAGGGGCGTTCAAAAAGTTTTGCAGGTGGATATGTTAGACTGGAAAACTTTACAAAATCTATACACCAATAAAACGCTTATTTTTTCGAACTTGGAGGAGCTTGGAACGGATGTGACGTCTTTGTAATTTATGACGTCATAAAGCATTTTATAAAGCATTTTATGTCTGTCTTTTAGCCAGGCTTCCACCACAGACTTGAGTCGTTCATTGTTTGGATTGCTGACACCATCAAGAAAATTTTGCGAATTTAGAAACAGATAATAGTTACTGCAAGTGATGGTCTTACCATATGCAGGGTGGTCTAATTGTATGAGACCAGAGTTGCAAACAGCTTGCTGAGTAATTGTAATTTTGGGATTGGACTGCAGTGCCGGGCACTGCCGGATTTTTAAAAACATCTGCCAGGCTCGCTTTCAGGTTCTCACACGTCAGTGCTCCCCAGGTCGTACATTGTAGAAATTGTTAAACCTTTGACAAAGATGATGGATGTCACTAACTGTTAACTTTTCAATAAAAATTTGGCCCACTTCGTCAAATCCTGACACGACATCATAATTGACAGAAGTGTTCTCATGTATGGCCAGTGCAGATTTTGGCTGCTTTAAGTTGCAAAATTTAACTTTCTTCGTATGTATAGTTTTTTTATGGCTGGCACAGATTTTAGCTATTAAGTGTTTATGATGGCAAATAAGAAATTCACGAACGTACTTGTCAGGTCTCTCATGCAATCACATGACCCAAGATCTCATATCAGAAAATGCAGCTGTATACTGGAAAATTGTCATTCAACAGCAAGCTCAATTTTACGTTGCTTGCGCTGGTACTCCAAATCGTTCCAGTTTAATGTAGCATTCACTTTAAGCTCAGACGAGTTTAGGAGAAATATGCGTTTTATTGGTGTATAAGTTTTGAAAAGTTATTTAATCTAACGTATTGAAGTGCAAAACTTTTTGAACATCCCTCTTATGTCCCAAACAAACATTGTTAGCACTATATCTTGCGTATTTGTTGATGGAATTTGACCAAACTTTTACCACTAATGGACTTTGGGGTAAGAATGATTGTGTCAAATTTTGGGGTCAAAAGGTCAAGGGTCAAGGTCACAGTGGGGTCACGTATGTTGGCGGAGGCATAATAGTCGACACGGTCCTGAAGACAATTTATTTCCGTTTTGGTGAAATTGTGACTGAGCAGAAGATATTTGCTTGCTTACTTACTATGTGTAGGGCCATCAGAGTCTGTTGTATGCTGATAGTGTGGCTTTTTTGTGTGTCTGGTGGTACAGTGGATTTATCTGGTGGGAGGCTGGAGAAGACAGAGCAGTAGATGTTTGCTTACTTACTCGTTTACTTATTCAACTTACTACGTCTAGTGCCGTGACGGCCTGTCTATGTACGACATACGACACTGCGTGTGCGCAGTGCATTGTGGGTGCATCATGTTGTGGCTGTTTGTCGGATGTTGCAGTAGATTCATCCAGTGGCCTGGAGGAGACAGAGCAGAAGATACTGCAGGAGCTGATGGAAGTGGTGCAGCAGCGTGATGCTCTCGTGGCACTGCTTGAAGAAGACCGTGTTAAGTCAGTTATAGACTTTGCTCTCTAGTCTCCATCAGTCAGACAGTCAGTAGTTACAAATTCTGAATCAAACCTGGTTACGATGATCATTTAGAGTTTAAACAATAAAAAGTAAAATAATACAAGATACATAACAGATAAAAGTGTTGTTAGAATGTAAATTACAATGCTGTATGAATAAGACCAGGGCACCTGTAACTGTTGGGAGGAAATGAGAAGTTTTGGGGGGGGATTTTTGAGATTTTTGGGATTTTTGTCAGTGTGAGCCAGCTGAAGACTAAGTTGTTGGTAGCGTAGTGGTTAGGTCATTGGACTTGGATCGAGTTTGGCCACTGTTAGGGTCGCTATCAAGCAGTTACTAGTAAGATAACCAACACCAAAGTCAACTCGGCCTTTCATTTCTTTGAGTTAAGTAAGTCAAGTACTGGCCTGCTTGGCTGGAGTTAAGATAAGAAGTGCATTCACCTGCGTTGATGATGATGATGATGATGAAGGACAAATTAACTTTAGCGTGGCGTTAAGTCCTAAGACTACAAGGACACGTAACAATAAGCCTAAACAGTGAAGTTGGTTGGCAGGTAACACTGTGTGATTCCATGTGACAGGTGACGTCTCTTAGCTTGGTGGTAGTGTGTCTGTTGAGAGCCTTACGTTCTGTTTCATTATTGTGATATTCTGAACCTCACTTTTGAGGTAGTTGTAGTGGTCGTTGTAGTTGTTGTTACAGTTGTAGTTGTTATGCGTGTTTGTACAGACAACAGCAGTATGATAAGAATTTGGAGCGTATAATGGTGGAACGGGGGTTCTCAATGTCACCTGTACCTTACCTGCAGAAGCTTCGTCAGCCACTAGCCGTCCTGCGTGGTGACGACCGATGATGTCCAGCATTACCTGTGCTGCTACCTGTGATCAGCCGTCATCCCTACCTGTCATGCCTGTGATGACCAATCATCATTATTATCTCTGTGTATGATAGGGGTGTGCAAAAAACCAGAAATTGGTTCGGTTTTCAGTTTTACAATAACTGGATCGAACCGTTTAGAATTTTTAGTTCCATTCAGTCTATTTTTTTACAGCATTTGCAGGGAAACCATAGTTCTGAAGCAAAACGGTGTAATTGGCTGTTTAGTGGAATTGCACAAACATACACATCTGAGGTGAAAAGCCAGTGTATTAAATTTCGTATAAACTTGATACTTATGTGTGAACCATTCCCAAAGGGTAGTTGACTAGAGTACCTGGTAATGCAGTTTCTAGCAGAAAACACAAAACAGGTGCAAGCCAATTTTAAATCCAAACTAAGGTTTCTCTAATAAAAGTGAACCCAAAACGATTCTAAACCCAAATTGTGGCTGTTTTTAAAACCAAACCAAAACTGAAGAAAATTTTTTAAAAACCAATTCTGCACACCCATAGTGTTCTACCCGTGATGAGGAGTGATCATCTTTGCTGCTTCCAATAACCAACGATTGTCGCTGCGTACCTGTGTTGCTGGCGATGGCTGGTGTTAATCAATGTTTACCTATGTTACCTCTGGCGAGCACTCATTATTACTGTGTACCTGTTCTGTCTGTGATGAACAGCGGTTGTCACATACTTTTTACTAGTAATCAAAGTAATTTGGTGAAAGGCAAAATCGCTGATCGATGTTGCCACCTTGCGAATCATAAATAAGCAGTTGGATGTTGTGGTTGGGGGTTTGGACCCTCAAATTTTTCCTTTTCTGGGGGGTCAGAAACTCTCATCAGGCACATTCGTGTCATTGACCTGCAAGTTTACCCACCAAATGACATCAGTCTCAGTCCAGTGGTTTAAGCTGGGGGCTCGAATGTGACAGACGACAGACAGACAGACACATGACACTACGAAAAAATGTGTGCCAGTATGTGGAATTACGTTCAGCGCTGCCGCCTAACAAAAATAGTCAGATTTCTGTATAGCCGTCAAGTTGTGACGTTGAGCCATACCTTTGCTGTTGCCAATGACCAGTGATCTTCACTGCTTGGAATTAGTCATTTGTTTATGTGTTAAAACTGATGTTCTTATTTCGTTAAGTTGTAACAGTTTAGTTTAGTATATTATTATGTTGTGCTGATTTCTGTAAAAGCTTCTTATCAATCAAAGAATATGTAACATGGCATAATGCAGAGTTATTATGTGTTGCTTAGAAATCATTGCTTAGATCTATGCTGTTAGTTGGCTAAGAGGAAGCCCATCATACTTGTAAAACATCATGCTCTAACGAATTCAATTTATCTCTTTAGAATACAGATTACCTAGAATACTTTGAGAATTGTTAACAGCAGTGGTAGTTTTAGTAGTTGGCTGGAATATTTCCAACGGTGCTGCTGTATTTTGCTGGCATTTTTAGTCATCCATTGTGTATTTTTTATTTTTTGTTTTGATGATTTGTTAGTGATCACTGTCTTGGGTGCTTGGAGATTGTTCTTTGCTTGTTTGTTTGTTAATGTGGATGGCTTCTTAGTCCACAAACGACAACTGGAGAAATCTCCTAAAGATTTCACTGCAGATGGCTTATCTGCCAGATATCCGTGGCTGAACATGCAGAAAGATTTTAATTTGTTGAGATCCTCATATGAATTTTAAGCATGTCATTTAAAAGTCATTCATATTGTTTGTAAGTCCTCACATATAGTATCTATTTATATTCGTGTACTGGAAATTTGGGTTGTGGATTACAGGTAGAACGAGTTTCATTTTACAAGTTTTGATGCGTTTTTGTGAGCATGTTCAACGAAAGCATGTTATTTGTTATCTTTGCTGTTCTCATTTGTAAGATTAGAGTGCAGACCGATCTTTAAAAAAATCAGCATAATCGAACATCGTTATAGATAGACCAGTGTTGCATGTAAGGAAAAACTCCTGCACTTTTTTTATTTTGCGTATGACTAAGGTCTGTCTGCTTACAACTTGTCTTTAGTCATGTCACAGACTTTCTTGCAAATTATGTACGATTTTTGTGTTTTACGTGTATGTGGACACCTGTTTGAGCAGATGTGTGTGCGATGGTGTGTTAATATTTATCACCAATGGAAAGATAAGTGATGGCCACGTAAATAAGGGTAATATTCAGTTTGTGTGTTTTTTCTGCATGTTCCTGTGCACGTATGCATTTTTCTCTGGGCAATTTCTGTGTATTTTTACACCATCAAATTGTTTCTCTCTTACTATGCTATTTTTGTTCGTTGCACACAACTTGCAATCACCTGAACTTTGAGCTAGCATTATTCTCGGTTAGTCTTCGAAACATTGAATGCTGAGTTTCTCGATATATAGTTAGCACTTCTCGTGTGATTTCTGTGTTTAGTTTTGTTGGGTTGGAGTTGTGGAATGTTTTCAAACACTTTGATGCCATTATGGTTGCTGAATTTTGTCAACTGTGTGCCTGCATGTGTCATGTTTTGCGAGTAAATATATTACGTGTGCAATATCCTTGAGTTTGCACGTAATACAGTGACATCAGAATTTCATATTGGAAGAGGTTATGTTTTATCACATTAATCCATGACGTGTTTGGCCACATACTGACCCGGGCTGCATGTTATTAAGCATATGTTTTGGGACAGGATAGATGTGTAACATTTTTGTTGTTGTCTTTATTCTAAGAACGTGAGATATACATTGATTACAGAATTTCGTATGGTACTGAAAGTGAGAAAATGCATGTTATATATTAATTTATGGCATTTGTTGGGCCCATTGTTAGTTGCCAGATGAATTTTTTTGTGGTCGTTCACATTTTCAGCTGGATTTTGTAATTTGCACATTAATTTGGCTGATCTGGACGTTAGCTGAAAAATATTTGTAGTCAGTCGAATTTGTAAAAAAGTTAGCTGAGGGGAGTCTGATAAACTGTGTATTTACTATGGAATTTTATGTTTGAAGTGGGGAATGTTTATTAACATAACAATTGGCATTTTTGCTCCTTGTTGCCCATGGGCATGTTAACGTTAAACGTTTGTTTCTTGGTGGTATATTATCTGCTGTGAACTGAGAGAACCACACTATTGAATTTCATATTATGCTGAAAGATGGAATGTTTATTATTTTATTTTGTTATTAACTTGGTGTTTTATTTATGCAGAGTTACTATGATTTGTTCTGCCCAAATGTTGCCCTCACGCCTGTGTCACATTGAATACATGTGTTTCAGCAGTGTGTGGTGTAAGCTATAGATAGATTAGACTTTAGTTTTCATCATTTGGTTGTTTTGGTTTTCTTTGTTGTCAAGTAGCCTTGCATTGTTTTTTTTCACTAAGATGGATTTTCCAATGCATCAGAAGGGTTGCCAGCTGGCATTTACAATGCCAAATAAGTGAAATTTGAAATTTTCAAAGGAATTGGCTGTACACAAATTTTGTTTGGCACTTCAATATTTTTGGCGTTATTCTTCATATTTGGCATTAAATTTTCTAGTTTGGCTGTAACGCTCAATTTCTGTACCAGTTTGGAATTAAGTTGTTGGTAAAGAATGGTTTTGTCATAAATGTATTAATAGATTGGTAACCCAGTGCATCGGTGGAGTTTAGCAGTGAATAAAACAATGCAAGATAGTTGTATCGTTAGTGATGCATTACCACCGGGCAGATTATTAGCACATAGGAGTGTATTTGTAATGACTGTTATGTGTTACACTTTTTCCTATTAACATCAGGGCTGATGTCGTTGGTAAAGGGCACCCTCAAGTATGAGCAGAACTTTGACATTTCTCAGCTAATGTCTAATTTACTAATGAAGCGGGCATTTTCGGAGATATTGTTACACATTCGTATAGGTGGAGGTTCGGTGTACTGAATAACTTATTGGTTTTGGTCACTGAAGTTGCTGTTTGCCAGATGAACTCGCTGCTCGGATGGGTGACTCTCTGTGGACAGGCAATATAAACCATCTTTGTATAACCAGCCACCAAGGTCAACTTAGCCTTCCATCCCTTTGGGGTAGGTAAATCGAGTACTGGCTTAGCTGGCTGGGGTTAAGATGGGGCGCATTCACCTCTGTCAGGTGGCAGGTGACACTGTGTGACACCATATGGTAGGTGTAGCTCTGAGATGGGTTTCTATGAAGAGTTATACATATTACACACTTTTTTAAACCTCGGCAGTTTGCTCAGGGTATAAATGCAGCAATATGGCGGCCTATGTGCCATTTATCATCTTGCCGCAGTGTTTCATTCCAGCACTGAGAGTTTCTAGCATGACTTGGACGTGTTGATCATGTTTCTTATTAACCTTTTTTATCTCTCCAGCTGTCATTCTGTCGTAAATACTTTATGTTGCGTGATCCGAGTTTGTTTGTGGCCGCCATTTTTGCTCGGCACTGTTTATTGTGCTCACATGTGTCTGCTGTATCACATTCATTACTTACTGGTCATCATGTAGCAAAATTAATATTTCAGTTTTAGCATCCATTTAAAAGTTGTTTTTGTTTCTGTTCACATTAATTAAGTTTAAAATTCATTTCCCACTCCTATTTATAGTTGGCAGTTTTAACATAAGTTACTAAATAATAAGTTAGTCATATATGTGATATTTATTGATTGTATGTTTTGCTTGCATAGTAGAATTGTATACTGCTTTCTGTGTGTCACTTTGGGCCTGTGACAAAAGCTTTGTTCATGTTTTTATCACCTAACAGTGTGTGGTTGTGAAGTGCCGGTTGACCGTTGCATTAAAAACGACTTGCTGGACCAGTCAGCGGTCAGCTGTGGTATACAAGTATGCATAAACTAGTATGCATCATTAATTTCCAAATATGGAAATAGGGACGTGGCTTCCTTATCTGCTTCTGCTGTTGCTGGTTTTGCATTGTGGACCATTCAGCACAGCTGCTGATGACGCTGGCTTTATTGACTCTGATTACTCATTCATAATATGCATATGTACGAGTATGTGAATGTCGTATGCATAATTATGCGCAGTTAGAAGGTCGTGTGTGACCAGTGGCATAGCGAGGGCTGTGTGGACCGCACCGGGCCGCACTTTCTAAGGGGCGGCAAAAAGACATGCGTGCAATAATTATTCATAATAGTAATGCACTTAGTCGTATTTATCGCAGACATGGGTAACTGCGAGGGAGGATGGATCGCCGATTTTAGCGTCCACGCTCTACAATGATACTACGTCTTCGTCATAATCGATCGCTTACCCTGTGCAGCGCAATCGATTTTTCAATCGTCTCTTATTTTCAAATGGCAAGCCCTGCCTACTTCTAAGGGAAAGAAAAGAAGAGAAAGAAGAAAGAAAGATTGGGACAGGATGGAAAGGAAAGAAAGAAATTAGCCTAATAACAAGGAAAAAGGAGGAAGAGGGATAGGAGAGAGGGGAAGGATATTTCTCCCCATGGCTGAAGCCTAGATCCGCCACTGGGCGGCAATCTTGAACTCTGCACCGGGCGGCCAGCGGGCTTGCTACGCCACTGTGTGTGACCATACTGTCAACTGATGCGATTGTGTCTTGTCTGTGTATTGAATGTCATTCCATAGAACAGTATTTAATGCTAGCAGTATGCGTAGATTGCTAGATTCAGCCGCTGCTAAACTGGCTTTGTTTCATGACTATTTCATCCTTCAGACACTAGGAGTGTTACCATAATCTCACTCCAGTCAAGCTTAATGGTTGAAACGCATTTTGCATCTGTTTATAGCACGCACGTCGCATGCAGAACACATCCTCAATCACAGTCGTGTGACATCACCACCTAGAGTTTGTTGTGTCACATTTAACTCCATTTGCACACTTTAGGCCGTGACGAAACTAGCATACACAGTTGACTGTTTAGCTACTGTGTAGTGTTGCTCAGAGCTTGAAGTGGTATGGTGTGGACTGTTGTGGCGTACTCTCACTTCCTTGGCCACGTGGAAAGCACACCACCACTTCTTTTATAAGTTAGTTACAAAATATTTAATGCATAGTATTAGACCTGCATCCGCACGTAGTTCCCATACCAGCACTTATATTTTCTCGCCTCAAGCTCTGATGCTGCTTGGGCCACTGTAAACAAGTTCATTGATTGAGTGATTGAGTAGTTTTGTATTCAGTCACTACTATTGCGATTTTTGTTGTCAACCGCAATTGGTTGCTATGTGATGAGTTTACGTGACTTGTCTGGGTTTACGAAGCAAATTTTGGTAAGTTCGATTTCTGTATCATTTGCGAAAGCGACAGTTTTTTTTCATTCTGCCGTTTTGCATTTCGTTTTTGATTTTCCTTCTCTTACCATCATGTGAATTCTGTAGCCAACAAATCGTAAGAATTTGACTGTTCTCGCTAGGACTGTACTACTTCTGGACATAGGATGCTTATTCCCTATCCCTTCTGTGACCCTCTTGCCTTTTTCCATTATTATGATGATTTTTGTAATATATACTCATAGTAATAGCAAGTATTTTGTGACTGGTGTGCATTACACTTCGTTTTATGTGTACACTGTGTTCAGAAAAAACACCCACTCACATTTTCTTTTTTATTTCCGTAGGAAATGTCCAGATTTTTACAAAATTTTTATTGAATGTTTAGGAGGAAACAAGCATTCTAACTGTAAACAAATTAGGTGTTTTTCGCTACCGGTGACGTCATATTTTCATGTTTGTATATTATGGGTTTTACCGTTGACGACAGACATTGGTGAAATATTAAAACAGACCAATTGGTCATTGAGCTGACTGAACCCAAAAATATGCTAATTCCTTACACAATTTTCTATTTTGAACTGTTTTCGTGGTTTGTCTTTTTGGCCCAGTGCGAGATCCTCAACTTTGCTGATGTTGGCAAGCATACGTGTACTGCGTCCCTGCATGAATGACCACTTGCCTGAATGGCTTCATACTGCTGGTCATGTCAATTGTTTTTATTTATACATTTTATTCCATCAATATTCAATTGTCTGCGACTCTGTGTATTGTCCAGAAACATCTTGCACAAACTTGCTGCTCCATAACTTTTGCTGTCTCACAAACATTTTATCAAAGATATGTCTTCAACGGTAAAACCATAGTTCACAAACACGGAAATATGTCGTCAGCATGACGTCATTGGTAGCAAAAATACCTAACTTCTATACCGGCAGAATACTTGTTTCCTCTTATACATTGCCTGAAATTTTTGTGGAAAGCTGAACATTTTCCACGGAGATATAAAACAAAACGTGAGCGGGTGTTTTTTCTGAACACAGTGTAGTAGTTACAAGAATACGGTGATAAATAATCGACAATCGGAAACTAGTAATTCTTAGGTCTTGTGTAAATTGAAGAACAGATGAAGCGGCTTTTCGTTATTATAATTTGTTTGTCATATAGCACTTGTCATCTGTAAGCAGTGTTATATGTTCATTGTATCTAGTCTGCCGCGTGGTTAATATTCTACAGTATGCACCGGTTTGCGAGGTCTGTCACACAATGTTATCAACCTCGGTCGTCTTTGTCGCCGTTTTAGACTAGTGAGAGGCCGGGTTAGACGTTTTAGTGTTGGGTCTATGCTGGCAGTCGGATGCACTGCTGCAATGTTGCTCAGTAGTTGTACTAAGTGTCCCAGTTTGTACCTTTGTGTATTTGTACATGCTTGCTGTGCTTATAGCTTTGTTTAGTTTCAGTGTATAATGTGTATGCGTGTAAACTCTGCCGCCTGTTACTTGGCATGCATTGTATGTGTAATCAGTAACTGCATGTGTATCATGTCTATTGTCTATAACTGTAAATATTGCTAATATATTGCCGAAAGAAGTGTTGCTGATCGATTTGTTAACGTCCGACGCTTGTTTTGAGTTGCTTTCTTGTGACGTATCGGACTTTCCCGGTACATTGCGTTGCGTCTGTATAGCTTTGCAAATAAAATACGCTATCTCACTGTCGGTTTGCTGCGTTGATTCTAGGCGTAAACAGTTCCTGTTCTTCCAGTTGCCGATTGTCCGTAAACATACCTCCGTCCCTGGCATTTTACAGAAAGCGTTTTGCTTTCTAAATTTTACTAAAACAGAACCATTTGCACCTACACGGTGTGTTCATAAAAATTACCCCTTTTGTTTTTTTCGTAATTCACTTAAACGATGATTAATTTATGCAAAACTTTTAGCAATTGTAGCCGTAGAAATACTAATTACCTCCGCCAAGGAGGTTATGTTTTTGCCGGTTTTTGTTTGTTTGTTTGTCTGTCTGTCTATGTGTAAGCAAGCTAACTTAAAAAGTTATGGACGGATCTTTCTGAAATATTGAGGGAATGTCGGGCATGGCATAAAATACCAATGTTTAAATTTTGGGTGTGATCTGGCAGGAATCCTGGATTCTGGATCACTTTGAAATTTTCGTTACCATTGCGTTGAAGATGGCATATGGGAACCGCTGGCAAAGCGAAGATGGTGACGCCACCTGGCAAATAGCTTTGCCTTGGCGGAGGTACCTGCGCTCTCCGAGTGCTTTCTCTAGTTTAAAATATATCAACAAAATATGGCAGTTGATTTAATATTCTTTGCTAGTCGTGACGTAAAGTTGACGTCATAATGTGTCACCGATACAAGCTTGCTTGTCTCAACTGGTGCTGTCAGTTGCTACCCTGCTTCGATGGTGAACTTAATCTGGTTTGCTGATGAAGAATGTTCATCTTATCAGCAGTAAGCAACATGGGGGCATGAAATCAGGCATCTCGCAATCCAAAAATGCAACAATTTTGCAAGCTCAGTGTGCTATTGCACTGTCTGCTCAAACGTGTGAAAGTCCAACTATCCCCATATCACATAAATGTGATTGCTTTGCATGTTTTTTGTGGCTGTAACTGTAAAATTTCAAGAATTTGTCACGAAGAAACCAGCTTTTTCACCATCAGAACAGGGTAGCAAGTGACAGCACCAGTTGAAACTATCCAGTTTGTACCCGTGACGCATTATGACGTCAGCGTTACGTCACGACTAGCAAAGAATATTTAACCAACTGCCATATTTTGTAGAAATATTTCAAATTTGTATTTCTTCAGCTACAACTGGTAAAAATTTCGTGTAAATTGATCATCGTTTAAGTGAATTACGATAAAAAGAAAAAGGGGTCTTTTATGAAACACCGTGTAGTTTGCTATGCCCCAGTGTTTTTACTTCAGTAGTCGTGGGTGCTATTTAGTGTGTTAGTTTGTTCTGTGAGTTGTAGCACTGAACTAGCTATCACAATACAAGGAATGCTGTGAAATAAAAGTAGAAACAAGAAACCGCGTATTTACGTTTCCTCAGACTGCAACAGGAAGCACAAGAATTTTTTAGGCCCGATTTCAATCGGCCGGCTTATATGACCCTTATGAACAGAGACATGCAAGGCGTGAAAAATAATCGCACGCAAACACGCAGAAGCACACACAGATTTACTAGTGCCCACAGTTAGCCACGACTTGGGTTAGTATGTAAACTGACAGATTTTATGTCTCCATCAACGTAGTGGCCGGAGGCATTATGTTTTCAGAGTGTTCGTGTGTTCGTGCCTGAGTCCCGAACAAACGAGATATCTTTGGTAGGCCTATTTGTTGATGGAATTTGACCAAACTTTCATCACTAACGGACTTCGGGGCACGGATGAACGCATCAAATTTTGCGGTCATAAGATCAAGGGTGAAGATCAGGGTGGGGTCAAGTATGCCCCAAAATGCACTTTTTGGTCTTGTAGTTGTCATCTGTTGGCGGAGGCATAATAATCGACGGAGTCATAACCACCATCTAGTTCGTTAATCTAGCCAGTGCTTTAATGGACGACTAGCGAGGAATTCAGCCAATGATGATTACACACTGAAAAAAATCGTCACCGCTTCTATCATTACGTTCTGGATCTGTTGCGCGATCACTTGCTTCCCTTGCGTTTGTTCGTATTCGCCTGGGTGCTTAATTACATCTTTTTGTTTTACTGGCGTAAAAATTGTACGCGATCAACTAAATAGCATTTGATCAAACGTCCGTGCGTTGCGTTTGATGTAAACTAGGCATAGCAGCTCGCCAGCTGAATCTGCTGAGGGCCGAGGAATGGGCCTATAGCCTAATGCCTAAACACACTAGGCCAGTGAGTAGCCCTTGACATGACAACATCAGGCTCAGCAACGCTGCATCCGGCTATAGAGCCTTACATTATAGGCCTACTCAGTACCCACCGGCAATGGCATTATAGCAGTGGTTCTATGTGCGCTGTGGAGTGTGGTGTGCTGAATCTGGCAACATTTAATTTTTGCAGTGAATTAAACTGGATGGGAATGCTACTGCGGCAAGCCGAATGTATGAACTGAAGTGTCGAAAGACAAGATAACTATTCGTGTACGTCTGATAGCGACTAGGCTAGGGTTAAGTAATTGTGCTAGGCCTACCCGGTAACTTAGTTGCTTTTGCGAGTCGGTCGCCAACGAAGGCGTTACAACTAATATAGTTGTAACGTCTTTGGTCGCCAACGACTGGATAATACGTTTAGGGGCTCTGACTCCCTACCCAGATGACAGGGGCCCGGTATCTCACGGGGAGTAATCGAGATTTGAGGGTCAGAACCTTGAACCCCGGCCACCCATCGCTTGCAATTACATTGCCAAATCTTCATGCGACTGTGTAGGCTGTGCAACATTATAGTCTGATGCCAAAATCGACTTTTAGGCTGTCCGCAATGTAGGACTACTGCTCAAGTTGGATTTAATCGGTTAAAGGCGACACAGAAATGTTCGAATCGCGTGTGTAGCACGGGTATCGTGACGTCACTGAATCAAAATGGCGGCCAACGACGCGACTGTGGACGGCTGTAAATTTCCGGTTCCGGTGAGTTTTGACGACGACACGCCGACGCCCGACTACTGCCGAGTGGTTCTGACGGTGGAGGAAATGAAAACGAAAAGGAAATCGCTGATTGGAAAAGTTGAGGCGACAAACGCCGTCATTGCACCGAGCTTCAGCGCAGGCGTTGTCAAGGTGGACGTCATGGTTACCATTGACAGCCGACAGGTTGTATAGTTTTCTCGATTTTTGTCAAAATGGGTGTTGACATTTTAATGAAAAAATATTTTTTTGTGTGTATTTTTATGCAAAATCGTTCTAACGCAAATCGATTTCTTTATATAACGCGCTCTGTCTGTCTCTCTGCATGTCGTCTGCCGTATGTCATATTCGTGTACTCTGATTTCAAAGACAGTTCGACAGATGTGCATGCCATTTGGCAGATACAATTGTGGTGTCTAGTGACACATTGTGTCAAATGGGAAAGAGGAAATTTGGCGGAATTGCTAGTTTCTGCTGCTTTTTGGCGAATAGAAAGAAAGCGATTTCGTTTCAGACCAAATGACTATGACAGTGACAGTGAGTTTATTTGCACAGTTGCGGCTGTAAAGATAGTCGAATAGTTAAATAACGGTGCAGTGCAAACAGTGAACTAAATAAGAAAAAAAAACAGTCCATAAAAGCAAAATAACACAGTCCATGAGTACATAAGTGCAAATAGCAACAATAATAGTCCATACTAAAAACAAAGATACAATTAGAACTATAGATGGGATTATATAGGTGATCGGAATTTACTGAGGGCGAAATTTGCAAATGATTGAAACTTTTTTGTTCGTGAGGTTGGGCGAGGGAGAGGTGTGCTGGAACGTAGCCTGGGAGTTACAGAAGTGCTGTGAGGTGGTGGTAGGAGGTGATGTAGACATGAAACCGGATTGCAATTGGTCAACTGTTTACATGTAAATCACCGTCGTTTTATTAACTTGTTCATCTTTTGTTAAAATAAAAAGACGTCAGGAAATATTTTAAACAAACAGTGCACAGTCAGGTCTATACGCGAACCTGCAGTCGTTTATATTAAAACGTTCCCGTGGTGCAGCACGACATTCTGTGGCATAGGCCTATAAGCACGTACAGAGCGACGTAACTGAACTGAACTGAACTGACGTGGTTTAGTTTTTGTAAGCACTGTCTAACGGCGTCGGTGATTGTGTGACTATGCGCACGTGCCTGTACGCGTCAACCAATGACCAATGGACTTGCCCTGCTCGCCCATTGGCCAGTTTTTCAAAAACTAAATCGTGTCAATTAAGTTCAATCACGTCGCTTTGTACACGCCTTAAGGCTTTCAAATTCAGTAAACGAAGGATAGGTCTATCAAATCACGTTATAGCAGCACAACTGTGTAAAGTTTAACTGGTATATTCTGTTTTATAGTTAGGCCTAATGGCCAGAAAATTTGTGTAGGACCCACATTTTTACCGAACACAGTCTTCTAATCTGGTTTAGATGTGGCGCTGATGACATCACTTCTGTTTGTGACGTCAGGTACGCTACGCGTACAGGAAAGCATTGCCGTACGACGTCATCGCTGAGAGGTGCCGCTGTGAAGTAATGGCCAGGAAACCGGCGCGAATAGCTGTCATGCTGGCCAAAGCGACTAGACAGTCGTGGGCGTCGCAAAAACGACATTTCATATCACCTACCACCAACTGACAACTATACAAAATGTCAACGAGTGCGTCGTGGACAAAGAACTGAACGCAGCAGCTGCTGAGCTGAAATCTCAGTTCAGTTGAGTTGCGTCTTAAGAGTGTACTAAGCGACCGAACTCAACTGAACTCAACTGAACTGCAATACGTCAATGCTTTTCAGTTCAGTTTATTTCGCAAAGTGCACAAAGCAAGTGCAGTTTATTTTGTTTGCTCTGTATGGTACTTTTAGCTTTCTCGTTGTAGATTTAAGGTTTTCTCATTCGGTAATAGTAATAGCAGCAATAATAACTGTTTTCTATAGGCCTGGCTAATTTTTGGTACATCTCAAAAATTTTTGGAGGGTTGAAAGTTAATAATAATAAGTAAAAGCGACCAGAACTCTTAGCCAAGAATAGAAATTTTAGTGATAAAATGCATCAAAACTTATGATAAGCAAATCTTACTCTTTTATACTTCAAAGCCAAATTTTAGATATCCTTCCAAATTAACTGCAAAATGTTATACACCAGCTTACGTTAATCGTAGTTTTAGACTTAGTTTAACGCAGTTACTGATGATATTCTAGGGGGCCAGTTTTTATTGGGACTCGGTGTAGTTTTGTGGCAAATGATAGCGTCACTGTGTTAAGTTTTAAATTTTGTTTTAGAGTTGTTATTAGTTTTATCGGGCGTGAAGTCGCTTAGCTTAGCAGCCAACTAACTGTGACTGCAGTTACGTACCCAAAACTGCAGGGAAATAGAACGAAAAATCATTGTGGTTAGTGGTATTATTTACGATTGTGCCCATGCTGCAACAAAAAAAATAAAGAGTCGTTAGCAAAACGCATGGTTGTTCTGGTAGGTCGCTACTCACCATCATCATCAGAGATTTAGTTCTCGTGACTAAGGTCTTGATCTCGAGGCGTCTCAAGGATAAAGTCTTGGTGATGGTTTTGGTCTTGAAAGGTCTTGAAAAAGACTTGGTCTTTTTTGTTTTGGTTTTTTGTCTTAAAACAAAAAGGGAAAAGGAAGGAAAAGGGGAGAGGAAAAAAGAAGATGTGTGGTGAAAAAATAAAGATAAGGAATATGGGAAGAGAGAGAGAGGGGGGAGAGAGAGGAGGAGAAAAACAGAGGGAAGCGGAAGAAGTTGAAAAAGGGACTTTTCACATCTCAAAGCGCTCCATCGCCTCTGTTTCTTGCTTGGCTCAGAAAGATTTATACTTTGTGCATTTATACTTCTGATAGTTCGACTGATGATAACATTCTTTGAAAAGTTATGGATGTGAATTGCAAAGTTGATGAATCAGTTACAATGTTGCAGAATAAAATAGAGGAGTCATTGAATCCCATAATAGCACGGCTGGACAGTTTACAGTCATTCGTAGCAGATTCGCTGGTCAATGTTAATCTCGATGCGAAAGCTGGCATCAAAGGTGATGTCAAGATTATGTCACGGGAGAACAATGTAAGTCTGTTTGGCATTCCTGAAAGTAGACAACGTTCTGAGTGGAATCAGCTTGTTGCTGATGCGTTGGATCTCACCGCAGGACGCAAGGTCGAGATTGTTGATGCCTTTAGACTCAGCAGAGTCTTTTATGTTCTTAGGTAGGCCTACTGCGTGTACGATTTTGATATTAAATGAATAAATAAATAGGCGTTTATGGCCGCTTAAGGTGATCCGAAATTTTTGACGTTGGTAGGCCTACTTGGTAACAATCGAACGTGCGTCGTGTTACCAGCAAAATTGTTCTTAGTATTTTCCACTGTTTCACAAATATTAGGCTTACAGGTTCCTCGCTCTGGATAGCCACCCCACCCTAGATCGCCAGTATAAGGGCTCTGGGGAGTGAAGACCCTATAAGCTAATTATATGAGTAATTATTTTCCAAGTACCCCGAACTAATATGACCACAAATGGGCCACGGTCGAACACTATGAACAGACGAACGGTCTATACAGGGTGCGGCAAACAGTATTTTCTCAAGTTGTTTGCCATTTTCTGAGCAACTGCTTGAAATTTTATCACCAAATTTCACACATGTGTTACATGTTTATAGTCCAGTAAAAATACCAAAAGGCATGTTATTATCTTCAACTACGACAAAATTACTGGATTTTTCGCGTAACCACATCATTTCTCACGTTCACATGCAGCAGAATTGTGTGCAGAACAAACAGTGCACCATGTTTGCACCTCGACAAAACACATTGTTATTCGAATAACACAACAAACAATTTGGCAGTGACTTTGATAACTTGACGTGTCCACCTTCAGCTTTCACACTATGCATTTACTTTCTTAGTGAAGTTTTCAACAACTTGTTGATGGCAAGTTGTCTCAGATCACCTGCTGTGCTTGCTCGAGTTTAGCGACTAGATTTCAGTTTTAGTGAGAAATAAAATAAAAGACTTCCAAACTTTTTTCATGAAGTTTTGCGATACTTTGACGTTACGAGCAATAAGACGCACTTAGTTGTTTCCGATGCGCGTAACTTGTTAGAGCACTAAATTGTTCAATGTGCAAAATCATGACGTCGTTTCACAGAAAAAATGGTAACTTTGCAAAAAAGTATCAAATGCCGCTCGGTCTGAATATGGTCTGAATACCTACAAGGTAATAAGTGCGTAAAATTTCACGTTACAGTTTTAAGCGGCTGCTCGGAAAATGTCAAACAACCGTAGGGGATACTTTTTTCGCCGTACCCTGTATACGTGCAGTGAGTAACAGACGTGTGCGTTGCGCGTGTGCGTTCTTCACTGTTCTAGATACGACAATAGGCCTACTGTTTCGTGCGTTGCATTATAACGAAGCCAATAATAACGAAATCGCACACCGTCGACGGGAAGAAAAACACGCAATTATTCGTCTTCAATCACACGACAGGATTTATTAGTTTGTCATTAGACCGTAAGACACAAGACAAAGGCGCTGATTGGTGGAAATTTCGTTGACCGATAGTCACGTACCGGTACATGCGTATCGCAACAACAGTACTATTGTCGTGGTTCAAGTTTAGGCTGAACTATCAGCAACTTGTCTATTGAAGATCAACGTTTAATTGTTTCCCCGCAGTTGGCACGATGAATAGTACAAGCGAAGAAGTTTACTTTACGCCAGTACGGAACACTGAAAACACACCGCGTGTATTGTCGTCGTTCCCGCTGCCTCCGCCGTTACCGATTTCGTCTCTGGTGATAGGACTCGTCACGGGAGTGACCGGTGCCTGCGCCAATGCAGTCGTTCTGGGAGTGTTGGTCTATGCTCGTCGGCATGTTGGCAGCCATGTCAACACTCTGATTACCAACCAGTCGGCGATGGATCTCTGCGCGTGCGTGTTCCTCAGCATCAGCAGCGCAATGTCGTTTCCCGCCGCTCCGCTCAACTACATGGCGCTCGGCGAGATCGGAAATAACGTCGTCTGCTTCCTGTTCCGCAACCGAGTGCTGACTATTGTAGGCATAGCTCTTTTTTGCCTGTGTGATTGTAACATTTGGAAATTTTTCGATCTACTGATCACGATCGCCTTGATGTAGTTTTGTGTTCTGTACCATGGTCTCGTCGCTCAGACCTTTGATCCGGCCTATATACTATTTCAAAATATCAACGATCTATACGCTCTCCACGCGTTAATAATTCTGTGATGAAGACTACAATAGCTGGCATCTGTTCTATAGGCTATAAGGCGCATAAAAGGCTGTAAAACTCAAGTCTTTGTCAGATACGGCCAAACTTATATTATAGTTCTTAGAATTATATTTCTTCGAAATATCAACGATACAATTCAAGTCTTTTTTATCGACGTTCACCGTCAACCATGTCGAACTTGAACATTATCGTCAGTGCTGACGATTGTATGCATGAATGCCGAAAAGTTCGGTCTGGTGGTAATAACTCTGGAGCGTTACATCAAGACAGTTCACGCAGTCGTTTATCGCAACTGCTACCGCAGCTGATGACTCGAGTGGGCGTGGTCGTGCCGTGGATCGCCGGATTCTGTACGTTTGCCATCACAGCAATTGTGTCGTCAAAACCTGTGCCCGGACGCTGCCCCGTCATGGGCACCTGGCCAAGCAAAGACTTTCAAACGGCAAGTAGGCTTAAGCTTACGTCACTGCCACACCTTAGCTGCGTTTTTGATGCTGAAAGCTTCCGTGTTTGGTATGAATAAATAAGTATATTACAAGAAATATTTTAGATTGTGACCAATTTAATGTACTCCTCACGGGCATTATTTTCTCCTGTATTTTAAAAAATGTTTTTAGTTTCTTTCTTTTCACACCGCAAATAGCCAAATTTCATTGCTGTGGCAACGAAGATATCAGGGTCACGACCTTGACCTTTTGGGGTCACGTGACGTCATCGGTCACGTGACCATTCGACTCCAGGGGGTCGACTTCCTATAGGTGGTCCATAGTGACCATGCGTCTATTTAGCACAGTTACGGAGATATGGCGCCTCAAAGACAATGGGGTCACGAGTTTGACCTTTTGGTGTCACGTGGCGTCATCGACCATTATTGGAAAGTTTTTCCTGTCAGTTCCTAAAATCGGGCTATATTTTATGAACTTCGGAGAGACAATTTTCGATAACGACCTCGACGCCAGTCATTATTAGTATAATATTAAACGGGTCTCAATTAGACGCCGGGTCTCTAATACCAACCGAAAAGAACGAAAAAGCGCTTAGAAGAATGCAAAAGAAAATGATGCGCGCGAGGAGTAGATTAGACTGGCCACAATCTAATAATATTTCTTGTTAATATAATACAATATTTAACTTTGCATACAGCTAACTGACCTGCTCTGCCAGCGTTTCTAAAGCTACGGCACTACGGCGCTTTACAAATGTACACTACGGCGCTTTACAAATGTATTATTATCTATCTGTATGTCTGCCTGCCTGTCTATTTGTCTGTCATTTCATTTGTACTACCTGAGT
>Ga0056128_1001927_pt1 | contig 24094 bp, 8 predicted proteins | sample WorMetLIZISLAND2_FD_71113 | JGI IMG/M metagenome (GOLD analysis project Ga0056128, IMG submission 71113) | Marine gutless worms symbiont microbial communities from Max Planck institute for Marine Microbiology, Germany - Olavius geniculatus... ... | reverse complement strand
TGTGGGGCAACCCTGCAGGAGTTAAGCCACGCTGCTCTAGATAGGCAGCGGTGGGCAGCGATAGTAACAATGGCGTCAGACACCAACGGGCGTTGAGCCCACGGTTGTCGATGATGATGATGACCTTGAATTATTGGTCAGCGTAGTCACGTGAGCCACCGTCTCCGTTAGACGGTGCCTACTGTAATACATTCCTGCTTGCGCATTGTGTCAGTTCGACAAAACCAAAGCATGTCAGTTCAGTTCAGTTCAGTTCAGTCATGTCGCTCTGAACGCGCTTTTATGATCAGAGTTGCTGGTGTCTACTGTTGCAGCCAGCCCGCGAGGCAGTAGCACCAGAAGACGCACATCGTCAGGCGGAAAGCGGTCCAAGATTGGATCCTTGGACAATGCCACTCACATTCGTAGTGGCGGAAACGTGAAAGAACTTTTTAACGTCTGTATCAAGTTTTTCCCGCTCTTTGTTTATACACTACTCTTGTGCAGTGCTTGCAGTTTACTCGATCTATTCGTATTCAGGGTTTTGGGCTAAGAAAGTACGGAAACAGAAAGTTGCAATTTTCCGAAAGGCAGCTGAAATTTTTTTACAGTGAAAACCGTGGACGCTAAACAAATTAATTTAACTTTTACATTTTTTTAAATGTTGGATTTTTATTACAAAATACCAAATTGATATTTTTGGAAACAAATTATATTTGACCAAAATGAAAATTTTCCGACTGGCTAAAATTTAAGACGGGTAATTAATTGCTCTTCTGCTTTGTCGCGACGACACTTTTTGTTTGATTGTTGTTTACGTAAGGGGGGGGGGTACATCACTGAATTCTGTTATTGGTGATGCATTTTTGTTAATGAGAGCGTCTGTCGATGTTTATGCATCTTCAGGTAACAATTCCAACACATAAGATAGATCTGAGCAACGTCACCAATAAGTGTGACGTTATGGACTACATTCAACACTCGCCTAAAGCTGGCACGCAAAAGGTATTTTGCTGCTTTAAGCCCAAATTCTATTAAGCTCGTTCTAATGGAATTCGGGAACTAACACGACGACACGACAAATTTTGGACCTTGGCACGTCGCTGATTTGTCACGGGAGAAACAGCAAAGTCGTCGACTTTCACCGTGTTTTTTTTCACTCGGGTAAGACTCGGAAAAGTCGGCGACGTTTGCGACAAAACACGGGGAAAGTTGAAAACCGGTGACTTTGCCGACTTTCCTCGTGTCTTTTTCTCGCGGGAATGTCACAGGTTTGTTGCGGGCGTCACGTGGAAAGTCGGCGTAATGGAATTTGGGCTTTACTCAACTCATATTTTTTTGCTTAAGCGGTTTTTTTCTGTCGATGTTTGTGCATCTTCAGGTAACAATTCCAACACATAAGATAAGTTCGTTGCGTGCTTTGCGTTGGGTGTAAATCGATCTTTAGTACTTCAAATTACCAATCGATCATGATTATCATAAGAGCTAAGTCTTTGTATCAGATGATCCAAGCAAGTATAAGACGCACCAACTTTTGTAACTTCAACTTTACTCTGCTTGACTTTTGATATATAGTGTAAATTTTTGTGATCGCTTTATCTCAATTTTTTGATGAATAAGCTTATTCTAGTTCACAATTTGTGAAAACTGGATAATATTCGTTGCAATCGTGTTGGTACAGTACTTTTCTGAATCATTCTTTATTCGTACTTCGTATTTCAGAAACTGTTAACTGCTGTTTAGGCCTACAGCTGAGTCAAAAGAATTTATCCAGCTAGGACCGAGTAATTTGTGAATTTACTGAGAAATAAATTGCCATGCTGGGTTTATAATGTCTTGTTTTGACTGTTAATGGTTGCTGCTTGTTAGGCGCTTTTTAATTGTGTGTTTTAGATTGAAAATAAAAAAGTGGAACGGAAAGCCAAATCTAAAATCGGGTCATTGGACAGCGCGACGCTTAACCCTGGCGGCAGCGAACAGCGGGTAATAAACATGGGCGGCGATACCGGGGCGGATAGGAGAGACATGCCCCCTCCAATAATTGGGCAGGGGGACAACATATAAGTTGTATCCCCAATAATTTGCCCCAAACAATCAAGTTTTAGTTTTAAGTTTTAACTATGCGTTTCAAATCAGGCCAAAGCCACATTTCTGCACCCACAACAGGTCAATTTTTTTTCTGCTCGCTTTGCTCGCAGATTATGTTAATTGTAGCCATACTTTTAAATTTGTGGCACCACCTTTGTTTGTTTTTAGGTTTATTGTTTAAACTGCACTAAATGTGGTCAGTTGAATTTTTAGGAAAATAGTTAAAATTGTTGCATCAGATCTGATTTTAAGCTATAGGCCTTAATGAACGAAATTTGATTTTGGCTGGGGTTCTGGCCCCAAACCCGCTGAGGAAACCACCAACAATCTTCCAGTCCCTATAACTATTGTGGAGTTTTCTTAAAGCCAGGGAAAAAAAGAAAAAAAGTAGAAGGAAAAGGAAAAAAGATAAATAGGGAGGTAAGGATGGAAAAAATGAGAGGGAAGGCAAAAAAAGAAAAAAAGACGAAAAAGGGGAAAAAAGAAGGGAAGGAAGAGACTCTCTGGATTTGTGTGCAATTATACACGAAAAAGCTTTAGCTTCTGGGGCACAACGTCCTTTAAACCCTTTTCCATGGCGTTGTTCCTGGACCCGACTAGAAATCCTCTGTTTTCCAGACCCCGTTACTTTGCGCCATTTAACTTAAAATTCTAAATAGCCCCCCTAGTTCAGCGCGTTTAAGTAATGGCCAAACGCATTCATTTCATTGTAATTTTTGTGAGTTTTACATGTACTTGTACTTGAATTTCTAACTCTTTACTTTAGGCGACTTTCTGAACATTTTCAAGCAAGAATGGCTGCTAAATTGTCTACCCTTTTAATAAAAAGTGTTCAGCATTTGGGGTCTTCGCCCCCAAACCCTTACTAAGGGCTCTGCCCCTGGACCCCGCTGGGGAACTTCCGTTCCCCAGAACCCACAGTCCGTTCCCCAATGTTCACTGAAAATCGCCGCCCGTGGTAATAAATGACAAATTCGTTATTACTATGTTGAAATAAAATTGATTTTTGTTGTTCATCACATGGTGAAAAAAATTTGTTTACCTTAAACCTGTTTGTGTTAGTTGAAGAATGCGTTTTGTAGGTTCGGAATTTCTGTTTTTCGCTTTCGAGTTTTAAAAGATTATGCAACCGAGTATCATTAACGCGTCATTTCATAGAAGTGCATTTTCGGTAATATTTTGGTCACTGTATATCAAGTAATGTGAACCGATTTTAGGACACAAATCAACTGTGGTTAATTATTTCAAAATTTTGGATTTTTATGTTTCGCTGGCCGCGTGCAGTTTTCGTTGATTATAGTTTTTACGTCCTTTTGTCGTTTCGCCCTTTGGCTGATTCGCCTTTACACGTTGGACGATTTATCGTTCCCTGGCTCGTTCGCCTTCCACGCACTTTCAACGATTCGCCCCTATTGACTAACTTAATATCAATTAGTACCTGAGAAAGAACTTTACAATAGGCTACGTATAATTTATTGACGTAATTTACCGTTAAAACAGTTTGTACAAATTGTGGAAAATAAACGATTGCTTAGTTGATATGCAGCGCTAAGTATAATATACCAATGAACAACAGCGAGTAGTGCTAGAATATTTGTAACGCAAACGTTTAAACGTTTACTAATTAGCTGCGTGACGATACAGTGTACGATAGTTGTGGTTTCTCTATAAAATAAACCGAATCAAAAGGTATTAGTCGGTATTAGGCCTATGGCCTATATTAGTCAACATTGGCGAATCGTTCGACGTGCGGGGGCGAATTAGCAACAAAGAAAACGACAAAAAAAGCGAAAAAAAAGCAGACGCCGTGTATTACAGAAACAAAAACTGATAAATTTGAATTTGTTCAACCCACACTACATATTAGATTTGACTGGACAGGGTGGCAGACTGAACATTATAGAACATTCCCAGGTAGTGTGTGCAATCAAATTGCGGTATACATTTTTTCTACAGGTTACTTCGTAAGGTCGGGGTCGGTGCAACTGCAGGATGACGACCGGTAAAAGCAGGAGAGGGGTATAACGCAATAATTTGTCAATATCTTCGCCAATATTCCACAAAATTCAATGTTTTTGGTAGCCAAGGATAGATCTTAAAATGCACTACGATAATACCAAAACAGTTATGTGTTTTAAAATAAGCATTTTCATATTTATCTTTTTTTGACGCCCCATTGTCGATTGTGTTGGTCGACGGCAGGGTGACAATCGGGTTCAAGATTTCATCGCTCACGCACAGTCAGTTCTTGACGCCTTCAGACAGCACGACATCGCACGCGCCGCTGGAGATAAGGAGGTAGGCCTATCAAACAAAACAATCGTTATACAAGAAACCCAGCTGTCGCTAGGATAGCTGACCGAACTGGTTGTCAGTGACCTTCAAGATCATCCAAAGACGATGATTTTGTCTCATCTAAAAAGGCGTATGCCATTTCCTATTAGTGATTGATAGTTACCTTAGCCTTATCTCTTACCGTTTTTGAGATACATTTAGTTATTCATTGCTTTTTCTTTACCCACACACCATCTTCATTGAACTTCAAATCTGAAAATGTTTCTCTTGCACTAGATTGCTGAAATTTTGCATGCTTAGGTGCGAGGCACGTGGCTAATTTTATTTGTGTAAAAGTTTAACCTTACCACTTAAAGCTTAGCCGCAATACATCCGTTACAGACAAACGACGACATACAGACGGACGGACGACAGCAGACGACAACCGCACCATAAGCTCGACCATTAGGCGTAAGTTCGGTCGGCTAAAAACAATTATTACACCAACGTGCACTGTCATTGTATAGTCTAATACAGTGTCCGTCCGAAATAACGTATTTCAACCGTCGACTAAGAAATGAGTTCGTTTCGTTATTTTCTGGCAACATTTTGTCATACTATTAATTATTCACAAAATCTTTTTGTTTGCTCTTGTTCTTGGCGTTTTTGGATATTAAACCATTAGACCTGATTACTGTTCGGAACGTTATAAGCGTCCTCTGGCGTGACGTGATAAAACAAACATGACAACTCTGCACTGTCGCTCGTGCAGATCAAATGATCAACTGGAGGAATCGTTTTAGCGCAACCAAAAATTTTTTAATTGACGCGTTTTTGCTAGTCTTGGAAGATGGCGCAAAATAGATTTTTGTGTAACTGAACTAGGCTACGTTTTACTTGTGAATTCAGAGCTTAAGTTGTGGAAAAAGAAATGGGCGACTTTAACAAGCGAGCGAGGAGCAAGATTAAGACGACAAAGGCGTTAAGAAAAAGAGGTCTAGGGTTAGCGTTAGGTCTTCCTTTTCCTAGCCGACTATGTGCTCTAAGAGACCGTCTTAAGCTCTTTCAACGGGGTATGGAATAAAGCGTGGGACATCTGGAGTTCCAACCTACAATAATTTTGGTGTATTGTTGCCTCGAAATTTGGTTCTTGTTGGCATTTTTACGAAAATGATAACAGGAAATTGTGACAGAAAGGTTTGAAGCACAGCGTCGGAAACTGTTACTGCCTTACTGTCACATTGATACGTAAGCTTACACCAGCTTTCCCCATCCATAATCTTTCAGAAGTGGAGAAAGTCGTTTCGGTGTTTAGGGGTTTGAAATTTGACTTCTGGTATCGTCAAGCACCTACGTGGTAAAAGCTAATCATCTTCGAATTCGTCAAGGAGAAACGTCAACGTCATAAACGCTGTAAAAATTTATTTGCGTGGAATGTCATACCTCTAAATCGTCTTCGCATTTGGAAATAAGTCGCAGAGCGGCCCTTACGCTGGCCTTTGTCCCAATTTTTAGTTATTTGGGTGTCAGGAAAAAAGTACTTTATAAAAAATCGTGATTTTCATTTTTAATTATTTTACACGGTAGTGTGGGTGCATAACTAACGCGTGGTTGGGGTGTTGGGCAATGTTTGATGCCGAGTTGTATCAGAAAAAAGCTGCTTCAATAACTTTTAGAATCATGCAACTGTTTGCCGAGAAATTGCATCATGTCTGCAGGGGTGTTTTAATTTGGCACACCCTGTATGTACATGTAGGCCTATGTCGTACGAACGTCTGTAACCCTGGTGCTTAATCGTTGCTTGCGTGCGCACAGCGACAAACTAGCTGTCTGGATTTCGTCGATCGACTTCTCACGTACCGAACTTCACCAAAGATCTGCAACCAGCGACGTCTCGACAGGAAGGTAATGAGGCCCCTGCAACATTTATCACATGCCGTAAGTTGTTGTACTTTAGTACCAAGGCGCGTACAGAGCGACGCAACTGAACTGAACTGAACTGACATGGTTTAGCGTTTGACGAACTGACCAATGGGCATTTGGCATGCAGTACTGCATTACAGTAGGTAATGCCTTACGCTCACATTCTTCAACCAATGGCCAATGGGCTCGCCTAGTTTGCCCCATAACTAAACCGTGTCAGTTTAGTTCAGTTTAGTTACGTCCATCTGTACGAACATTTAGTATACGACTTTAGGCAGTTAGGCACTTCATGAATGTTGCGCAAAGTATGTGGATTTTATGAAATTGTATGTGTTACAGATACGGTAGTTCATTACATATAATAGACGTTATTTTTACGTTGTTTAATTTTACCACGTTTGTTTACATTTTAAGGTGAATTGTGTTCTTTTAGCGTTTTTTTTTTATTTTTTAAAAACGGTTATTGAAAATTTTATTAAAAACCTCGAAGAGCAATTCGAAATCACATAAACGCATTAATAGGCCATAGTGCTGGTAGTTTTTAATTTCATCTCTACTGCACCTAAACGATTAGGCATGAAGCAAAAAGTTAAACAAATTTTTTTAAAAGGTTACGGTTAAATCGCCGATAGTCAACAAGCCCTCTCACAGCTCTGTGACCGATGCGAGCGGTGCTCATCTCCGTTTCCAAGGCCCCGAGCCGGCAGTGAGCCGCAGACGCCTTGCCTGCCGTAAGGGATCGCACAGTTACCTGCCACCCGATACAGGCGAATGCGTCCCTGCCTTTGTAATGCGAGAAAGGCCGGACCTTCGCATATTAGGCCTACTGCCGTAACCTTCCCGACGGTGAAGCCGGTGGACACCAGTTTATACTGCTTGGTGAACAGAGGCACATGTGTGTGTGAACAACTTGCCCAAGGTCGTTACCTGGCAGTGCCCTGGCCTGGAATCATACCTGCAATTTTATGCCCCGTTTTATTGATCAAGCTGGCTCGACGAGCAAACATCGAGCAGACATGGAGCAAACGTTTGCTCGATGTCTGCTCGATGTTTGCTCAATCTTGTAAACGCAGTATCAGGGTTACAGGTTCTGCACGCTACTTTTACATCACCAAGCCACCAAATTAGGGCCAACGTTTTTTATTTCACGTTTTCAATTTTTTTCTTACGTTGTGTGCATTTTCAACTTATTTTTTAATTTTGGGGGGAGGGGGGTGTTTTTTGCGTCTTTGTGGTGGTTTGCTGTTGCCCGCTTCAGTTATTTCAACTAACTAGCTGTTTGCATTAAATCTTGTGATCAGCGTAGAGGCTAGGAGCTAGGTGCCGTTTTTGTTTGATTCTGAGAGAAGACTGCCAATTTTGACTTACGTGATATGTTTGGGTTGATGACACTAATACCCTGTTTTTTTTGTTTTTTTTGTGTGACTATTTTCTGGCAAAAGAAAAATAAATATATGTGTTTATCACAAAGCGTCATTTGAAACATTGTAGGCTATCGACTTCAGAACTGAGAAACAACCCAAATGGCGCTCGGAGGAAAATCTCTCTGACATAAGTTCAGAACGCAGCTATAAAAAGGTACAGTATACAGCTGCAATAATACACTGCTTTGTTTTGTGCGTTTATTCGTTATTTTTTAACTTTATTGCATTACCGCTTTTGCTGCTCAAAGAACGTGTTCGTCAAATGCTTCTTTGTTTTTCGTAATCACTTTCATTTATCCATTCAATTATTCATGTTCGTTAGCGATAACAGCTAGTTAACTGGCAACAACTACAGTGAATATAAGCAGTAATTAAATGAACTGTTGGGAAAACAATAGCTTAATACAACACTGTGAGTAAAAAAACAAGACACTAAATATCGACGAATTTTCGATTGTTTTTCACATTTGTTGGAAATCAGTCTGTGATAAAACACAACATTTTAAATTTCACGGTCCGATCACATCTTGTGTTGTTTTCGTGCCTCTCACGCTGTAGGTAGGTCTATATACACCGTGTCCGGAAAAAAAATCCCATACGTTTTCGATTGTAACTTAAAGAATAATTATCAGATTTTAATCATTTTTTTGACATCAATATTTTTGACACAACTGACGATCAAATGACTGTCCAATTTTTACCGCCCCATTGTTTGATTGTTTCTGCACTACCTGGGGAAACAAAACCAACAAAATATTGCATTATTATCTTATTTTACCTGTTCAGGTTTTCCCAGGTAGTGCAGAAGCAGACATTTTGAGATTTGGGAACTGAAACAGTCATTTGGTGGCAAGTAGTGTCAAAAATGTTCGCACTAAAAATTATTAAAATCTGTAAGTCCTGCTTTAAGTCACAATTGATAATGTTGGGAATGCTTTATCAAAAGTATTTCTGTTTATTTCAATTCATATTTTGTTGCTTCTGTTTTTCCCAGGTAGTGCAGAAGCAAACTTTGGGTGAGGTGGAATATTAAATGGCCATTTGATAGCCAGTTGTGCCAGAAATAATCGTACCAACAACTATTAAAATTGGACATCCCCTTTTCAAGTGACAATCGATAATGTTCGGGATGTTTTTTTCGGACACGGTGTATATGTCTATTATCAGGTACTGTCAACAATGTGCGCAGTTTTGAAGTTTCTTTATTTGCACGTGGAGTGTGACTGCTATAGAATGCTGCTGCGTATTATGGGGTGTTTACACGATTCAGCAAACGTCCAGCAAACTTCCAGCAAATGTATTCAAAATACACGTGCTAATGCTGGACGTTTGCTGGATCGTGTAAACACCCCATTAGAGTGCGCGTGACGTGGCTCACAATACGACATTGTGAGTGGCAGGGGAGACAGGAGGGCATTTGACCCCCCTCTAACCTTTGGGCTGACAAGAAAATTGTTGAAAAAACTTTTTCATCTCGAAAAATGTACGATAATTTTTCGCTGAATTACGCTGAAAAGCCTTGATTTTGAGAAATTTAGGGGGAAAATTAAAACTCTGAGCATCGGTAATTAACTCTGTCGAGTCGAAAATTTGCGGTATCGAAACATCGCAACTTTCTGCCCGTTTACATTTTGCAGTTTTTTGACGCACGACGCCGTTGACATACAGTGTACATAGTGCTGTTAGTCAGTTTGCAGAAACAGTTAATATGAGCTAGAGTGTCTCTGGCCATTGTTAGCATAGCGTATCATCGGCTGTCTGTGCGCAGTTTGCTAGTCGTCCGCTAAATTCACAGCACTGCTTCGGGTCACTACGACACAATGACCGTTATCAGTCCAACGACTGCAGTAGCCAGGTACAGCTATCCTATCGATGTATCGTCAGACTAAAGGCGCGTACAAAGCGACTGAACTGAACTGAACTGATACGGTTTAGTTTTTAACGAACTGACCAATGGGCGAGCAGGGCAAGCCTAATAGTCATTGGCTGACGCGTACATGAACATAGTCACGTAGGCCACCGACGCCTTTCAGACAGTGCCTACTGTAATGCATTGCTGCTTGGTTAGTTCGCTAAAAACTAAACCACGTCGGTTCAGTTTAGTTTAGTTCAGTTACGTCGCTCTGTACGCGTCTTACCAGACTTTTTCCGTTGCCGATCCATGCACTTGGAATGACCGGCCAGACCACGTGACGTCTGCCGAGTCGTTGTCCAGCTTGCGTCAGCGACTTTTTGACTCACCTCTTTGCGAAATCCTCTTACCAACTTTTTCTGAACTGACTTCATTTATATCATAATAATCTCTAGTGGACTAGTCTGCATTATTTTGGTCAGTTTAGAAATCGTGAATTATTGTTTGTCTGATTGACGATTTTTTTTTCAAATATTGCAGCTGATATTTGTTATTAGTAGCGTAAAATCAAAAAATAATAGATCGTTCTCTGTTGTCATTAGTATTGACTTTTTGGATTCTTTAGACTAACCGGATTTAGGAAAGTGAAAAAAATACTCTTGTCGCTGGAAAAAGTAGGTTAAACAAGAGAAGTTTAATATGAACGTTTATTTCGCCAGAAATGTAAGCAATGACAACAACAAACTTACAAAGAAACATACAACAACAATGAGCAACAAGTGGAAGAAAAGTCTTTTAAAAAGAATACTAAATAGCCAGAGGCTGAAGATCATTAATATATTTTTCGCGTATATTGATCTACGAAAGTGATAATTTTTTAAGTTAAAAAAATTAATGAACGTTAAAAAATTAACACACATGCGTAAATTGAGTAAATTTTGTTATTCGACAATCGAATAATACTTAGGTAACTTGAAAATGGTTTTGTTGCCGTTCCATCACTACAGCCACGCGTTCGTCGGTCGTCATTCCAGTCACCCTGTCGATTTAGTCAACCTACAATATCAGCAATATAAGCTTAATGATGCGTTAATTAACGCGTTAACGCATGCGTTAAATAATTAACGTTAAATAGTTAAATAATTAAAGTTAACGCCGTTAAAAAATTAACGCCTTGACAGCACTAATTATTTTTGATAGTCTCCACTTTTCGGTGATTTTTAAGTAGTCGTATTTTGAACAGTACGATGGTTTTCTTGATTTTACTGATAAGAATAATCATATAATAATGGCATCCGTTTGGTCAGTGGCGTCGTTGCCTCTAAATTTTAGCTTCCCGGAAGCTGTTTTCTGTCCGAAAATTTTCTTCCAAAAATACAAAGTGTGCGGCTTAAAACCCATAATTTGAAAAGGAATGTTTAGGGTTTAAATCAACCGAAGACGCCGCTGCAGTGAGTTAATCGTAAAGTGGATATAGAGGCTTTTATCCATACACCTGGTGGGCGCAGCTTGCGCCCAGTAAATGGGGAAAAAAGTTTTGTTAATTGTGTATGCAAAACTGTTTATCACCGGAAGTGCTGTTTTTAGCTCAAAATGCAAGACAACCCGTTTGGCGGCTGGGGTTTGCCCGGGCGCCGAGGGAAACTTACAGACACCGTAGCTGGACTAGGGGTGTGGGGCTTTTAGAAATAAAAAACAAAGCTGAAACGCAAAAAGGAGGAAAGAAGGGGACAGGACAGGAAAAGATGAAGAAGAAAAAAGGAAACACAAAATTAGAAAGGGGAGTGTGAAAATGAGACACAAAGGAAGTGGGGGTAAGCAGGGGGGAACTTGAGCCCAATTTCGATTTTAGATTTAAGGGAATAGAAGTTCCTGGGTGCATGGACGCAATCTGTTATTAGCATTGAATCCTAAGAACAGGCTACTTGCATGCACTTGAAGCTTCTTGTGCGGTTTCGTTTGCAGACTGACACGTACGCGCTGGCATCGAAAGCTCAGTCCAAGTCTAGCGCAGCGTTCGATCGCCGAGACCGACCAGCCGCCGGCGACAGTCAGGTAATGCCTGCAATGAGATTATTACCTCTGCCAAGGAGGTAATGTTTTTGCCGGTTTTTGTTTGTTTGTTTGTTTGTCTGTGAGTCTACAAGATAACTCGAAAAGTTATGGACGGATTTTTCTGAAATTTTGAGGGTATGTCGGGCATGGCATATACTACCAGTGACTCAATTTTGGGCGTGATCCGATAGGAATCCTGGATTCTGGATCACTTTGAAATTTTCGTTACCATTGCTTTCATTGCGGCATAAGAGAACCGCTGACAAAGCGAAGATGGTGACGCCACCTGGCGAATAGCTTTGCCTTGGCGGAGGTACCTGCGGGCTGTGACTGCTTTCTAGTTAAAATATGTGTTCTTTGTAATATCGCTGCCATAAAACCTGTCTCAAAATTATAAGTATTTTGCACGCAAAGTGCATTTTATGCAGTGAACAAATATTTAAACTGCGATTCTGACTTTACGGTAATAGTTTTAAAATGTTGTATACTGCATTAGGACAAGTTGCAGTCTTGCAAGATTGTTATTTCAATGCTCGTAACTATATACACCGTGTCTCAAAACACAAGCCATTTATATTTTTTTAGACGCAACTTTAAAAAAAACTTGATGTAAACATTTATAATTTTGCCCACTCTATCTTAATACTGTTGCTGCATGCAGTGTTTGAATTGTCGAGGGGGAGGGATTGGGGGTTGAACTCCCCAACTGTTTTTTCAACCCTCCTAACACACTGTCAAATTATGTACAGGGGGTCAACTATATACTATATACATACGATTTACGTCACAAATTTGGTCAGTCTCCGACCATCGAAAAGGTCAACCCTTAGCTAATTTATCACAATACAAACACTGGCTACATTATTCTTTGAAATGTCGTTTACACTAACAAGTTTATACTGGGTAGTGCATGCGTTTATTCAGAAAAACACCGAGACCATAACAATCATCGAAAACTTGTTACCTCTTTAACGTATTGTGGTACTATTGTACATCGAGTAATTGAAACGACGCATCATCAACGAGTGAGCTGCTCTGGCTCACGTGGCTATTAAGCTTGCTGTTGGCGAGTGGCGTCAACGTCTACCGCTTGCGTTCGTGCTAGAGGAGGACATTTTGAACACTTGAGAGACAATAATTGCCAGTCGTGCTTCTCGCGATTCAGTCATTTCTGAATCGACCCAAGGGCCAACCAGTATGAATTCATTGTTGTAAACGGTCAAACTATGAATTTTAAATTTCACAAGGTAGTGTAGTGACGGTATTAAAGTGAGTATACTCATTTAGGCCTACGTCAAGTTTCTTTGCTATGTTGCGTGCCGAAAATTATTACAATCAACGAATGTTTCACGGAGCTAAAAGTAAAAGTACCTGTTTTGAGACATGCACGGTGTAGACTGTAGAAGGTTACTGATGTGTATACAGACATTTGTCCGGCGATTTTTTATTAACATACCCTGTAGAAAGTAATAATGTCGTGTGTATGTTTATTTTACGACTTTGTCTGAGTTCATTGTAAAGCTGATGCTTTCGTGTGTTTCAAAAAAGCTTTCCGCTAGGGCTACAGCTGTGACTTGAGACGTTTGTCTGTTTTATTGCATGAGGCAGATGAGCACATATTTCATAAAATGGTTAATAATAAGGATACTGTATTCACCAGTTATTATCTCCGGAAAAGATTTTACCTATGAAACTTAGGGCCACCAATTGTATTTTTGCTTTGCCTCAGTGCCACTTTAACTTGTACAAACGTTCGTTTGTATTGCGATATTTGTTTGGTGATGCATATTAGATTTTGCATGTAGATCTGTTGTAGCTGTACCGTATTTCATTTCATTTTATTTTCTTTTCTTTTTTCCTTTTTTTTTCTTTTTCTTTTTTTTTTCTTATCGATATTGTAACGATTATGCTCTGTTATGTTCTGTTTTTGCAATGGCGTTTGACCGTTGTTTAATAAAAGATTACTTACAAGGATTACCTTGTCAACGTCATCTATACTTTCTTGCATAGAAACATTGAGATGTCCTATAAGCTAGTGGAAAGAGAAAGAATTGCCTGCTTTGACGGATATCGCTGCACTGCGTTTTATACAGGGGCACAGCTTAGGTAAACGGACATAATCCCCCCTGGTCATAGTCTTCCCCGGGACAGAATCCACTCCGGACAAAGTCCCCAATGTGATAAAACTTTACTTACGGTAGGTGTCTTGTCAAAACCGAGAATTCGATAAAACCGGGAAACAGTGATCTAGGCTTAGGTTTAAAAAATACTACGGTTAAGGATAAGGTTGAAATCACGGTTAGGGTTTAGTGTCAGGGATAAGGTTGCGATTCCAGGGGGGAGGGGAATTTTGTCCGTGGTGATAATGTCCTTGATTCAACAGCTTGCGTGGTCAGGAATAGCGACTGGAAGGAAATCTGTCGCGGTGTGTGAGTGAATAATTAAAGACGTCTGTCGTCGACTCAGGACAGCGTAGCCACATAATGACACACTGTCTACATGTCCGTCCGCAAACACTAGCCTATGTCGACTGTGCTGCAGTACCCACATAGTTGCATTGAACGTTTTTAACCACTGTTCTATAAAAAAACTTGTTGGTTTTCAACGTTTCTTGAGCTATCACATTTTAAATCAGCGTTGAACTTCCGTGCAAAAACAACGCCGATTTAAAATATTTGTGTACGGAGATCGAAGCGCTAGAGATAAATAATAACAAATTTTGTATTTAGTAGTTTTACTTGCTTATGTATGATGATGACAGAAATTTGATGAACATGAAAAAAACTCATCTTTTTACCACAAACGAAGTCCGGCTGAGAAGGAAGTTCCACCAGTTTCAGTTCAATGTTTGCAGACTTTTTCTTATATTATTTCCCATAAAAATGCCTCGTAACGTTATTTTTTTCTCTTCTAGCATTTATCTCTGCTACAGACGTCATCAGATGAAGTGCTGTGTAATCCCTGCTGCGTCCTGGAGTTGCTGGAATGTGGCTGGTTCTATTGCTGCATGATGGCGGTCGTTGGTCAGCCGCTGAGCAATGCCGGCGGATAATAGTTTTATAACCGGTCGGTTTGCTGCACTGGACAGCTGGACATGTGGTCATTCTGTGGTCAATCTGTCGTTGGGCTTTGTCGCTCTGTCTGCCTGCTCGCGCCTGTCCGTCACCCGCTTCTGTTCCATTCTGCGCTCTGTAAGCAGTGGCGTAGCCAGAAATGTGAATGGGGGCCTCGCCTCTTTTCCCTTCCCTCCCTTCCCATTTTCTTTCGCTTTTCTTCCCTTAACATTTCCTTCCCGTCTTCGTTACGTTTCTCTTTCTCCCCCTTTCTCTTTCCTCAGAAGTAGGACCCCTAAAATGTAGGTAGGGTGTCTGGGGGAGTGCTGCCAGCTCCCCCTGTGATGTCTGGGACAGAGCCTCAGCCGCCGAAATCGAATTTGATGCATTATAGCTTTTAAAATGTGGAATCTGATGGCAGTAGTTTTATTTTCCTGAGACATAACTGACCAAATTTAAAATTTAGTGCAGTTTTAATGTATGTTTATGTTTTATCTGGGAATAGGGGGGCTTGGGCCCCATGCCTCCCCTCCCTTCGCTTGTCTACGCCACTGTCTTTAAGCCGTTGTTATTGTGTGTCTGCGTCTGTCCGTCCGTCTGTCTGTCTCTGTCATACGGCCGAACATTGACAGCGCTAGCACTGGACATTGACATAACATACTCATGAGATGTCTTTATATCTGTCCGTTCATCTGGCAGTCGTTTTTGCCAGACTAACTGCATTATAAGATGTGATCGAATCCCACTCGGGGCAGTTTTCTGTGATTACAGCGATAATTCACCACCGACATATGCCGCCCTGGGCAGTGCAGTGCTTTGGTCAACTCAATTTTAACTCAGCCTCCTGTCCCCCGTGGGACGGCCGCGTGTTTCAGCTTTTGGGCTGTCTAATAAACAATGATTGCGAACGAACGAAACGTCTGTATTTTAATATGTATTTTCATTGCGTTACAATCAATGATTTTATTGACCAGTGCTGTCTGTATTTTGTTTGGCTTGTTATAATAATCCAGTTGATCAAAAATCTAAAAGTAGCAGTAGACTTAGTACTAATATACAGTGTGTTTATGTCAGCAGATGACGGCGTTCTAAAGCAAATGAGAAGTGGTGCCACCAGCGGTCTGCGAGTTACCGATCCTTCTGATTTATATCGTTCTCGTGAGGCCGGTACCGGCAGACGAGTGGGCAGACGAAGTCGCGATCAGGAAACACCACATCACTTACTTACTGACTGCGTGCCACAATCTGACCGTGACCATCAGTATCAGGTAAGAACACTGAGTTATTTTACGTCGAATTTCTAGCCTCTCTTATTTGCTGTCAAGTACGTATTTAGCATTGGTTGGAAAACGGAGACGATATTTAGTCTCTGCATAATAAGTTCTGTTAAAAACAATTTCCAAAAGTTTACTTTTTGAGACTTGTCCTAACCAGCTAACCTCGAGTTACTCTGTAAAAAATCGCTCGATTTTACGTAAGTCAGAACTACATCAAAAAAGGAAGCCACTTTTATTATTTGAATAGCTCCGTGAGACATTGGCCAATTTTAACAATGTTTGGCACGCAACGTCAAGAAAAACGTTGACGTAAACAACTGTAATGTTGCCCACCTTACCCTAATACTGTTGCTACACTACCTTGTGAAATGCAAGAGTCGTAGTTTAGCCGTTTGCATCAATGAATTCATACTGGGTAGCGCATGCGTTGACTTAAAAAATCACGGAGACCACAGGATCATTGAAAATCTGTTACTTACTTAACATTAATTGTATTAATTTCAAGACCGTATGGCGACGAACTAAAATGACGCATTAGCAGCTAGTGAGCGGCTTTGGGCCACGTGGTTATTGAACGTGTTGAACGTGTTCTTAGAACAGAAACTGCTGTAGCGCGTATTCCATGCGACACCAGGGTTTCTTGTTTACTTATTCTTGTTTTGGCTTTTCAGGCACAGAAGTCGGCCTTTCTTGAATACCTGTCGCAGAAATATCCTGGCTACGCCTACGCCATTCGCTCCCCCGGCGGCACTCAGTACGTCGTGGTAAGTGTATCTTTGCTACTTACTTACTTTTGCTGTTCGTAGTTGCCGTGCTTTCCACTGCTTTGTAATAATACCGGTCCAGATGGAAACCGTTTAATTTTGTTGAGAAATTGACACGTGGAGTGCTTACTAACTTTGATACTTTGCCACTGATGATAGATCATGATGTGAAGTTGCGAGCGTCTAAGTCTCAGACGCCAACGAATTTAGTGCATCCTTGGGCTGAGAAAACGACTTTTCTGACTTTAGAAATTAAGGAGCTCTCAGTTTAGTGGAAGGTCACCCCTCCGGCATTCTTCCACTGGGGGCTTGTAATTAGTCATTGTGTCTTCTGTCCAACACTGAGAAGACGTGTTCCCTGAGCATAATGGATTGACGCCCATACTAACCAGGTGGAATTATGTCCGTATACAAACTGTGACTGGCGTCGAGGTGATTATTGAAAATTTTTGCCGGAGAATGTTGTTGTCGGTCTTCGATCTCGGCAACATTTCATGAATCGAGGGCAAAAAAATTTCAATGATGATCGATGACGCCATTCACTATATGTTTTGTTATACCTTAAAACCACAACAAAAAATTTTAACAAAAATTACTTAAACAAAAAAGCTAAAAATAGTGACGATTTTACTGTTGCCCGGTAAACTGTTGCCGGCGCGGGCAACAGTTCACTTCACTGTTGCCCGCGCGGGCAACAGTGCGTATTTGTTAACGTCACGTGATGCGATTTGGACCAATCGCGTGCAGGTATTTTGCGTTGAGGTATAACTGTATCAGATGAAAATTCTTTAACCATTCGCCGATTACCGTTATCTGGGTTAGTAGTTCAGCTACGGTTGATGGAGCTGGGTGCAAGAAACTGAATAATAGTGACGAACGATTACTGAGCGGACTTGCGGTAAATTGATTGACGGATTTCTGTGAGAACGGGTGCACGTGACCAGATGGACGGAGACAGACAGGCAGCAGGACAGACAGACGGATATGCAGACGGACGGACGGTCGTTATTTCTGATTGTTCATTAGCGTACAATGCCCGTCGTTAGCCGGGCCAGCTGACCAGCGGTCACTCAGTGCTCTGACTTATCTAGGTCAACCGATTTGACATGACCTTAAAGCTATGTAGCAGGAAGCTGCCAGGAACCGACAGACTGGAGCAAACTGTATTTTTTCAGTCGTTAATAAGCACACAAAATTGTGTCACAAATGAACGCAGTCTACTTAGCTGAGGTGGGAAAAGCTTTTTTGGTTACGTTTTAGCAGTATTTATTTATTTCATAAGGTTTGCATACAGTCATGTTGTACATAAAATTGAATTCGTTATGCCTAGGTTTAGTTTTTATTTAAACAATGTATCAGTAGCAGCTCGTTAGTCGGCATTCAAATGCCCAGTACGTTGTCGGAAGTATTTTACGCTGAAAACATTGCAAAAATGTTTCAAAACATTCTAGCGTGATTGAACGCGTCTTGTTTGATGACAGGAGGTGCCGGGTGACCTGTAGTTTTGCGGAATGGGTTTGAATTTTTCGTTTCACGAAATCTCCGTACCGCGAGGAGTTACGAACAAATGGAAAAGGGAAATCAAGATACAAGAGTACAGTAACCACTGTCCATAGTGGTTAACTCAAGATTTACCTAAAACTGACTGTTTTGTATTTTTGCCTAATAATTGGAATTTTCTTTCTCTGCATATCTGCTCACCAGTCAGTCTTATTACTTTTAAATCCCGTTCTAAATCTCACTTTTTTGCTTCTGCCTATCACGTCTAGTCACCAACACGCCAACGCCTAAGATTTGATTTTCGATTACTGACGCTATAATAAATGTTATTGATTAATTACTGGATTGATCGATCGTAATTCAGTGTCGAAGTCAGTGTCTTGAGGCATATGGGTTGTCGGTCAAAGAAAAGCAGTCCTGCTGTTGCAGTGACATAAAGCGTCTAACGACGACGTACCACGGCCTAGTGTACGGTTGGTTTTTCGTACTCTGGTCTGGGATGCTTGTACTGCGTGCGTGCTGCTGCTGCTGTTGACACTGCGCTGCATGTCGGACCCTGCACAAGACAAAGCAGCAGCAGCAGCAGCTGGCCGGGCGGGCGGGGGGCAGCTAGTGCGCCGCTGTGTGGGCCTGGTGGTGTAGCTGCTACTGCCACAGCTGTCTATCTGTCGCAGCGGCACAGTCATATATCGCAAGCTTGCTGCTTGCTGCCGGTCTAACTCGAACTGAAATGGAATAGGTCATAGCGGACATTCAGTGACTCGCACACCACAGGTAATTACGCTACGTTACGTTACTGCAAGCCGATTATACCCCGTTTACACGAGGAAGCATATATGAAGCACACAGGAAACACACGCCGTTATCAAGTCAGCTCTAAGATTGCACGACGTGTGCCCGAGGTTTGATTCAAGTTTGCTCTAAGTGTGCTTCATGTATGCTTTGTGTATTCTTCCTCGTGTAAACGGGGTCTTAGTCAGGTTAGATCGCCGCAGCCTTCCGGGGAATAAACGTAACGCTGCTGGTGATGTAAGGCAATTCCGTTGGTAATATCGTTGTGCGCCGATAGCCTATATCTGTGTGTAATAGATGGATTGCTCATCGGCCGGTTTATTGCCGTCTCTGTCGCTAAAGCCGCCGTTCACTGATTTCGCTACTGCGAATTTAATGAATCGTGCGGCGTGTGCGATGCTATCAAAAGCATCAAAATACATCTCTCTACGTTTGACATAGCCTTCCCGCTGTTTATTTCGTCCGATTATGGTTAGTGTCATAGATTAGCGGAGTCTGTGGCGTGCGATATAATTTTGACTGTATTCCTATTATCCTACAGTTTAATCATAATCGTAATTTCAAGTCTGCGTATTCCTGGCTAGTACACTTCAAGGTTCATCTGTGGTTGGAATCATGTTATTTGATTTTTTTTCAGAAATCGTGCCAGTTCTGTTTGATGCAGACCTACAGGCCCCTATTGAGAAATATATAAATATTTCTAATTTGCTACAGTGCAGATTGAGTAGACCCTATGTGTGACATTTTGCTATTATTTTGCCAGTTGTGGTTTTTGGGGGTGTTTACACGATCCAGCAAACGTCCAGCAAACTTCCAGCAAATGTATACAGAATGCACGTGCTAATTAATACTGGACGTTTGCTGGATCGTGTAAACACCCTATTTTACACGCCACAGCCATGGCACGATCGCCATCGTTCGTAACGGACGTATTGTGGCTAAACGGTGCGAGATAGAGCAGCTAGCCATTAATCACTAATAGGAAATCGCATACGCCCTCTCAGATGAGATTAAAATCATCGACCGTGGATGACATTGAAAGTCAGTACTGCAACAGGAACTGCTATAAGATGTAGTGCCTTTTCCTTAGCGACAGCTGGACCTCTTGTATTTTTTGCTATCAACATTGTCAGAAATTGAACGCCAGTTTCTGTTAAACGAACACGCGTTTATACTGGGTCGCGGAAGACAATTATTAATATCGATTCGCAGTCTGGAGCGAGCGAGCGGCATCTCTGTTGATAAATTGCAATTGATCTGAAGCCAGATTGCTTTCTGCTGCTCTGCGCGCCTTCCTTGCATTTAATTCATTCGCTTTGCCTGATGTATCTCTCTGTGCCGAAGAGGTTTCTTTCATGTCTCATCCATCCGCTGTCTTATCTTTTAATAATCATTATTCATCATAGCTGCTTGTTCTTTTTGAAGTCTTCTTTTGCATGAATTGGACTAATCTTTGCAGTTTGTTGTCACAGTGAGTGCAGATGTTGTTAAATTGTAAAATTTACACGGCGCATGTTGTGCCTCCGCCAACGTAGTGTGGCCGGGAGAACAATGGGAACGAGTTTTCACCTTGTTCGTGTTCGCACGCGTGTGTGCCACAAAGTTCGTTATCTCGATATCTTTCTTAGAATAATCCAGTTGAAGGAATTTCACCAAACTTTGGCTGATCACGTGTATAAAACCGAAGATGAACTGAGTCGATTTTGTAGTTTGGGGGTTTGAGGTCAAAGTCACATGTGCAAAATTTCTAAATTTTCTGAACGGCTTGGTCTACTTTCGTGCAATTGTAGGCCTATATTGAGTTTTAAATGACTAGTTTTTAGAGATTCAAGGTCGTGGGATCAAAGTCAAGGTCAGAGCAAGGTCAAACATTTGTGCCAGTTATTGCGGCTGAAGTAGCGGAGCTTGGGCTAGCTAGACGTCTTTGTGGATAGTGAATCTATTATGTATATGCAGTCTTCCAACCTATCTGCAGTGTGATGACGTCATTGTGACGTCGCTGCCACGTGACTAGACTGTATGTAGCCTCCAGCAGCCCGAGAACATACAGTAATTGTATTGCGCCTGCTGCTTCTGCTGCTGCTGATGATGATGATGACATAAGATGGTACACTGGACGACAGATAGGAAGACTGTTTTTTGCAGGATGCGTATACGAGACCTATTGAGTCGAGACCGAGACGAGACGTTACAGTTTCCGAAACGTTGGCCGAGACTTATGGTGAAAACCGTCGAAAATAACAAAATTTCGCATGTTTTTTTTTGTTTTTGCGGCTTTGTTGGCATTAAAATAAAATGACATGTTAAAGTCAGAGATGACATTTTAGGCGGCCATGTTAGCGCGCTGTCGTCATTTTTTATTTTATGTTAAAAATTATCAATGATAAATTAACGGTTTGCACTATATAAGGGCTTGCTCATGCCATCTTGCATGACGTAGGTTTATTGCAATTTGCAAGCAACTGAAATTAGTAAACCACAGGTGATTATTGCCATACATGTCTGCATTTGTCTGAAACAGTTTTTCGATGGCATCAAACATTATCTTCATCACGAGCTGCTATCTATTAGGCAATAAAACTGCAAATATTTATGCAAAAAACTGTTCAGTTTATATACAGTGTAAGAGTGACATCGTGGTTATAGATATAAAACAACAAAATCACACTTTAAAAATTCAAACTTTACAATTACACAGCCAGCAAAGTTCTTCTGACATTGTCACAATGGACCACCCGTAGTAAGTCGACCCCCGTGAGTCCCCCCGTGAGTCGAATGGTCAGGTGACCGATGACGTCACGTGACCCCAAAAGGTCAAACTCGTGACCTCATTATCTTTGAGGCGCCATATCTCCGTAACGGTGCTAGATAGACGCATGGTCACTATGGACCACCCATAGGAAGTCAACATTCGGGAGTTGAATGGTCACGTGACCGGTGACGTCACGTGACCCCAAAAGGTCAAACTCGTGACCCCATTATCTTTGAGGCGCCATATCTCCATAACGGTGCAAGATAGACGCATGGTGACGATGGACTTTTTATAGTAAAGCACTAGTGACGAATCAAGTGGTCTCGTGACTGACAATGTCTATTGTTTAGTTAAAATAATACAGAAGGATGAAAGGATTTTTGCTGCTGTACAGTTTGAAATTAAACTGTTTGATTTTTTTCTACCGGTCTAAACGGTTTACTGATTATATTTATACGGACACATACTGTAAACTATCGAAATGCATTGGACAGACTCCGTGTTCGTATGAACGTTATCTTGTTGAGAAATACCTTGGAGTTGTGACAGGAGACATGAGGAAATTTCTTCCCCGCACTAAATTTTAGGCTGTTGAAAAATCATTTTGTTGGGAAATTTTCACCGAAAAATGCAAAAATTGGGGCTAAACCTCCATTTTTGAAAAAAATTATGGGCAAAATTAAAATTTTGAGCAACCATAATTTTCTGTGTCGGAAATTTGCAAATGTGTGTCAAAATTTTGTTTGAAATTTGTAGTGTCTTGGAAAATTATATCTTCCCGCCGCTCCTGCTTTTTAAATTTACGATGCCGCTGGAAAAATAAGAAAAACAGACTCTAAAACATAATCTTCTTTGGCGAAGATAAACATGTTAGCTTATCTTCCTTCAAGCTGGGCGTCTTGATGAGGGTGTCAGTGGACACGTGGCATTATGACGCCAGGATGTCATCACTCTGATTGCGTTTCAGCGCTGTATTGCCAGCAATTTGATTAGCTCAGAAACGACTCGAGGAGTCTGAGAAAAGCGAGATACAGATACAGGTGCTGTTCGTCTGATTTGGTTTGGAGCATGGAGATTTAGATCACGTGGTTATTACAGATGGCCAGCCAGGCGGGTGGCCGGCTACCTGTCACGTTGGTATAACTGATCTAGATGACGTCACCTGTTCCATATTCATGAGTGCGCACGGTACGGTTGCAGTATTTGGCCACGTGTGGGTGTTCCCGCGGAGCTTTCTTTCTAATATCACAACACATCTGTTCTATCTTATATAGGAGGCGACAAGAAGATGCAGAATGACTTGGGTTTCGTTGTTTCTGGCCGACCGTTAGGTCGAGTCTTGGGCACGATGTGTCGTCTGTTGTCGTCCGTCGTCTCTAATGCATGCATTTTTGCTAAATCGGACGTCGCAGGGGGTCGGCGATCGTACGCCCTACCTTTGCAGCGGTTTGGCCGCAATATTTAATGCGAAGTTGTGCCTGCAGCCCGTCGCCGATGTGCGTCGAATAACCGTATCGTAACCCAGCGTTCAATATGCAACGTCACCGTATCCGCGGAATCACTTTCTTTCCGTGACCGGAAGTTGTACGCTGGCTTTTGGCTATGGGCGGTACCATCGGCCCACCCTAGGGTCAACTGGGCTTTTTGTTCGTTTATGGCCATTGTTCTACTTTTGATTTTAGCAGTACGATATCGGTTCCAAAATTCCTTATTTTTCAAAGCTTTTGAAGATGTTTTGCGTCAGTGTGTTTGTATTGTCCGTTTGCGTGCAGGATTAGGCCCTACCTCATGAGTTAGCGGACGAAGTTTCGTGTGAATTTTTTTTGCAACTGGTGTGCATTATGTCAGAAAAGTATACGTAGGCTGGATTTTTGGGTTTCATTTGATTTCGAATTTGGGAATTTGTTCATTTTGCGCTGAAGTCTAGCTTAAACGGCTCAAAGAGGTTTTTAACGGATTAGCAAATTGCGTGGGACTATTTGTTTGGTCGTGCCAGTAAATCTGACGTAACCGAGCTCTGCGTAATCTCTGCAGAGTTGGCATTGCCCTCCACAACGATTACCGGTAGCTTAGCTTGCACTGCTAGCGTTTTCAGTTGTCGGGGGCAGTCGTGCGTCGTAAAGCAAACGACGGTGTAGCCTATAGGCAATCTCAGAGCGGTTCAATTACGATACTGCACTGTCTGGAGTGGTATAAGCTTGGGCTGCGTCTTTGCTTACCCACTCTACCCAATCTACTAGTAACACATCGTCTACTGACATTGTAAACGAATGTCGTGTCATGTTTAATATCCAGTCTGTATCTAGCTTAATTGTGTGTCGTAGACAGAAATTTTTGACAAAATTTATGAATATTGATAAC
>Ga0056128_1001926_pt1 | contig 24096 bp, 14 predicted proteins | sample WorMetLIZISLAND2_FD_71113 | JGI IMG/M metagenome (GOLD analysis project Ga0056128, IMG submission 71113) | Marine gutless worms symbiont microbial communities from Max Planck institute for Marine Microbiology, Germany - Olavius geniculatus... ... | reverse complement strand
ACCCCGTTCAGCCCTGGCCAGGAATAAATGGATTAACAGCGATCGGTTCGACTTCACCACAATAACAGAGCAGCTCAACAGCCACTCGGAGATGTACATCATGTCGCACGTCGCAGCAGCAGCAGCTCAACAGAGTCACTTGCCAATCGCGCTCAAAATGCAAGACCGGAGGAAGACCAAATTTGTTAGCAAAAAATAACGTAAAAACAAAGCCAGAGTGCAACGTTTCACACTGACCACTTTTTTAGTAAGACTCGCTTTTCTACTCGTTTCTGATCTCGTTTTTTTTCCGGTCGTGCATTTTGAGACATTCAGTTGCCCGATTTAGAGCCGGTTTGAAAGCGGTTTCAGGTTCCTAACCGGTCAGTTAACTAATCAGTTGCGTAAGAGAGTTACGTTACGTAAGAGAGCTGTTTAAAACGCGCTCAAAGTTGAGCTTTCAGTCAACGTAAACAAATGATTATTAGCTAACCAAAAAAAACCGAAAAAACCGGCCCTTAGACAAGAAACAGACAGAGACACAGAGCGTAAGTAAATATAGACCGACCAGCGTCGCTGTTGTTGTCGCCGAGGCTGTGTGAAATGCCCGGGTTCGACTGACTGTGAGGTCTGGACGTGTCGTCTGACCGCGTCGACTGTACGTCGTCTGGCACGTGGTAGCCCGAGTAGCCGCCCAACGACGGAGAACGCTAACACACACAGAGACACACAGAAATGTATAAAAAAAATCAAAAATGTAGTGCAATGCACAGAACAACGGGCGACACGCCATGACTAATGCATCAAAATAGTGGCGTTGTGTATTTCTTACAATTTTTGCTCTTCCTGTTATGGTAGGACTGTTAAACAAGCATGTGTTTTTTTCGCCGTTGCATTCACTGCGGAAATGCGGACGAAAACGGAATAAAATTTCAACCTCTCGTCGACAATAAATCATAAAAATACGGCATACATCAGCGGGCTATGTCCACCACCGTCACGACGACACATACTTTGAGTCATGCGCGTAGCGTGTCAGTGAAGCGTCAATGACGCATTAAACAAATTACGAGCACCGTTCAATGCGGAGAAAGCGTCTATAAGGCAGGTGCAGTCGTAAAATAACCCATCTCGCCGAGCTGACTCCAAACATGACGTCAACGCAACTCGCAAAAAATATCACTACAATATATATCTGCCAAACAAAAATATGACCTATACTTCATCATCCTGAGCCAAAATTAACCTCTGACGCTGTGCGGATGGAATATTGTGGCGAATGAAAAATTGTACAGCTGAACTTTCAAATGTCACAAGTTACATTGTGACAATCGTTTCTAGATTTTCCTAGAAACGACCTAGAAGTTTTGTAAACTAGGCCCCACCGTCCCAGTTCTGCACAGGCAATACCGTATACCGATATAATCACGAACTTTCAGCCACGATCGGACTCCGATTATATAGTACACAAATGGAAAGACAAGTGACACCGGGGTTCAAAAAACTGCGTCGTCATCAATAGGCCTACGTTTTTAACAGTCCGTCAACAGTGACGCTAGGCTGTCAACTGCACGGTCCTCATCAGTCAACGTGATCGCGCATCATCACTCGTCCAATCAACCTGTATCCCGGCAGTTAAATGTGCCATGAACCCCTTGGATTAGGAAGTCCATGACTGTGCAAGACCGAAGTGACTCTTGCGTGCACAGAATGTGACCAACAGATTCAAACAGGACAGTTACAACACTGTCCGCGGGTGAATTTGAGCCGCTGTTTGCGGGTGGCGCTGACAACTTGACACCAAGCATACCGCCGCCCGGTGGTCGTGTCGTCCACTTGAACATGGCGATGAAACGACCACGACGACTACGACAGTGGCAGCGCCGCTCTGCCATTTCATCGCGGCCGGCTGTGTATCGTCTAGGATTTCCAGTCCATGCTAGACCTGGCCACTAGAACCAGGGCGGCGGCGGCGGGGCGTTGAGACTTGACTACCAGGCGCTCAGATCGACCGACCGACCAGGTGGTATGCGGAGAGAAGCCGACGGACCGACCAAGCGGGAGGTCTGCCTTCTCGGCCCGGCGCCCTGACAGCACACATGATTAATGGCCTCTCAACAAATTCCTTCAGAACCATCAAGGGCTGGCTGGCTGCGATGCGAGCGGCGATACATTCTATCTGTTGCAGCGGACGAGAGCGAGACTGAGCGCAGTGGGCGGGATGCCTGGATGCACAGCCAGCAAGCCGAGCTGAGCCTTCCTGGTCGTCCTGCGAACCGCCGCCGGCGTGGCAGTAACTCAGAGCGTTGCCGACGCCCGACCCGACGAAATGCTTCCTCGCCGCAGCCGTCTAAAAATACAATTCGTGCACGTTTGGAACGCGCGACAATCTCTGCCTAAAGAGTCTAGCGTTATCATCCATCGGTACCATACACCCAGCACCCAACATGCCGCATACAGCACGTTCACCTAGACGGCCAAATCTAACTGCAGAAAGTAAGGAACAAAAATAATACGCCTTGAAAATTCAGGACCACCCGCAAACATCGAGAATATCGCACGGTATTAAAGCTGCATGCTTGTACCATTCTGCTACCAACGATTCGATTACTATTTCTTGTCACTTAATTAGACTTAATGTTTAGGCTATACTGCTATTGACTTTGGGGCGTGCGTTACAACGAATGCAGCGAAAATGAAAAAAAAATAAAACGTATGCACAGAGTACAGAGAGAGTTAAATGCAGACCAAGGAAACGACCAAACATGCAGGCCAGCGCGAAAACCGACCGCGTGAGGTCACGACAAATGACCGAGACGGTGAGCTCTGTCGTGCTGGACCGGCGTATAAGTAGCTAGTTAAAAATAGATGTGCAGGTTCGCAAACGAGCGACTGAGTGTCTAGACTGTATACTCGTACAAACCCGCTATACTTCGTGTCCTTGACATACAGTCACTACTCGCCGTGCTCAACCTGTTAGCCTGTCTGCGTCTTAATTGCAGATTATATACGAACGTCGCCCACCCGGTTTTTATCCGGTTTCCCGTATTGTTTCAGTTTTTCTTCTATAATGACGTTCGTCAGCCACGCTCCAAACTCTGTTACTACTCTATTTTTTGATTCTCTAAATCCAGGCACTTGTTTCAGTTCTTTCATTTCAGTTACGCTAGAATAGTTTTTTTCAGTTTATCTGCTAAATAAAGCTGGCAGCTAATTGCTAGAAAGTTTTGCAGTGACAGTTCTATTCGTATTCGTCTGACGAGCAGCAAAAAACTTATATAGACGACTTCAGCTATAGACCTAACTGCAGTTTGGCTCAACACTCGCTAGCAGAATGTGCACGGACTCCTATCATCTAGAGCTAGTATTTAGAAGTTTGTGGTATAACCAGTTTGCTCTGGTCACAACCTGTGGCACTGATAGTAAGCGAGTAAAGAAATCTCTCAATAATCCACTGTAATCGAAATCAAACGCAGGGTAGACCGAACTTTGAAAATGGCAAAATATCAAAAACACTGACTCAAAAATGGACAACAGACTACTTGTCAGAGTGTATTACACATGCATCCGTAATAATTGATTAAGCCTATTTACTTAGTATGTTGACAGTTGCTGAGCCAGATAACGTGCGAAACAGACCAGCAAGAAAGCAGATATTCACTAATAGGCTACGGCCAAGTTGCGACATTTCGTGGACGTCTGCATCCCATTCTCTCCTTACATTTCACTGTAAACACCACGTCACTATGTCGATATCGATAAAATAATGTTTCCTTTTGTGTCGGGCGCAACGATGCACAAACGTCCGTCCGTTGTTGCCAGCATATTTTATTAATATGTCAAATAACGGAGCAACAACGGGCGGCTGCGCTGGTTGTTGTGTCAACGTAAACGCGACAACGCAGCAACGGCAACCACCTGTGGACATTAAACTGCCCGAGGAAAGATTTTTTTTATTTCAAGCTGTGTGCGTCTGGTCTGGCCGATCGTCTCCACTTTCATGCCAGGCTTTCACTCCGTGTAGGTCTGTCTGGCGACCGGTACAATTAAACACATGCTCGGCCCGGCCGGGCCCCGGCTCGACCTGACTTCGGCCCTGACGCTCAGTCGAAGTGCATCCAGCAGTCAGCCAGTCGCTGGGCAATGGTCGCCACTCGCCACTCGCTGCTGAATCAGCCACGTACACCGTGCTGATAAACAAACCGAACGGAACCGCTCGGTCGCAAAACAGCTGCCGCAGTATCGTTCCCTTGCTACGGCTGCTATACCGTGCTTAATGCTGATGCCAGCGGCGCCAACTGAAAACAGCTTGCCAACGGAGAACCATGCAACATCTTCCACATGGTTTCCTATAGGCGATTAAACAGACTAGTCCACCTGACTGATGATGATCAGGTAAAAGATAACGCTAAAATCAGTCCCACACTCGAAGTTTCCAGATTAATTTCCCAGCAAACATCCACAACCATGATTCATGAGCATATACGGTCAATTCTCGAATCAGCCTTATATCGATGCCACAAACTGCAATGCAACTGCTATGAATCGTGCACGTTGAAGTTAAGACTGAAAACAGGAGCAATACAGTAAACGTTCAAGTCCTAGCGTGGCCCAGTCGACTACTGCAGTGGCCGATGTGCGCAGTCGAATTGTCACGACAAACGGCGTGCACGGAGAAAAATCCGACGCAACGCGTGCGAAAATTAGCAGCAGCAGCAGCAGCAGTAGCACTTCAGAAACTATTAAAGCAAAACGCTCATCACTCGGTCGAAGGCTGGAAGTAGACGAGAGACCTGAGCCAGTAAGTGGCTGAGTGTGGGGATCACGAGAAAACGGTAAAACAGCGAGGCTCAGTGTTGGTTCACTTGGTTGTTATAGCTGGAATATCATCTGTTTATCCTTAGCCGATACCCATTACGACCAGCCGACTGTAGGCCTACGTGTATCCATGCGCTCAGCAGGTCCAGCCGGCGCCCGATGTACCACCGCCCTGTCCGTCTAGAGCTCGCTCCAGCGGTCCAGCCACGACAGAAACAAGATGATGAGCCGCCCACCCGTACGCCAACTGCTCAAAACTTCGACGGTCGATATTATGTATGAACGATGAATTTCCAAAGCCTGTCGCTGATACTGAAATTTGCATAAAAAGTCTGGAGACTAAATTTCCCGCGTAGCTGCTTATCTGGGTAACTTTATGTTCACATCGTGACGTTGACCTTCAATTTCTCCACACGCTTTAGTTAGTGGGTAAATATTACCACCTAGTTCAGTGTAGAGACTATGCATGCAACTTTCTGCAACTTTGTTGCTGGGTAAAACCCTATTCAGTAGCTTGTCTTGTAATCATGACCTTTGACCTTTTGAAATAAAAAAAAATCTAAACTGGCGGAGAGACAGGCATATAAGCAGGATGCATTGCGTGATGCAGCCTTCTATAGGATTATCGCGTAAAAAATCAAAGCGAGAATGCGTGTTGGGCCTGCTCCGCTATACGCGTACGACCTATGGTCGACCGACCCTGTGCCATCGCCGTAATAATGAAAGAGAAAGAAAGAGAGCTCTACGATAGCACTTGCAAGTGAGTCAAAATCTGATCAGTTCAGCAGCTCGTCTCGGCATGGATCCATCGCACACTGGCGCGTACGGTTCTGGAGGCCCTGAAGCCACATCGCCAGCCAGTCGCCAAGCTAACGTTAAGCGGCGTTAGTGTTTATCAACGGTCGGTCGGTCAGTCGGTTTTGATATCAGTGTTTAATCTAAGCGCTACTGCAACGCCGTACAGTAACGGCAGGTCATGTAACTAGGCCTATGCCGCTGACCTGCCGGTCATATAAGCTTTCACCGAACTTGCAACCGTTTGATATCGACAGACGCAAACTCTGCATAACGTTGCACTGAACACTTTTTCTACTGTATTAGATATATGTAAACGTAAAACACTGGGGGAAATGAATCAGGTAAATAAGCACTGGCTATTCAGTTGATTGGTCGCTAGTCTGAAGCGGCTCAAGTCCGAATTTATTTAGGTACCCTTCAGTCATAGCCAGGGGCCGCCATATCCAAGGTTCACCATAACCATGGTCCGTCATAGCAAAAATGCAATTTATTCCTGGTCCTAATCCTATCACTAACCCTAACCTTAACCCTATCCTTAACCCTCTCGCTGCTCAAAGTGCGAACTAGTGCCTCTTCGGACTTTCCCGTCACCATACGGCAGCGTTTACAACCAGCTGAGACGCTAGGAATGACTGACGACTGATATGCAGACGCCTCGCATCGGCAAGTTAAGAGCGGCAACCGTTCGCACGCATCTGTGCAGCACGCATGCCGACCGGTTTGATGCTATCATGTGGCTGGCTCTATATCGACACATTACTGGACTGATTCGGTCGAGCGTGAACGCCCCTAGGCCAGCAGCAGTCAATAGTGCTAACTGCTAACGTATGCCACCGCTATGCTGCAGCACTTTATTATCTCGCCCCATTCGGCTGCTGTGGCCCGCCATCCACGGCGACAAAAGGCAAGCGGCACTGCAGGACGCGCCTGCGCGCTTGTCAGGTAATCATTACCGAGTCACATTCAAAGTCGACGATCGATTCAGGCGCGCTAGAAGTCATTAGCCGATATAATGCGTCGGCTCGCCGTGCATCGCAGCGGCGGCTCGCCGGAAAAGTCAATGCGGCAATGAATACGACGACGGAACTGCAGGGTCGGTGGTGTGGAGGGCACTTGAGTCGTTCGTCGTAATGGTGGATGAATTCCCACCCCGAGCGGGCACAGGAGGCCAGCACCAGCACAGCGCGCGGTGGACTGATGTCAAAGTAAACCACCAACACTGCGACACGGCGCCGCGGTCGATCACCAGCTGTGCACGGAAGTATCCGCTACACTTCAGAGTCCGACCGACCAGCGAGCGACACATCTCCCGCCATAGCATCAGGACTCCTGCACCCGGTCGCTCGCTCGCTACGTCAAGCGGCCGACTGCATGCAAGCATTCCAAACTTACTGCACGATTCCAGCCCTGAACGTAGACGAATGATCCCACACTGCATGCAGGCCTACTACTCTGAAACTTGACATTACGGCTGTCTGCAGCCTTGGCGACAAACTGTTTTTAACTTCATAGCACACTGATTAGTTCAGCAAATGGTTCTGCTATAACGGATTACTAAGCTATTCCTATATCACGTGTCACGACGCCTTTAAAGTGTTATTTTCGACGCTATCTCTCAAGCTGAACATTGTTGCTATACTAACCAAAAGTGTTACAACTAGAAAACGCATTAGTGCAAAGCGACGCCAACTGCGCAAGTAATCAACGCAATCATCGACTATAGCATTTACTTCTCATTTTCAATTCAGTGCACAGTGACACTGGTGAATAGGGGCCCACTGTTTGACACGACACGTACAGCTGGCATCTTCTAGTTGGCCCATGCGGGTACCTGCACCATGGGGTATAGCTAAACTGCAACATCGCCGGCGTGCATTGAGAGGACACACACAGCTGCCACGGATGCATGGCAGCCACTCAGCAACACGCTGTGCGCTAATGTGCTTAAAATTACAAGTCAGAAAAACAGCATGAAAAGTGCATCGACTTCCACAGCTATATAACGTTCACTTTCGGCAGCGAAGGTCATTAATGCCAAAAGTTCAAATCGCATATTTTAAAAAAATGCAAGCACTGTAATAAGTGGAACAAGTTGGTAACGTTAAAACAACCTATGCATCGCAGACCGTGCATCGTTTACCACACTTATGCCACGGTTGTCGAGGGTCAGTAGTGTGAACCAGAACTTTCTTTAATCTGAACGCGATGACTTGACCCGTGAAGTTATCAATCCTTCTTCTACTGCAGACATATATAGTGCTAGAGATCATAAGCAGTACCTGTGTGACAGTGGAATAACAGTTTCGTAGGTCAAGGACACGAATTTTGACCATTACTAGTCAGCTTCAAGTGACTGATTATAGCATGCAGAGAATGGCGTGTTGACGCTGGCATACCTGGTCGTGTGGGCCGGGGATGTCTCCAGGCACGTGTCCTGGATGGTAGGCGCCAGGACTCATGGCGGACTTGCTGATGCTGGACAGTCCACCGGCACCGCCAGCACCGGACGTAGACGCCGTGTCTCGCTCGTCGACCACGAGATCGATCGGCATTTTACCCTTCAAACAGCTGATGTATCGATGACAGAAGTTATCGCAGAGTTCGTGCACCTGCACAGACAGCATCAACAACCACTACATCATATATACCCCAATCACACCGTGGTAAAATCAAACAGCAGCACGACAACAGGATGGTGTGCGTCTTTTCCAGGGCACTCTAAGGTGGGCCAAAAAAACTCGGATTATTTTTGAGCGTTGACAACTTGGCGACGACTACGGGTAGAGAAGCAGGCGTGTGATATATAAAGCTACCCAACGTATAAACAGCCCGGTTTAATATGACCCATTCTGCATCAATCAGTACCTTAAGCTACGTTGAGTTAGTTTTGAGTCTTGTACTTGTAGTCTGGAGAAAAACAAAGTGAAATATGTACCACGTGCAGTTATGTGCTCAGTTGGTTTAGTAGACCTTACATCATTCTGCTTCAGTCATCAGTCTGTCTACATTTCGTCTTCGTTCCTAAGTAGATAACTGAAACTAAGTACGCTTGCTGATCATATACGTCAATAATCTCTAAACGGCTGAGAATTGGAACTGGGATGACAGCAAACAGTTGCACGTGTGCGTGGATGGATAAAAGCAATCACGTGCAGTGATTCCCGCGTGACTTTCTATAGGTCCGCAGCATGGACGGTCCGGGCTCGACTCGACGGAATACAGTGTATATACACTACACAGACAACATGGCTCATGACTGGACATCATGAAACTAATCTGTCGCGGTTGACCGTGTTTGCATTCATTCAGTTGCATAATTCTGGCCGGTCGCGCTGGTCGTCGTCCCAGTTCCGCAGAACTGCGTCATCGTTTCCCCCAGTCCTCCTCGGAGGGGAGGGTTCTCCTCTGCCCCTCACCCCTCTCTCAGCGTTGTCGATGATAGTTGCAGTTGGTGGTTTCGTCGAATGGACGGGTGACGTTGGACGGCGTGACACGGCGGTGCACTGATGCTGGCTGGTCGAACCGAGACATTGACGCGCCATTCCAGTCTCACTCACTCACTCCACCGGGCATCCCTGCGCCACGTCGGAATCCCGACACAACGCCGACCGAGGGGGTGGGGAGCGAGAGAGCAAGGGGAGATGAGAGGAAGGGTTGCGAGGTCGGACGAGGTGATCGCGTTCGCATTAATGACCGTGCCGGTAATGACTGGCGTGATAATCCCAGCAATAGGCTGGCAGGCAAGCCGCGGCTACACACACGGCTACAGCAACTGACGTTGTTTGGTTCCACGAACAACTGCGTCAAGCGCCCCATGTCAGGGCAGATGCCTGCCAGTGCCAGCCAGACCGACCGACTACCGTTTACTAATTCCACCCGATCGCTGGCTCGCTTGCTGAGTCTTTGTTTGACACCCAGCAAGTCGCTATACTGCGTATGTTTGACACGCTAACAGCTCAGTGCAGTGCTCTTTAAGTACGCACGGCGAAAACGGAATGTGCTTCGTTGGCAGAGAATGGATGGGGTGACTGACTTACAGTAAAGCAGCTGATAACCGGGCTTTTCAGAAAATCACACCCTGACTTCGCCATCTGACATGAACAATATACTATTAGCCTTGAAGAACTGTATATAGTTCTGTTATTCTGGCAGACAACTGTGATTGACTGAGTGAAAGCTTGTGGTTTCTTGCTGCAATCAGAATAACGCTGCAGATGTTCCTATATGCAGGTTGTCGAACACGTGCAAGTCGAAAACTTCAAATGACGCCGCGCATGCCGTCCTCACATATCACGGCGACTATACCTCGAGCACGTAGTACATTCAGCTATTATTGAGTCCATGACTACTGTGAAAGCTTCTGTATGGATCAGAGGCACGGCTTACTGAATGCACAAACACATAAATGCAGAATAGCATTGAAATAAAAAAATGACGACCGTCCACAGTTTGGAAGTAAATTTTGACCAACAGTTTAAGACACAGTATTACAGTAGTTCTCTGTTGATCTCAAGTGGGGATATCTCCGACATCACAAGTGACGTCAGAAACAGAAACAAGTTTTCGACTAACAGACACAGACAGCAGATCTAACACGGCAATTACTGCAACTACAAAGCCACGAGCAACAAGGAGGTTTTCAGACACACTGTGCAGCTATAAGCAGTGAGATACATAAGCCAGGCAAGCTGCGTTACTATGTATATAGCCTCCAACACGGCTGATCACAAATAAACAGGCTGGGCACTGCTGAGGTTATGGCGTAGTACATTTTACTTGTCCATAATAAGCGCAAATCGGTCGTGTAATTTTGCTGGTGACTGTTAACATGCATTATCAGCCAGCAGGATGAGCGACACGACTAAGTCTGTAATGACGCTAGGTAAATACTAGCGCATAATAGCAGCAGCTGCGTTTATATGCTGTACCCTGCCAATGCGGCGAATACACATAACACAGCTGATACTGTTGATAAAAACAGACAGAGAGACAATAGTTTTCATACCTTTTCCAGCTCGAGAAGATGAAACCGCAATACTTGAATAGCTTGAATCATCTACAGCAAGCAAAACAGTAAGGACATCCACAAACAGTCACACATGCAATTGCAGGCCTAATAAGCTTGTAGTTCAGTAACCTATCGAGCTGAAATTAATAACCGTAAGAACATGCTTGCGTGACATTCTTACACTGTAAGAATATCCATTTGCAGTCAAATTCTAGCAGCATTCCGGACGAAACAGAAAGCTGGGAACTAACTGCCTTACAAATTTAACTATACACTAACTGATAATGCATTGTCTGATACTATGTGAATGCTGGATAGCTTTACACTTACTGAACGAATGGAATTCTATCAAGTAGAATTGGAAAGTTAAGTGCTAATCCATCTGTATCCTGGTGTAATAATAACACCTGTCAACGATACAATAAATAATTAGTTGATCGACTAATTGAAAATAACAGTACTTCTACAGCGCCACACGCTTCTGACTTCAGAGGCGCTTGACAAAATGCAAATGCGTCAGTTAAACAAAACGTGCGAGTCGTGAAAATTATGCTAGAATACGCCTAAAATGTTGCAACTTGCAACGCAATAATCGAACCTTATCGAAAGGCCGTTTCCATGCACGTGTCGATGCAAGTATTAACCTAGACCGTGTGACGCAATGAGGTCGACAAATGGCCGACGGCGAGACAAAGGCATAAAAACACCGGCGGACAGGCGCAGCTTGCTGCTGCTGCTGCTGCTGCAGCTAAACGTGTCTAGCTGCTGCTGAACCACGGTTGACACATGAAACATCATATGGTAACAATTTTTGTAACCTAGGTCGAGCCGCGAGCAAGCAAGCAAGCGTTGAATAAGGTCGGCGTAGCCTGCGCCCGGCGGCAATAGTATCGCAGATAAAGCGAGCGACCGACGACGCTTATCGAAGTCGATGTAGCTATAGCATGACGACGGTGCTGGATGCTGACTGTTTGGGTGGCGTGCAGGCAGACGTCTATACGGTAGCCTACAGTAGAGCAATGGTGCAGTGAACGTCGGTTGGTCGGTGGGGTGACTGGGGTGCGTGGCTGTCGTGCGTCGCAATGCCAACTTGTTATGATCGATCATCGGCGCGCTTAGAAAGCGGCGGGCGTCGCAGCCGGCGACAATGGCAACAAAAACACGAGCAGCAACGACCACGACGACGCGGTGTAGCGGCGATCTCTAGTCCACACGTGCAGCGCCGACAGCCCGTCTCTCCGTCGGTCGCATCGGTCACGAAACTACCGGGCCGCATGCCATTCTTTGCTGCCCGGCCAGGCCAGCAGTCATGATCGTGCCCCGCTCCGCTCGCTGTCCGTCCTTTCATCGGACCCGGTCGGGCGCGCAGAGTTGAGGTCTCGGCCGGCGTGAAAGCGACCGACCGGGAGGGCGACAAGAGTTATGGCTGCGGTGATCTATAGACGGCGGCCGAAGCGTTCGTTGCATTGGGTCGGGACGTCAGCAGACCGACTATTGTCTGGCGGGTGCTCAGGGCAGGGAGGCACGTTGTCTGTCGTCTCGACTGCGTGCACGCACCAACGAGCGCCCTAGTCGTCGGTCGTCACCGAAAGCGCAGTTTATGGCGCTGGCTGGCTGACTGGCTCGGTGCCTCGCTGAACTGATCCGAAGCTCTCAGCTGCCACCGCCCGTCAGTCACTCACGACGCCGACGCATGCTTCTGCCTTTTTTGTCACAAACTGCGCATCAGCGACGTCGTGTTTCTAAAAGCTCGGCGCTTGCACGCGGTATATGCACACCCTTTGCGAATCGACAAACTCTGCACTTAATCTTAAATTTATAAGTTCCAGCTCGAATCAATCTTCATGCGCTGCCCCAAATAAAAATCGGTGCCGAAACCCAAACTCCGTGTCGGTCTGCAGCAGTGCACTTGTCGCACATGCCCTCTATAGGCCTACGCCAGCTGCACAGCGAGGCCATGGACGACATTGTTGTGCGACTTGTCTGGCCACGACGAATCAAAGTAGCCTAATGGAATTCGAGCTTAATTCTAGCGCGAATAGTGCAAAAATAGCGCAGAGCGACCTTACCAAGCTGTCAAGTTCGTGGTTGGCAGAAAAGAACGGCTTCTCGGCTTTGGTCTGCACACGACATCACATCGCAAACTGCTCGTTAATCATCTGACAACATCGAACACAAATCCATGATCTATCTGTACAAAAAACTGTTCTTTTCAGACATTTCTGCTGCTTGCTTTGATTACAGGTACGGGAGTTATGGAAGTCTGCCCACGCGCACATAACGTTTTCACACACCGTTCGACGTGTGATTCAAATTACTGCAAACTTACAGAAAGTAAAAACCATTGACTCAAACGCATAACTTCAGATAAACTTATACAAAATTAAATATTTTTAAAACAAGTCCACTATTGTCCATTCCGTGATTCGAAACCATGCACGTCAGCCAGCTTCTGCACGCCGACAAGTGCATACCGTTTGTTAATTGCTCAGCCATTCCCGCCCCGCAGACTCATGCAATACAATGCAATTGTGTCTCAATGTACCGCTGGTGATGCGTTTAAAATGCTATATGTATTCCGCCGGCGAAGTTGTCACTAGTAGGCTCCTAGTAGTAGTATAGCTGTTATTAAATGGACTGCATGATGTAGGCAACGGACAATTTGGCAGATGCTGCGCTGCCGCCAGCGACCGAGACAATTAAACAGCATCAATGAGCAGAGAATTAACGCTACAGCGTCAAACATGACGTCATGCCGCCAGCAGCCGCTGCAACAGTAGCAGTAGCAATTGGGCTCGCTCGCTAGCGCCACATACACCGCAAGACAGTCGTTTAATGCAATGCCGTCGGCGCCTGCCACACTGATATGACATGCACTTCAGCAAAACAGAATAATTACGCCCGCTATAAATACAGCATGCGGCTATGCCGGCGACTATCAGCTTAACTCGATTATCATGTCAATGCACGCAGAAACTCGATCTAGTGAACGGTAGCCTGTTTGATTTTTGTGAGAAAATAAACGTTTAATCCAGAATAATTTACAATAACAGCCTTAAGCTGAAGCTTACAGTCAATGTACCGAAATACGCTAGCTTTAAATTCCGCCGTATGTATCGCTTCACCGTGCTAGCCATTAGATACGTTTGTCTGTCTATGTTATTATTACCGGTCGAGGCACAGATTGCCCGTATCAGAGCGAGCAGTTCGCCAGGGGCGCTGCTGCAGCTTGCATCAACAAACAACGAGCCGCTATTTACGTTAATTAAACGCAGCGGCTCCAGCTAGACATCAGCAAGACAGACTTAATGTCCAGCTTTGCTTACAACACTGCCAGTGCATAGCTGCACGACAGACAGCGCTTTGCCTAAGCACCGACTGAGCTGCAGCGTTGAAGTTACAGCGTATTTTAAATATAGGACGTCCACACTAGATGCGTCTGAAGTAACAAATTAACAGCCGCTCAGCCAATTAAACGACTCGATAGCAACTGTTATCTTTTTATCTTCTTTAATTTACTTTCAAGGTGTCTGCTTTTCGCAAGTTTACGAGCGGCGACAGGTCTTTTCACGGTGTGAAGCTTAAACATTCTCTTTCCTTTCCTTTTCCTTTAATACATAGGCTACCTCTTTCTTCTCATATCACGGTTACCAAGCCAACCCAAAACCTTTATCTACTTTAAAAGTTACAATCCTAATTTTCAAAATTTCAAAAAGATGGCAACATCCTAAGTGCTTAGAATACCCCAATACCACCAAGCTGCTGCTGACAAGAGGCGATTATGCGGATATGTAATTTTCGACAATCAGGCTGATGTGGCAATTGCAAAAATTGCGTGCAATTTTGCACGGCCGGATCACTTGGCAGCCAGCCGACTGTAGCACGCCCAAGTGACAACAGCTCGGGGCCCGATACTTGTAGTTGGGCGCACCTCGAATCTAAAAGCGATGAAAGCGCCTCTGTGTTAGAACTAACGGCGAAGTGTAATCGACCGACGACAGAGGCAAAAGCAACAAGCGGCCGGCATCATTTTGATAACTCGTGGTATAGACACGTGAACTAACTGACGCCATGCATGCACCAAGGAGAATCCTATTTAACATCGTTCTCTCGATTGCGGAGGCAGGGCTGTAATAGTCAACCACATCATCCGTCACTAACACACGTAGTGCACGCTATACACTGCACTGACGAATTGCCAGCATCCTATACTCTGAAGCCGGCATTTCCGCCCATCAGGCCTAAAACAAACAAATACCCGCAATTTACGCTACCTGCAAGCGGAGCCTGTGGTCGGTATACATGACCGTGTATCACTAATAGATGTCGCTCAGTTCTACATCCGTGCCAATAAAAACTGTCCTATACTATGGCTTGATCATCTGTCCATAACGCTGAATAATTCGCCGACTACAGACATTCTACGACTCTGTAAGCGTTATTGATCATCAAATAAAGTTCATAAAAGTAAACCCCCATAGTTTCATAACAATAACTTGACCATAGTTGACCGATTATCGCAGTTCATTCACTGGCCGGACGATAAGCAGCAAATTAGTAGCCCAATACAGAGCGGTCATTAGAAGTTCTCAACAGAAACGACAAGTGTGTTATAAATGAAGGCGAATACGTCATCAGAAAGTTCTTATACGCCGTGAAAGCTTGAGAGAACGATAAGCTCCAACAGACATGCGCAAGTGGGTACTTGCCTTCTTGAAAAAGCAAACAAATTGATAGGACAGAGAGAGTTAAAGGTAAAGGACAAAAGCGCACAGGGGCCCACGGAAATTTTCCAGCGTGTGTCCATGCATGTGACTGTGAACTGTTTAGCGTTAGCTGAAACGACTTTTGTACCGGTCTCCACGCAAAGTGACAGCTACAACTCATTCAGTATATGTATGCCTATCTGTCTGTCTGACATGTCTCAGCTGTAACAGGACATGCGTAGAAACTCAAATTCCACAAGCTTGCGTCTCACGCAAACTCTGATAACAGTCTCGGCGCGAACGGTGATTAATTATAAAACTGTTCTACTAAACAGACACGGAAAAAACACGTGTATCGGGGCGACCTTGTGTGTCTGCATCATTGTGAGACCTTAAAACGGGTCATGCCCATCCGTCCGCCTGTCCCGTATGAAAAACCGAAATCGACAACTAAATGGAGAAGAAAAACCAAAATGAGCGCGAATGTTTCCTAAGACAGGAGTAAATGTGGTGCCAATGTTCAGTTCAAAGGTCAAAGATCAGATCAAGGTCACCAGACGTCAAAAAACTTACATCTGGCGTCAATGTCTAGGCCTACTTATGCCTCGCGGCACGCAGGGCTAGCAGTGTAAAAGTAAACCTTCGGTAGAAATCCAAAATAAGCAAGTGTTGTACTCTATGTAAATAGTTAGGGAGGACCGCATGATATGTCGACAATGGGCCTACAATGCCCTACATATTTTTTAGATGATACCGTTACTGATATTATTGCTGTATCATGAGATAACCTGATTGGCGAAGACGCGTATATCCTCGTTGAATGACTCGGACGAACAGACGTCGCCACCAGCGATGCGAGGTTCTCGCGGCGTGCACGTCGCCAACTCGCACTTCTCAAAGATGAGCGCCAGCAGCGGGAACAGAGGGTGCCTGCAAACACGACCAAACAACGTCGATCATCATCATAACAAATATAACAATGCATTATAATTCTATCGGCCAGTGTTTCAGTGATTAACGACAAAACCGAGGATTCTGAAAGCTTACTGGATGGCAGCAATAAAATAACAATATACAGGAGTTTTAATAGATTCAAAGGTCAAGATCATTGGACGTCAAGAATCTCTAGAAAATGGCGCAAATCTTGCGTAAATGTCAAGTTACGGCAATACGCGCGTCGCGCTAACCTTGGCCGACCGGCTCGCACACATACGGCGCCTTCGAATGACACTTTGTGGTGAATAAAAATGAATATAATGTGAAATATGAAACAGCAAAAAAGCAGAGCTGCAACAAATTAGTCTTCGTCCTTGCACACGCGCAATGCACATAAAACGTTATTTTTAAGTTTCATTCTCAAGAGCCTGTGCAGTTCCGCTATTTGCATTCGAAGCAAGAATGCCGCGCCATAAAGAATCGGATGGGTAAGTATACGCCGAGGCGACGGTGTACATAAGAAGAGTCAATGATATACATCAGGAGGAAATGCCACTAGTTCATTTATACCTGCTGTATCAGTTCTCACAAATCGTCGCCCGCGCCGCGCGGCGCTTTTTAACGCTACGTGCTGCGTTGAACGTGACGACGCCACGGCACGCTCGACTGCGTCAACTCAAGCCGCGTTGTGCAAATGCCACAATGACGCACAGACTGCTCGCAATGGGTTTGGTGAGAAAAATTGGGCGGCCGGCCGGTGAGAATTATATATGAACGTCTTTGACTTCTGCCTGCGCGTTGTGTGTGAGGCGCCACCGCGTCTCGACCGCGTTACGCTCCAAATACGTACCTCTTCTCACCACTCAGTCAGTCAGTCACCGGTGAGTCGTCTCTGCTCGATTACGAAATAAATGCACGCTCTAATGCATGGCATCTCTGTGTCGGCAGTCTGACCGGCACCGTCAATACGTAACGGACGGTGGACGAAAAAGGCGGCGACCGTGCTGCATGCATGCGTAATAAATCTGTAATTTAGGCCTGATTCAATATAAAGCACTGCCATGGGGCCTGAGCCTGTAAGCTGTCAATGCCATAGATTCCACTTCCACTACATAAGCCATGACGGTGCGTTAAGCTGAGAGTCAAAACGGCGCAAGATAGCAACGTTTTACAGCAGGAGCTCTCCACCGGAAGTTTTTGGGACACTTTTTTGTATTTAACGATTACTAGTTTCTTCTTTTCTTCTGAAGAAATTCCCTGCCAGTTACATTCAATCTTAAGTTTGCGATCGGACTTGACTTCTGACTATTATATCAACGCTACATTATATCAACGATCAGTCAGTCAATAATTCTACGTTTTTTTAAAAAAAAACATAAAACAAAAAAACATACGAAAAGAGACGGACAGAGAGACAGGCAGACAACAAGCACGTACACAGCAGTAACTATGATAACCATGACAAACTACAGACCCGTAGATGGCGTCTTTGTCGCGTTTGAGCTGTCCGTCTGGTGACGCGCCGCCGCCGACCAGCCCCGCACTGCCCGGGTACCCTGCACTGGGCGCCGGCGGCCCGTACGGCATGGGTCCGGCGGCGCCACACGCGCCAACCGACGGAGGATAGGAGGGCGAGTGATGGGCTGAATACATGCCGTAGTGCTGCTGAGACTGCTGCGGCTGCGACTGCAAGTCGTTAGCATCGTACTAAAGACCAACGCACAGCATCCGACAACAGCAACGCTATATGTACGTTAATCATCCCGTGTACACGGCCCATAACTTAGCCTACAATAGTCAAAGCAACCGTAGGCAGGCCGCTTATAGAACAAACGCTGAGCACAATAGCAGTCAACACATAAGCGCTCGATAATCTGCAGTCACTTCTACGCGTGAAAACAGAGAAAATATATTTTAATCGAGTTACGATAATGACAATGACAATGCCAGTTGGTCTCTTTTACCTTCTGATCTGCCGATATCTAAAAGCTTAACTGACTTTAGGCCTACTGACTTTCTCGCTAACGACTTAATGCATACGTATGTAATAACAGAGAACAAAAGCTTCAATATATTGATGCATTATTACCGTGTGACATGTGGACATAAATTTTCCAATAATCTTGCACAGTACAGTCGAGTCAAAGTAAAAACAGGTTATTTGTAACAATTATTCTGCATAGATCTATCGAAAAGCAAACAAACTATACATTAAGTTAGTCTATAACGTGTTACTATTAGCGGCCAAAACTTGCCGTGCGTATCAAGTGTTTGCATAAAATAGTTACAGTTCACTATGTGATTATCAACGAACGATCAGACGTTCTGTAGGCCTATATCTAGGTCCACGGTTCTGCTTATACAGCCGCCGGCCGGCTACAGCTGCTCTTGCGGCGTTCACGGACTATAGGAGGAGGCTGCTGACCACTCAGGCTAGATGATGGTACGCAGCAGCGCTCAATGTGGTTCTAATAAACGCATCCGGCGAGCGCGCGGAGTTCAGGGCCGGCTGGAACACACACGCAGACCCATGGAACTTGCAAGCTGTACAGGCAGACAAGACGAGGCAATGATAGTAGCTAGCCAGAGGCACCATCCATGCGCGAGCTCAGAGCAACGTACACCGCCGGCATCCAAGCGCAGACGCTGCACGTTGGGGGCCGTGGAGGCCGGTGCCCCAATTATAGGACCGCCCCCCCCAAAAAAAAGTCTCTCCGGCCGACAATTTACCGGCAAAAATTCACCCCGCCCGGCGGCCGCAAGGGCGGGACGGATTTTTACGGGTAAATTGTCGGCCGAAGGAGACTTTTCTGGGGGCGATCCTGTAACGGGGAGAGACTGTTTATGGGATGGGCAATATTTTGATAAGAGGAAAACATATCAATTCTGCGATTGTTTGTCCACGGACGGATTTTTCATGGGGCAGACGTTTTAATGTGACACCGGCCGCCGCCGGCGATCGACACTTGGTTGTTACTTGCAAATCTGACTGGCGCCAACGTCATGGAAACGTCGATGTCCCAGAATGAACGCGAAGCATCCGCCACATCATTTAGACAATCTAAGAATGGAACATTCTTTGCCGGAAAAATTGTTATACACAGAGCGGTAATAGCGCGTCGGCTGACAAAATGACTGCGTGCGTGTGCATATAGGCTAAGAGAGAAAAAGGTCTCTCTATAGACTAAGAGTTTGACAAGAAGTTCGTCGTAGGCCTATACTGATAACGATGTAGCCTACATTTGCTGAAACTTGGAAGTACAATTATATATGGTTGATGGATACGCGCTGTTGGAATACTGATTCGCACGTGACCGATGACGCCACATAGGCTACCAGTATACGTTGTGATTAACTCACTAGTTTCAGCAAACAGATTTCTCACATTCACCTCGGAGCAATTTCGATTCCTGTATACATCTGTATACACTTTATAAGTGGCGACATAGATTTCTCAATGAACTTTTATGCCAGTAATTTAACATGAACTGCAATATTTTTTACAAACCCTTTAATTTGACTGACTTTGGCTGCGTATAGCGCTAAATGCGCCTTGGTTTTCCGATTAGATAATCAACCTGCTGATATTTTTTGGTACTTTTGTTTCATTTTTTTCTTGCCACTTTCTGTTACATTATGGCGAATAAAGAATCACGAATGCACAGAAAACGATATGCTTTTAACATTGCGGTAGGTCTATAGCGCAGTGAAAGCACACCAAACTTTTGGAAACAAGATGTTCCAATTTCTGGACTCAACTGAGTGCGATAAATTTGTGCGGTTTCTGTGAAGTCACCGGAAAATGCACTACAGCATCATCAAACAGCATACAGCTATCAACGAAGACTACTCATCGGAAAGTGTCCGTCTGACTGACGTACCCTCGGGGTAGACATAGCATCAAAGTAGATCAAGACTCGACGGAGACAGCAGACGACGACGAGGCAGCAGCTAGCACGAGTTTAAGTAAGTAAATCCTAGGAACAGTAGCGGTAGGGTCAGTGGCGACGGTGGCGATGTGCTGTGGACAACCCATCAATCATATCAACGGTCAGCAGCCCGCCGGGCACTCGAAGGCAAACACGACGAATGGCGCTAACAATAAACTTCTTCTCTTTCTGTCCGTCAGCTGCAATGACTTTGAAGAAAACGACGCACGAAGAATATAATTATAATGCACAAGGACGGTGTGCGTCGGGCGGAGTGTAGTGAACACACTGTACGTACAACGGCGGACCGCTCGCTGCGCCGTATGCGATCGCAAGCCTGCTGCCAGCAAACTTGTTTTTGTTGTTACTGCTGAGCCTGCTACTGCAGCTGACGGCAAGGCAAGAACTCACGCGCGCGGCCGGGCGCGAATCTGACAGCAGCAGTCTGACGGGGGCGGGTCCGCACACTCAAGCTGTCAATCAGAAGCGTCTTATCCAGTCAACGACTGACGTCGAGGGCGTGGCGGCGCGCATTCGCTCCTCGCTGTCACCATCAGTCGCCCCCGTGCCGTCTCGCGAGACGGATGACGACGACGACGGCGACGCTCTGCGGCGATTATTTGTACTACTCGCCGGCGACCGGGCGCTCGCTCGCTGGCTCGCTCTCACTCCACGCTCCAGCGTGTTGGATTTATGACAGACCCACCGACTACGCCACGGCCACGCAACACTTCGCAGCTGCGCCCGCGGCCGCCAGACTCTTCATATAGGCTGATCACGTCGACTACATCCACGTCAGCCGCCATATATAGAACTTCTGACAATCGCAGTACAACGCGCATTATATCGGGACAGTTTCATGGACAGTTTATGACGTCCTAGTCTCCGAGATACCGCCGTATACCGGTAACGTATAAGCTAAACGGCTTAACCGACGGATAGCGATGCACGGATCCAAGCAGAAAAGTAACGAATAAAATGACCAAAAAAAGAAACTTGTTGTTTTTATAAAGAAAAACAGAAAGAAAACGAAAGTAGCTTAATTGATACTGGACATTTTGCTCCTAGGCTCCTGTTGATATCGTCTGCTATAGCCCTACCTGCAGTCTTTTCCGACTCCTTCTGGAAAGAAAAGCGCCTGTTATAGCTTTAACATTTAGCTTCAATGATCATGAAGAAGAGATTTGAATCACGCCACAGTCAAACTGATTATTGAATTTTTGTTGAAATAGAATTAGGCCTATATGCTTTTAATGCACTGTGCACAAGTATTATCGGATTCCGGTTAACTTACCGTCCGTAGGCTAACTTGGATGCCATCATACTAGCTCGTGGATCAATTAATAATACAATACGATTATTACGTTCATTACAACACTGTCAAAACGCAGAACATTATGAACGACTAGGCTAGATCACGTATCCACAGACCACATCACTTGTAACCACTTCGTGTAGCCTACAAATTGCAACCACGAAGACAGTCTATAGTTGATGGGTATTGTATATATCATAGGCTACACTACTGAGTAGCATTGCTTTATTAATGAGTGGTCTCGGTGAGCCTCGTAGCGACCTCTTGCGATTAACTATAAACATACTGTAGGCTAAAAAGGCCACTGGGTAAACGGTGTCGTGATAACGCGCACGTCGTTAACTTAATGACTATCATAGGAATATCGCATGTCACATTAGACCTATGCATACTTTCAAACGTAAAAAGAGAAGCAGGAGGCCACCTTTATACCGTTTTTATACAGTAGACTTTCCCGCTGTCATTGACGTCTATCCCCCAAATCTGGAGTCAAAATCGGGCGCAAGTCCCCCCAGTTTTAGTCTCAAGTTCCCCCGCCCCCACTTTCGGGCTGAAGCCCTTTGGGCTTCGTGTTAAGGGTGTAAATTGTCCAGTAAAAATAGGGGAAAACTATGTTAAGGGCGTTGATTGCCAAGTGAAAAACAGGGGGGGGAGTAAAATAAACTATAAGCCTGCCGGTATTTGCTTATAATTTAAAGCGCAGCTTAGCAGTTAGCAACTTAGAACGATCTATTCCTGGGAGTATCAGAGCGCTGATGATGAATACGTGTCGAAAGTTTGGTTTTAAATTTAAGCAGAGATCAAAAACTCTCAAGCCTCTGATAGTCTATACCCGCCGTCGGTATGTCATGATCGGCAGCATGTAATTCGGTAAGCACCTCGCGCGCATTCACAGATTTTCTCAGTTGCAGGACAACACGCCGCTGTCGCCGGAGCGCGTGGTGAAATTAAGCGTCCGTGACGTGCATCCAGATGAACGTAGAAAAGCATGACGCCACGAGAGAGCGTAACGGGCGCGGATTCCGATGAATTATTAAATGACAACGAAGAGAAACTGGAAGCTGCACGAGCTGTGGAAGCGAGCGACCAGGTCGCGCGGCAGTCCTTCGAGGGTGCACTGCCTCGTCGGACGTTCGGTCGACGCCCTCTAGTTACAGCGGGCGGGCGACAGACGCTGTATTCCTGCAATTACGCCTAGCTCGCCTCGGTCTCGTGTCGCGTCGTGGTCGTCGCGGCGCCGCGTCGAAAACGAGGTTGGCGGCGACGAGTGGCGCGCTCGCGCTCGCGTCAAAAAGACTGCCAGATCTAATTCGGTCTGAGGTGGCGACGGAGTGCGGTTAAGTCGCAGGCACTGACTGAGCAAGTTGCATCAGCCGAGCCGAGAGACCGGCCCTGCAGCGCGTTATAAGAACGTCCGGTCTAATTTGGGCGTTGTTTCGCGACGTTCGGTGAGACAATGGAGGTCGTGCGCGCACTTTTCGTGCCCGAGTCTAGAGTGAATCTGCGAGTGAATATCATAGGACAGCGAATGAACGAATCATTCGTGACAACCGAGATATCGCAGCGCACTATCGACTTCTTACCGCGATGTCTGCCAATTAGGCTAAGATATTTTTCTCGATGAAGTTTTATTTCCAGTAATTTATACTATGGTATGTAAATGTCTCTGTTCCTCCTATGCCTTTTTAATGGATAATATGTAGAGTGCTTTGCGCCATGATAAAATGTGTTATTATTTTCCCTCAAAGTGCACCAGAATCCGTTCCTTCGCCGTAACCCTAATTAAGAGTTTCCATGTATGTAGTTGGATTAAAGCGAGAGACAACAAAAAAGGAAGAAAAACACGAAAAGAAAGCGTAAAAGGCAAGCAAAAATATAGAATCTGAGATAGAAAAATAGGCGACAGAAAAGAAGGAAGGTGAATCCCAATTGCAAAATTCTGAATACGTACTATTTGGACAGGGAAAAGGAAATCGTTCTCATTTTTTCCAACCTTGTTATGCCAGGCATGCACTGCGTGATCAGACTACCAGGCCAAACTGCTTAAGTATAGTGAGTAAGCTAGAAAGTGTGCGTTTATTTCATATCGCCTGGACTACTGCAACTCGATGTTCTACGACCTCACCGACGGTCTGATGAGCCGGCTGCAGTCTGTTCAGAATGCAGCTGCACGTTTTGTGTCGGGGGCTCGACGCTATGACCAGAACATCGAGTAGAACATCGAGTTGAGTATAGATGTGTCGTCAAACGGACCTGCAACAGCTATGGAGACAGATGTTTTGCTGCTGCATGTCAAAAACTGTGACATAACAGACAATCTTATCATGAAATAACTCAGTTTTCATTACAAAAAAAGACAATAACAAAAGAAAAACTACCCTGTAAACCAGACTTGTAGTACTCGAGTCCGGACTTGGACTCGAGTCCGGACTTAAGTCCGTTTTTGCTGGACTTGGACTTGGAGGCTCTGCCAGCAAGTCCTTTTTCAAGTCCTTTGTACCTACAAGATCGATAGCACTGTAACAGACTACTTCGCTGTGGCTTTTGTACCGTAATCGTTTCGCTTTGAAGTCACTAGTAACATGAATCTCATGCTGAACCACGTTA
>Ga0056128_1001924_pt1 | contig 24098 bp, 14 predicted proteins | sample WorMetLIZISLAND2_FD_71113 | JGI IMG/M metagenome (GOLD analysis project Ga0056128, IMG submission 71113) | Marine gutless worms symbiont microbial communities from Max Planck institute for Marine Microbiology, Germany - Olavius geniculatus... ... | reverse complement strand
AAGATAGAGTCGTAATTTTTGGTTCTAGGTATGGTTTTCGGGGATGGCGAATCTAACGGTGTCATTTAATTTTACCCCGGACCCTCCCTGGTTGCCATGGCAACGAAATTTGGGACAAAAGGGGCTATAACTCGGCTTGCGTAAGAGATTTTTGCGAGATTTTTGCGCCTATAGGGGGTTTTCGGGGATGGGCCATCGAATGCTGCTAATTGCATTTTTTGACCGACCCCCGTTGCCATGGCAACGAAATTTGGGACAAAATTGGCTATAACTTGGCTTACATAGGAGATTTTTGCACCTATAGGGGGTTTTCGAGGATGGGCTATCGAATGCTGCCAATTGCATTTTTCCCCGACTGACCGAAGTTGCCATGGCAACAAAATTTGGGACAAAATGGGCTATAACTTGGCTTGCGTAAAAGATTTTTGCTAGATTTTTGCTAGATTTTTGCGCCTATAGGGGGGTTTTCAAGGATGGGCCATCGAATGCTGCCAATTGCATTTTTTCCCGACCGACCTCCGTTGCCATGGCAACGAAATTTGGGACAAAATGGGCTACAACTCGGCTTGCGTAGAAGATTTTTGCGAGATTTTTGCGCCTATAGGGGGGTTTTCAGAGATGGGCCATCCAATGCTGTTAATTGCATTTTCCCCCGACCGACCCCCGTTGCCATGGCAACGAAATTTGGGACAAAATGGACTATAACTCGGCTTGCGTAGGAGTTTTTTGCGAGATTTTTGCGCCTATAGGGGGGTTTTCGGGGATGGGCCATCGAATGCTGCCTATTGCATTTTCCCTGACCGACCCCCGTTGCCATGCCAACGAAATTTGGGACAAAAATGGCTATAACTCGCCTTATGTAAAAGATATCTGCGAGATTTTTGCGTCTATAGGGGGATTTTCGGGGGTGGGCCATGAATGCTGCCAATCGCATTTTCGCCCACCGACCCCCGTTGCCATGGCAACGAAATTTCGGACATAATGGGCTATAACTCAGTAACAGTTGTAATCGGCTTAGCTACTGTAAGACATAATCTGAAGCGCAATATCTTTGTAATTGATCACTATAGGAAAACAGTATTTTAGTAATAACAGCAAATATAAATGTCCAAAACATTAGTTTATACACTTGTTAACGGCAACATTTAAGGACTTGCTCATCGAAAACAGCAAAAATTTCAAAAGGTGATATTATTCAGCAGCACAATGACACACAGTCAGTGTGATGCGGGCAATATCACCTTTTGAAATTTTTGCTGTTTTCGATGAGCAAGTCCTTAAATGTTGCCGTTAACAAGTGTATAAACTAATGTTTTGGACATTTATCTGATGTAATGCCGTGGTCTATATGCAGCGACAGATGCGTTGTTCTGCATGGCTAAGTGCAGCTGCTGCAGTCGCTGCTATAGATAGGCTTAGCATCTTCAGTCTGCACTGCGAAACAACGTTTATCGTAGCATTAGATTGCCAGGTCTTGTTTAAGCGCTGTTTCCTTGCAAAACAGCCGATGGCGACATTCAATTATGCGGCTTTCTTTAGCCTATTCCTAGCGTCATCTAAGCGAAAACAATCAACATCTATCGCACTGTGATTAACGTAGGCTACCTATTAGGCCGATATTGAGAGGGTCATTTGCGTCAACGTGAATACGATTTGCGTGTTTTCTAGTCTGGATCTATTTGATTTGTAGTTTTGTTCTAATAAATGTTGACAATAATGCTGACGGTAAACAGTGCAGTTTATACGAGTACCTGAGCCTGTGTTTGTGTTTTGTAGAGCTTTATCCAACGTTTGAATGTAAAATCGACTTACGGACAGTAGGCCGGACTCTAGGCTGCCTGCTGGTCGGCAGAAACGCCTCGGCGTTTATATTCGTCCATAGTCGAGTCCAGTGTCGTGTTTAATTATTCAGCGAACAAACACGGCAAGGACGTGACGTACGGTGTACCGTGTGCTAGCTGATCTGCTCCGGTTGCACGCTGATTGTCTTGTTCAGTCAATCGCAGCAGCGCTACGACGAAATTGATACGCGTGTTGACGTCTAATCTGGCGTGCATACTATCTCTATAGTCTACGACATTGAACCGAAGACAGCCTGCTCTTCCTAGCGTCGTGGCCACTTCTATACTTTCAGTTTATTAAGTGGAACGCTACTTATACTGGCGTTTGTTCTTCGGTATTGGCTTCATCGCTGCTGGTAATCGTGCTGTGTTTGATCATTGAGCACGAATGATGGCATTTCTGGCACAATTGAGAAATCTTTTTTATTATTACAGTTAGTTCGTGTTGTTTCATTGCGCGACCGTCGTAATACGCCGCGTTACAAGTCTTGTTCGTTTGCATGACATCGTGTTGATGTATTAAGAAGGGCATCATTTTTGGGCCCACCCGGTATATGAACCAATATATTTTTATATAAAACTATGAAAAGATATGTGGATATGTAGACGGCAAATACGAAGGCAAGGAGCTATTCACATTCGATGATGTCTTTAACAGCACGTTTATGCCAAAGACATTCGACGTTCAATGGATTCTTTTAAACGGTTAGTGATAACTACACTATCTGTTCTTTAAACTGCGTGAATCTATTTTCACATATCAGTATATATTAGTAATATTGTACTCTGTTTAACACAAAATAGTACGTCGCAACTTTATACTGCAATGTAGTATCAACGTGCGGTACCATCTGCAGTGTTGAATTCTTACTTATACGAGTTATACGTACTCAATACCTAAACGAAATTGCCTTGCATATAGTTTGAGTAATGTTTTGTTGGTCTTTCGTGCCGTTTCTATGATAATGAACAAGATAATTGTATTTACTTGGACCAGATAACTTATGAAAAGACTGCGTGTATGACGTCTATAAATTTACTTACTTATTTATTGATACGCAACTGCCGATTTTCTTTACCTGAGCATTTTTCGAAGTTGTTTTAGTTAGCTAAATTTTTTTCACAAAAGTTATTTTTACAGCAGATTATATGTCGTATGTCATTTTGTCTTTTAATCAGCAACGTCAAAACATTGCCGGAATTCATTGATAGACCGTCCTTGGCCTATGTGCTGCTAAGACGCCGAATAAAGCCGTCATTGGTATCCTAAGGTAGCTAACTAGTTGTGCTTGCATGATGAATGGCTATCATGCAGTCGGTATGCGTTGTCGTTGCACGCAACGTTAGCAGACGGGGACGGCCAGGGCAAGGACGCGTACACGTACCGGCCGCAGGACGGATCGTTAATAATTCATCACGTGGACGTCAACGTCACACAGCTCCTCGTCGACAAATCGATCTTTGTACGTCAGATCAGCTCTCGTCTCTCTTTCCTCCCGTCTCTCGATGTCTGTAATTTACAGCAGTTCGAGTTTAACCGTACGAGCAGTATTAGTTCGTCAGGCCGGCTTGCATCTACAATTTGCGAGATAGCGACCTAACACGAGATGACTGTGACATGTCACATTTAATCCATAGTGTGATTGATGCTAAATACATAGCTCTAATAAGAATATATGGCAATAAAAATGTATGACTGTCGACACGGGCTGTGGAATAGTCATTTCACAGGAAGTCATAAACCCGGCCAGGATCATGCTACAGATGCATACACGTTAAACCTATATGTGAATAAATGTACATAAGTACATGTATCTGCATGAAAACTTTGCCTAGAATCGTTAGGCTACACCTGACAACTAGTCTACTTGCAACCTTTCGACTACAAGTCAGACGCTACCAGGACATTCTAATAAAGTAAAGCGGATGTTATTGAAATGTTTTAACAGTGTGAAGTTGGAACTGTGTGATCAGGACGAATTGAGGACCTCTTGGTACTCGATGTCACACGATCTGCGTTACGTGCTGTTCAAATACGACGTTCACCAAGTGAGCTTATTTGAGCTTATTTCTATTTCGTAGAGTTGTGTCTTCAACAAAACATATTATCTTTGCAATATTTATTATAGGCTACGTTAACAAATTCAGTTTTGTTTTCAGCGCGATAAACGTAGTGTAAAGCGCGGTATTGCTATCGTAGATTGTTTGTTTGTTCATCTGAAACGTTAATGTGTCGTGGCCGTATGATGTTTTGACTGTTTCATACATCTTAAATTATCTCGATTTTTGTTCAAAGCTTAATGATGGATTTGTAACAATTTCACAGGGCAAGCTATGTCATGTGTTGATTAAGTCTCAAAATTGCTGCTTCTGCACGAAAAAAATAGCGACGTGACTGTTTTTTACTGTTAAATATAATAATATTAATGCTATTTATCGTTTTACGCTGTTTAGAAATGGCGCCATTCGTTTACGGCCAAATACTCCATATACGATCGTCAGGGCCACGTCGGAAGCGCGTGAGTAAACTTCATCTGTATGAGACATAACCCGATCTTACAGCTAACCGCAGAGTTTACAGTGGATAGTGGGATAGTGGACCTACTTTGACTGCTGATATAATCTAATGAGTACGTACATTAGTTCCTGAATAATAATAAAGAGATCGCTAAAGTTTCAGCTTGCATTTTGCAGAAATGCAGTAGGCTTACTTTGATGTGTCAAAAGTGTAAAAAAATAATATTCGCCCGTGTTGCAAGATTGGTTAAAATTTGTCGATTTGTTTTTAAATTCTCAAAATTTATAAAATGCGAATTCTGCGAATTCTGGAACTATGGCGCGCATTCCTAACGACAGAGAGAACGAGAAGGTTAATGATAGATCTATTCGTTGCTGCTGATGATGTAGTCGATTACTGGAGTTTCCGAAGAGCGTCCAGCTGACTGGCCGTGCGCTGCAGTATGCCGCATGGGCGCCGTCTTCCACAGCACTCGTACGTACGACTAAACCGTCTTCACGTCGCTGTAGTCACATATCTTATCTAACAGATACGTGGCTATAGCGACTTTGTGGTGATACCCAATCGCTGTAGAATGTCGGACAGCTTCTTGGAGGACTTCGTATTTTTTAAATGTAATCAGTGATATTACAGCAAACTGTCTGACATTCTACAGACGGTTGCTGATAATGATGACCCATCAGTCAACGTTTATTAGAACTATCATCAGGTTATTTTATCATAATTAGCAGCTTCGTTGTGTGGAGTTTTTTTAATTACAACAAATTATTTAACAATAACAATGAGTTGAAAATCTGTCGAGTTTCCGGCATTGGTAATTTATCCAAAATTCTTCAAATTTGTTGAGAACGAGCGCGCTGCATCGCTCGCCAACACATGAACACCGCATTAGAAGTTAATTTTAACGTTGTGCGCTATATAAATTTGCACTTTACTTACTTACTTACTTACTAGAACATATTTATTGCCTAGTGTAGCACTAAGCATGCACTAGTACGAGGGCGGTCAAAAAGTTTTGAGCCTTGATAAATTAAACTAAAATTTTGTTATTATTTTTACATCAGTGAAACGCACCTAACGCAAGCAGCATTTGAATTTAGCTGGTTGTTGCATGATGCTTTTTCAGTCTGTAGCTGGATTTGCAAAAGTGGGCCACCGTGGAATCCGATTTTTTGAAAGTCTTGACAAATGCGTTTATGAATTTCTCATTTGCATCTGTGAATATACGATAGCCTAATCTGTGGTTGCCGCAATTAAAAGCATTTTAGCCAAAATACGATGCACTGGCAATATTTGACTGTATCAGAAAAAAAATTTAAAATATTAAGAATTTAACTGTTAATTATATCAGTTGTAAATTATATCAGTTGTGCTGATGAAAGACTAATCAAAATTTCTAACCTGTTGCATAAAGGCTCTGATGGGGCTGGGAGCAAGCTCCACGCACCCTCCCCTAAATCCAGCACTGCAGTCCAGTTCTACGTTTACAATTGCGCAGCCGGCTATTTATGACTATCTTTGTACACTAAGACCACTCTGCACAAAGTAATGACCAGACACCCAGTGACTATTGTCTATTTTGAAATCTAAAATCTAATCATGTTGCTGTCCGCTATCCATGATGATGATTGACTCAAGACCTTTCGTTGACGCTTCAAATAGTTTCCATTTAATGCTTTGTGATGTCATATATTAGAATGACGTCATATCCGCAGCAGGCTCATATGAATCAGTAAAAAATGTACGTTTTACTAATATATAGCTTGTGAAAAAATTATAGTCTAATATGTTGAGGCTCCATACTTTTTGACCGTTCCCCCCGTATCAAGCTAGAACAATGTCTGCAGTGCAGCTGACGCAAAGTAAATAATATAAAACGCAGGTGTTTGTCTACGGCAACAACTTGTACTATCAGAAAGACCCGCACTCAGACGCTATTCAACTTACATTCAATGGAGACTCGAAGTTTATCTTCAACGGCGTGGCCGACTGGCTCTATGAAGGTTCGTAATAGCTTATTCGTTTACTTCGAGAATACATGAGGTACCATAAAACGCGTCTACATATTTAGAAAAACTTACTAAAACATTGTGTTCTTTGAGTCAGAAATGCCAAATTGGCACTTACGCAATAACGTACGCAATAATAATCCAGAACTCACACGACCAGCAACGCGCACTGTAGACATGCCGATTACTACTACACTGCACAGAGAAGATATCAGATAAGTTTGTCTGTTTAATTAATAATCCAAATTTAGCTACCGAAATCAAGTCGTCTGTTGTTTGCGTAGATAAATGAGAAGAACGATATGTAATTCGATAAGTAATTCGTCGACGTTAGATATACACCCTGCAGTGACAACAATGAGATGAGATGATAACGTCTACGTGAGGCTCGTAGTGACTTTTGCTTTTAGGCGCCGTGTATAAATTGATTTTATTATTATGTTTATTACAGAGGAGATCCTAAGCAGTACAGAGGCGCTGTGGTGGTCACCTAACTCGCGTTACATCTGCTATGCGACGTTCAACGACACCAAGGTGCCGCTGTTTCGCTTTCCATACTACGGACCTCGCTCCGATCTTTACGGAGACATCATCGAGTTCGCCTATCCGAAGGTTCGCAAAAATTACCTGTAATAGATCGTCGCAAGCGGCGTCGTGAAAAGGGAAAATAACGAGCGGAAATCGCCCACCTTTCCCTAAATTTTCAGCCGTCAGAAAATTGTTGGAAAATCTTTTTTTGTTGGATAATTTTCCACCCAAAAATGCAAAAAAAAATTGGAAACGTTTAAGGGCAAACCGGCAAAACTGCAATTTTAGCGTTTGTAATGTTCTTTGTCGGAAATGCTGTGTCTGTCGGAAAATTGCAACTTTTTGCCGTTTTATTTTTGGATGCTGTATAGAATTAGAAAAACCGATTTTGATGTTGCGTGTTGTTATCGCTTTTAAATTGCTAAAAAGAAAACTTGGTTAGACTTAATTCAGTCAAATTGAAACAGGGCCCGTCCCGCTGCATTTTTTGCTACATGCCGCGAAGCTGATTAATCGTGGCTCTGGGACGACGTATCAGTTGACAATTTATTAACGCTGCATACTAACCTGAGTCTTGACGTCGTTCTGAGACGGACAGATATTGCTTTCTGACATCGCGCCCACCCACAGCGTCCGTCACATCGCCGTCAGTAAACCTTCAGCCGAGCAGCTTACGATTGCGTCGTAAATCTGCCGTAATTATCGGCAGAACGGGCACCGGTGGGTCACGTGGTGGCTGTGACGTCATCGTCGCTGTGACGTCACGGCGGTGACGTGGTCGGTGACCTACGAGCGATGTCTAGACCCGCTGCCATGCAGCAGCAAATGACAGCAGCGTAGGCCGTGCTGAGCGACATCCAGAACGTCTTTACTGCTAGGCTGATTGAACGCAAATAGTGCTCTCAATTTCTGACGTTGATTATCATATTTAGCGGTTTTCAGTAACGTTTATTGTCATTAGCGTCGTGGCAGGGCAGAGAACAGTCATGGGGTTATTTTCCCTCGAATTTCGAAAAATTATCAGAAAAATTTTCTTTATAAGTGCAAAAAGTAAACTGAAAAACTTTCATTTGGAGGAAGTTTAGGGACCAAATCAGAATTTTTAGCACTCATAATTTTCTTTGTCAAAAATTTTTGGCGTCTCTGGGAAAATTGTAACTTTCTTTCCCATTTCCTTTTTAAACCCATGACGCCGCTGTTTACTGTCCAAAATAAACGCGATTGATGAACTAAAAGATCTAAATTGTTATGGTCACAAAGGTCGTTTATAAATGACTTCACTCTCCGAGGAAGGGAGAAGAGTTAAGATAGCATGACGTCACGCACGTCATATCTGCGGGAAGGCACAATGGACAGCCAAATTCACGTCGCCAACTCGCCGTATGTGGCAGGACGAGCAGACCTAGAAACATTTCGAAACACTGCAGTGCTTAATTTCGCACGATTTTTTATTACGTTGAAAGTAGACAATTCAGATAACAGACAATTTTATATATCATACTTTAGATACGCTGAAACTCTTTTTGTGGAGTCTAGACTACACTACAGGCTGCCGGGGGAAGGGTTGACGTTCGTGACGTCATATTTAATGGAGGGTCCAGAGTAGCGTGAGGAAACGTGACGCGTGACGTCCCCACACACAGTGCACAGTTTAATTTAAAAATTAACTGTTTGCCATTGCCATATAGACATAGAGAATAACAATTACAAAAATTCGTTCATCAACTCTTTTTAGTTTGTTAAGTGTTTTGACATACGGTGCGGTTTTTGTAATATTCTTGCGTGTGTGTGTTGTGATGCGAGTCGGCGTTCGCCCACCTTAAATGCCAAAGTCTTTGTTATCAAAGCCAAGGTTACTGCTGTTTGTTCTCGAGGCTCTGAGGATGAGGATGAGAACGAGGTCAAGTTCCCGAAAACACACGCCACTAAGTAGAATAAACTTATTATTACGGTCACTGTAAGTGGCGTACTGTATGTGCATGTAAAGGCCGGAGACACGACGCCAGACTCCAACACGAAGGTCAGTCTACACGTGGTCGATACTGACCACTTGGACGTCAAACACCGACTGATACGACCTCCTGCCGAGTACCGCAACACGTACGTAAGACTATGCTACTGCTGCTGCTGATGCTGATGCTGAAATTATCCTCCGTTTTCATTAATTACACTAAACACTTGACGCTGCTGCAGTGCGATAGTCAACGAATAACGTCAACGCTCAGAAAAACAAGTGAGCTCATCGGCGGATGCAGAAAATTGAAATAGGGGAGATGCGGAAGGGTAGAGGGTAGGGTCTGAAGAGGAGGCCCCCTCCCCAGAAAAATTGTGAAAATTTGAGGCAAAAATAATGCATTTTCGTGCAATATTTTCACTTGTTTTAAGATGCATCTGGTTAATAGAGGCGCGGCCGCCCCCGCCCTCTCTTCTTGAATCCGCCACTGAGTGAGCTAAAAGGAAATTTCAACTTAATCGAAAAAATCCTTTATCAGTTTTTTTATCTTAAAATATAAATAGCATCTGACATTGTACGAGTATAGGCTGTCTTGGCTAACTTAAAGAAGTCCATTGAACATCGGAAAAATAATGTAGTGATATCGTCAACAAAGTTGCTCTATTTCCAGACCGGTTAGTGCACACATGGGTGACCGCGGGAAGGTAAACCGTCTCAGTACATAATCAACCATTTAGGTCAACTCTGCATTCTACTCTTGGTGGCAAGGAAAATGAGTATCAGCTTCAAAGCGAAGTAATAATAAATCAATATTAAGTGGCGTATGTGTGGCTTGAGCCGATTGGCTTGGTTCTAAGGCTGACAGATGCTTGGCACTCGTGATACAGTTATCAAACGAACCTGGTGGACTTTCGCAAGGTGATGCAGCCCTGTTTGAGTTTCGCAAGATAGTGGGGCAACAGGTTTGAAGCGAAGAGTTATTTTCTTAAGATTATGTGCAGTGGCGTATTTAAGGGGGTAACGGTGCGATGCCCCCCTTTGGCCCGACCGTAAAAATTTTTTACAGGCGACTTTATATGAAAAGGTGCGTTTTTTGCCATTTTCCAGCAAGAATTGCAAAATTCAACAATGGTCTTTTCTCATACCGATACAATATGCGATTAAAATCGCCATGTGCGATTGCATCTGATATGACGCTGGCGTCGCCGAACGCTTTTGAAAACCAGCTGCAAGCCGTATAGGCCTATAATATTTTGCGGCGGCCGGGTTTGATGTCCATGGGTGAGTGACACGGCACTATATGAAACCAACAGCAAGGCAGTCGGCGGCTGGCTGGTTAATTAATATTTTAAAATGTCACATCTGAGTTCAACCCAAGATGAACTCGCCCACAACTTCCATAGGCTACAGCAAATGAGACATAAGCCTATCCAAATGAGATATGCCTATTATTGCATGTAACGCGACTATGGCAGCGCTCTTAAGATGCGTTCCTTTGCCCTGAGACTGTGACACGTCCTATTATCAGATAACACAAGCTGCAGCGGCATCGCAGCGTGCCAGTGATCATAAATCCTAACGTGCGACGTTGTCAGAACTCATCAGTATGAGAATCCCAGGAACCAAGCTCCGTATGCCAGTGTCATGACATCATAGTGTCATTAAGCGACGAAGTGCCCTATTTCACTGGAGATGTAGACAGTTTGGACACGCCCGCCCGCCCGCTGTCTTGTACAGCATTTGCTGCCAGCCCGCCACTCACACACGGAACAGATAGAAGTCAAAAAAGAGATAGACATAACGTAACTATGAGCTCAACCTAGTCATTAGCGAGTGGAGACGACAATGGCAAAGCGTCAGACCGCATACGTTTTACGATGTCAAATGCCAAAGACACGGCGCACCGCTTGCGAGCGACGACATCGGCGACGATCAACGGATCAAGCATTCTGACGACGACAGACCGGGTTTGACACGGCCCATTTATTATTGTACTGTAAGCCTACTGTGCCTATTGTGAAGTTTATTGTCTTTTTATATAACTCATATTAATCCGTGACGACGTTTTGCAGCTTGCTAAACTCTATTTTTTGCTAAAACAAAGCAAATATCTGGGATTTTTGCGTTTCCAAATTTCAGAAAAATGGGCGAATTTGCGGCTTCCATTGAACGTTCAAAAGCATAAAGTGTTTCAGCTTCAGGGGGGCTTTGCGCCCTGACCCCCGACCAGGGGCTCTGCCCTGGACCCCGCTGGGGGCTCCGCCCCCACACCCCCGTTAAAGGCTCGCGCTCTGCGCGCTCGCCATAGCCCCCTTTGCCAAATCCTAAATATGCCGCTGATTATGTGTAAATGCAACCGCAAGAAAATTTTTCTAAAATATACCTCAGTTTGCAAAGCTTCTCCAAAATATATTTGGCACGTGTTTAGGGAACATGATGTACACGTATCGGCCGTTGTGTCTGATGTAGAAACGAACGATTGACGGTTGATTCTGTCTAACGAAGGATATTGTGTACGTCATGTCGTCTGCTGAGAGTGTGACGTCATTGTGTTGTGGCGCGCAGAGAGCACTACGTGACTCAGGTACGCTGGTCAGACGATGACAAGCTGGCGATGGTCTGGTCAAACCGCGCCCAGAATGCTTCCATCCTTACAATCTGCGACATCCCAGCTGACTCCTGCTATAGTGTCAGTCGTCAGTTGAATTGTGCTTTGTCAAGAGTAATTAAACCGTAGGTCTAAGAAAGAAAGCGGATGCTGACTGTCCAGAAAATCTAGACAATACACACGTTGTTGGCAGTACCAGTCGACTGATGACGATAAGCTAAAACGAACTTAATTTCAGTTTCTATTCGAAGCCCACGCTCGTCCGCAGTCAGTTCGCTGCAGTGAACGTTCCGCGCGACTGCTGACTTCAGTCATTATGCACCAAGTGTCGTGCTGTGGGTCCCAAGTGGATGCGCGTATAAACGTAATGCGTATTTATTGCTTGCATTCTGTGTTGGTTTGTTCTGTTGTGTTTGTAGAATTACTTTCAAGCGATCACTAATGGATGGCTTGACGTGAGTCTTTCTGCTGTTTTAGTAGCATTTATGTCGTTTATTAGTGTCGCAGTTGCATGCAATTGTAGCACATTCAATTGTTCTCTTTTACCGTTTGCTCTTAGTCGACCAAAGTCACGATAAGCGGATCTAAAATAATTAAAAATGATAATTTCTATTAATCGCTATAAAAATTTAGGTCTTATTTACTGTTTTTCTTTCACTTTTTTTGTTCATTTTTTGCTGTTGTCGAATCTTCGTTCAACTCTTTATTGGTAGTGACACAATATAGTTTCCAGTCTGTGTATGCTTTGTTTTTACTGTTATCTTTTATGTTAAGTATTTGTACATTTCTGTCATTAAAACTATACAGTATGTGCCATGATTTCATTGCGAACATCATGATTTAATGTTAGCACTTGTGTGCATTTTTGAGTAGGCCTAGTGGTCATGCCTTCCTTATTTTACTTTTGGGGTAGGCAGGCTGTTACACCTGTCTAGCGCTGAGGCCGTATCAGTTGGGCCCAATGCGCATTCTCCGAAAGTGAAAGTAACCAAAAGTTACGTAAACGGCTGTAAAGCCGTAAATAACGGCTGTGAAGCCGAAATCGGCGTTAAAGCCGAAAATTAACCAGTACATGATCACTGCTGGTAAAGTGTACAACTGTTCATATGAGGTTTTGGTGTGCACTTGGTTGGTTCCTCGCTTACGAATTTTATAGATCTATCGGGTCATCGAACCTATTAAGCCCTACCATCACGACAAAGTGGCACACCACGATGGCGTTTGAGTACTGTTATTGTTAATGACAAGTAAAGATGTGTACGTACGTAATTCGTAATGCCAGTAGAAGGAGAAGTAGGTATTTCTATGTTATCTTTTACTCATATTAGCGAGTTGTTTGCAGTCGTGCATACTGTCTGCGTGTTACAGCCGCTGCCTCCGATCGTGTTTCTGCATGGCCGCAATTCTTACGCTACTATTTTGCCGAAGCTTGAAAGCAGTTCCGGGACATGGAATCATTTGGCCATAGTTACAGCTGAGGTAACTTTGTGTCTCGTAACTTTGAAAGATCTAGGTTATTGGAGCAACTGTTTGCTTTAGCCGTAAATTGTAAACGATAATGTTAGCGACGAGAAAATTAAGCATGGTTACGTAAACGTAATAACTTATGCAAAAAAGCTGCCAAATAATTTATAACGATGAACGCATTAAAATAGTGTTTTATTTTAAATGCAACAGTGTTCTTACGTTTCGTTTTTAGAGTCGGTCCGGTCTAAACCGTGACTAATATTCACAAGTAAGGCCAAAGAATATTTACATCGTGTTGTACATGCCTGAGTTTTAGTGCCTGAAAACCGGTTATTATGATGTGCTTTTAGCTTTTGGTTTTATGTAAATTATTTGTGACATAGCCTACGGTAATTCATAGGTTGAACTGCATTTGCCGCAAAAGTTGCATGCAAAGATAAATTTCGTTTTGCATTGGCAGCGCTGTGTATGGAATGTCGCATACATCAACTCTGAACGGTAGTGTAGTTCACTGTCCAATTCATGCAAACGGAAACTGAAAAATGTATTTCGTGGACATTCCGTAAATAACGCAAGGCCAAACACTGGTGATGCCGTCACGTCACATATACGTATTGTTCACTTTACTGCACTGTGTTTCGAAAAAGTGCATCCCGTCTTGCCTGCGCTATTTTTTATTGCAAGTGTGATAATGTTTGCCCAATTTGTACAAAAAGCAATTAAAATATAACATGTGCATTATTTTCTTTTAGAGCTGTTTTATGCACATTAACCACAGCTTGCAGCATGAGCTGCCAAATGTTCTGATCAGTATCCTCACTGGAGAACGTCAAGTTGAAACAAAAATGACATGAGTTAAAAAATCAATTCAAAGAATTCAAAAAGTTATACATGTATATTACGGGTTAAAAGTGTCTTCACACAGGCCTTGAGCCCTTTGCGCCACAGATCAATTGCTTCATTGATGTCAGGCTGCTGCATCCCAGATCAAACCAGACTTATTGTCTGCCACCGTAGCTGGTACCCGACTGTTAACGATGGCGTCAACTAAGTAAACGTTTTTACGTTGTAGAATCTTTTGGCAGACTTCCTGCCACATTATCCAAGCATTAGCCAAACTATAGGCCTACTATAATGCAAACAAGAAAAGGTGAAATTCTTTGAAACACAGCGTGACTTGCGTTATTACCGAGACCGGCGTATCTATCGTTAACGATTAGTGTCATATATGTACCAAAAACGTTAAAAACGTAAAAAACGTGGAAAATTAAACAAAACGTTTTTAAAAGTTGAACTAACGTTGGCCATTATTTGTTTAACTTTTGCTTAATGCCTAATGCTGTAGGTGCAGTATACCTAGTACTATAGTCTAGATAAAGAGAACTTTATTTAATTTCATTTTAACCGTATGGTCATAAGACCATAGCACTAGACTAACCAAATATACTACATAAAAAACTTTTTATTTGGTATATTTGGGTTGATTAAGTAAACTACCATCATTATGACTAATTAATTTGTTTCCGTGGTTCCAAAAGTGCTTGTCAGAGTTCTTGATAGTCATTTTAATGCACGTTTTTCAAACATTAAAACGTTGAAAAAATAACAAAATACGTTTTTAAAAACGTTAAAAACGTAACAAAAATGTAAAAAAAATCGTTAAAAACGTTTCTTTACATTTACGTTTAGTATAATTCTGACGCTGGTGATGTAGGCCTATTTGATTTGCCGCAGCCCAATGAACGCGGTCGCGCGACTTTTCTGACTGAAGGTCAACACGAAGTGAAAGAGATCATCGCTTATGATCGTCGACGAAACTTCTTGTAAGCTTTATGCGCATCCGGATCTTTTGTGTCAGTGCACCGTAACCAGTTATTGTATTTCTCTCTAGCCCGATTATTGTTCTTACACACAGTTGTAAACTGGTAAGTTTCTTACATATATTCTTACAAACAATGGCGTCGTGGCAAAGCACAAAATTTTAAACTGCCGAAACAATTTTTTTTCGAAAAATTTGCTTCCAAAAGTGCAAAATGTGACGCTGAATGCCTCATTTTAAGAGAATTTAGAGGCAAAGTTAAAATTTTGTGCACTCAAAATTTTTTGGTGAAAAAATATGTGGCTGTCTGTTGCAAAATGGCAATTTCTTACTTTTTCTAATTGTTTAATTCACAATGCCGTCGCTTACGTGATTGACAAACAATCATCTAACTGAAAAAAAGCTGTTGCATATTCTGCCATTATTTGGTAATATTATGCTCTCTGTATTTACGAATGTGTTATTATATTATACTGTAGATCTCTCTTTTTGTGTTTTTTTTTCATCATAGTTTTTTTCAAATACAATAGTGCAGTTTTAATGCTGTGTTATTATGTCAACATTTTGTGATGAATATAACTTAACAATTTTTTAATAAATTGTTTCAGGTACTTTCTGGCAACCACCGGGGATCCTAAACAAAGACATCTGTTTAGGTGCGTTTCTCATTTTAATGTAAACACATCAACGAGAAATACTAGAGTAAATATTTAATGTCTGTGCTAATGATTACGTGTGAAGTAACTTTATGGTTTGGCAGGTTGTTTTTTTTTGTTTTAGTTTGTTTAAATAATGCAGACAATATTCTTCGAATTCGCACATCAAGATCACTGGAGGCGCCAGGCTAACATTAATGAGTGTTAAGTCGAGATTAGCCTCAAGTGCAACTTACGTTTTAATAAGCTTGCTATGTTTTAGTGGCCCATCCCAACAATTATTTTGCAAGATTTATGGACCAACGTTTTTAATAGTATTTCGTGACTTTAGCTAGGGCGCTTAGCGTAGTGTCTGCGGTGTGCAGGGTGGTTGCGACTGATGCGAGGAATGGTTCAAAGGTCTCGTCCTTTTCCTCGCAGTGTTTGACGTGCAACGCTTCCACGGACTGTCGCTATGTCGACACGTCGTTCAGCCAGACGGCACAGTACTACATCCTCGCATGTCTCGGACCAGGCGTTCCCACGTACAGACTGCGACACGCCGACCAACGCACCGGTCTGATCAGTCTATCAACATGTTGACAAGAATACACGTTTTTATTTGCCGTCAACGATATACTAAAACAAAAAAAAACATTACTCAACAAGCAAAACCTTCGCTTAAAACGGCTAAGTACTACCCGCGGGTATCATGCAGACAAATATGTAGGAAACGCATAAGGTTTTTTTTACACGTTCGTGCAAAATTTCATCAAGCTAAGTGCAGCGGTTTATGAGTTATTCTGTTGACAGAAGAAAAAACAAACAAAAAACTTTAAGACGATGCTGAAAACAATACTGCCGTCGCTTCCGTGGGCAGTAAAGACGCACACTACAGGGTGGGCCAAAAATGGCACAAAATTTTTAAATGCCACTAATTTCGTCAAATAATTACCGATTTTCAAAATTCATCCACTGTTAAAATCAGCAAAAAATTTGTAGTAACACTAATACCAAAGATCCCACCACACCTCATAGGCGTCGTTACACTACCTTGTGAAATGTCAGACATCGCACTCAAGCCCACAACGAAAATGACCAATTGCATGATCAACGTTTATTGAGCCTGACATGAGGCTTCCAAACAGCCTAAACTTAAATCCTGTCGATTATGATGTTTGGGGGGCTTTTTCATAGATGATCTATCAATGTTGACAATTCACGACAATTCTGGAGCACCGAATGGGGCAAACTGTTGCAGCGTTTGGTTAATCGCACCAATGGTCAGTGGCGTCGCCAGCTTGAGTGCATCGTCCAGCAGCAAGGCGGACACATTGAACATTTGATGTGATAACTGCGAGATGTTTCAGTTACTTTGGACAATAATTAATTAAGGCAATAAACGGGTTGTTTTGTTGTTAGTTTTTTAGAATGGGTTGTTACAGATATCGCCTTGTTTTCAGTTCTTGCTTTAAAGACACTGTTATTTTACTAGGTAGTGTAGCGACACATTTGAGGTGTAGTGGGATCTTTAGTAATAGTGATACTACAGATTTTCTTTTGATTTTGACCGTGAAAAACTTTTAAAAATCGGTTAATATTTGATAAAGTTATTGGCATACAAAAATGTTGTGCCATTTTTTGGCCCACCCTGTAGATGTTGTTAATATAATTATGTTTATGTTGAGTGTGCAGTGTGCTTAACGTAAAATCATTATGTCTGCATATGAAAAAGCTAGCTAATTATTTTTTTGTACATTTATATATAAAGAGAAAACAAGTTAGCTGACATTGGTATTTAACACTCGTTGTTTGTTTGCAGATATTCTACTAGAAGACAATCGATTTTTGCGCAAAGCACTTGAGAAAAAAGTGCTGCCTAAACGAGAATTCATGAAAGTTCCTATCGGCGGCGGTCTACGTAAGTGAACACTTACTACGGCTTACAGTTTGCATTTGTACGTGTATATATACAGCAATCGATCAAAATGACAACGTGTAATTAAAATAAAAATCGAACGAATAACTAAACAAATAAATAAATGAATAAATGAATGAACTCGTACAATACTTGATACTTTATCCACATCTCATTCACTTCAGGCCGGAGACTGATAAAGTTACCCTTTTAGTTTCAAATACATTCAAACGTAACAGCTTTCTTTCCAAAATGAGTTTGAAGAATAGACTTAGACGTAAAACAACATTTTACTAGACTGGCCGACTGGCGAGGCCGAGAATGTAGCAACCTAGATTGGAAGTTAGCGTCTTTTTTAATTGAACGTGCCCAATTAGTTTTTTTACAATTATTAACAGTTGACAGTGTGCATGGCTGCAGACGGTTGGGCCGAGGTTTTATTGCCGCCTGCTGTCAACGACGATGAGAAGCCAGCAAAATTTCCGTTACTTGTCCACGCGTGAGTTTTTGTTCGTTATTCTGAAACTCTGAAACTAGGTTTTATGTGATCTACGTTTTTGTATATTGGACTGTAGACATTGAAGCAGAGTGAGTAGTAAATACATGTCGTTTATGTCAGAAATTGTTTTATTTGTATAATCTCGAATTCACACTTACTATGTCAACACGACTCATCTGTCGACGACAGTAGACGACAGTTGAGTCGCGTCGGCGTTATAGGTGTGAATTGGTTAAATAATAGTCCCAAACAGTCTTTGAATAGACTCATCGGTTGAAAGGTAACTTAATAAATTGACAAATTCATCAAAATACAACCTTTGTATACATTGTTACTGTTGACGTTTCGGCAACCGCTGCTGCCTTCGTCGGAACGACTGTCCACCAGGTGTCGCTGTGGCGGACAGTAAGTGATCATAGGTGTGTGGAAGTTGGTAGGATCCCTCGTCTTGGTTCATACCCTCATTGTGAAAAACCCGATGGCCATGTCAAGTTATTGGTTTATAGGAAGACAACACATACAGACCAGTACTTACATTTCAGCTGCCACCACCCATTACAAGCTCAGTGTGGTTAGGACTTTTCTGGACAGAAATAGGAACATCGTAACAGAAGAGGAAGATAAAAAACAGGAAGAGCACCACGTCCAAACGACACTCACACGTCGTGGGTATCCAGACTGGAGCATCAAAAAAAAATCAAACGACAGATGGAAACAATCAGGCAGAAGAAAATCACTCGTAAATTAGCCACGCAGCTTGCCGAGGAAAACAGGACGACAGTGGTTATACCGTATATACATGGTCTGTCGGAAGCCGTTACCCGAGCCTACAGACGACGTGGTATTTCATCAGCCATGAAACCATTCCAGACAATAAGAAGTCTGCTCGTACATCCAAAGAACAAACGAAGACATCAAGACGCCTGTGAATGTGTGTACAAAATACCATGCAAGAACTGCGACAAAACTTACATTGAAGAAACAGGCAGAGCTTTCGGCGTACGTCTTCAGGAACACCGACAGGAAGTCACACAACGTGATGTAAGGGCTTACACACTAAGCATCAGCAAATCCGCAGCAACGGAGCAAAACAAGTCAGCAGTCACAGACCACGCCATCTCTCTCAACCACATCATAGACTGGGACCGCGCCAAGGTGATCGACAGAGAAAGCAACAGGATGAACCGATGGATCAGGGAAGCGATACACATCAGGAAAGAACAAAACAAGTCGATGAACCGAGACGAAGGGTCCTGCCAATTTCCACATATTTATGACTACTTACTGTTCGCCGCTGGTGGACAGTCGTTCCGACGAAGGCAGCAGTAGTTGCCAAAACGTCAACAATAACAATGAATACAAAGGTTGTATTTTGATGAATTTGTCAATTTATTACGGTCCCAACCAGTGTTTTTCGTTGATCAAACAATCAACCCTTATTGCTTTTTTCACGTTCGTTTTCTTTATTTGTCGAGATAGCACTGTACGCGTACAGTAGTGGGACGTTTCAGGTGCACTTATCTGTAAACCAAAAACAAGATATTCTGATGCTTTGCTATAGTGAGCCTGGCTGCATTATGTTACTTTGATCTGACTGAAGAGCAGACAGATCTCTTCAGTCCCATCTGACACTGACCTAAATCTGTTCAATTAATTCGATTAAATCAGCAGCTGTTCATAACGATCGAAAGCGACTTGTGGAAAGCGATCGATTTAGTCATCTGTTCTGCAACTGATGCGGTGTAATGACTGATATATATGGCGGCGCTGCAGGTACGGGGGTCCAGGTAGCCAGAAGGTAACGGAGAGGTTTCAGCTCGGCTGGGAGACGTACCTGGCAAGCTCAGAGTCAATCGTCTACGCGTCGCTGGACGGTCGCGGCACTTCATCACGCGGGAACCGATTTAAGTACCTTCTTTACCGAAACCTCGCTTCCATCGAGATTGAAGATCAGCTGTTGGCCGGACTGTAAGCCTTGCCGCATTGATCTACGTTTAACTAACTGAGCTAATTATAGATGAGTTGTTAGCTACTTGGTTTAAACATGTGTAACCTCATCGAGTTTCGGTTATTACTATTGTTAGTCTCTTAAAAAAAGTTTTTATTTTTAGTTATTTTTTTATATTATTTATATTATTTACTCAAGTTAGTGTCTGACAGAACATTTTCTAGACAAACCAATATATTGAAACTTAACGTTATTGATACATTTTTATGCCGCAGTAAATTATTATTACACTGTGTCTCAAAAAACATCCCCGACATTTTTGACTGTAACTTGAAAACCAATTATCAGATTTTGATAATTTTTGGTAGTGATATTTCTGATACAACTTGCCATCAAATGACTGTTTAGTTTTCTACCTCACCCAATGTATGCTTCTGTACTACCTAGGAAAAGCAGATCAAGCGAAATATGTGTTGAAATAAACAGAAAACCTGAAAAAACATTCCCGACATTATCCATCGTAACTTAAAGAAAGATTAGCAGATTTTAATAATTTTTGGCAGAAATATTTCTGACACAACTGGCTATTAAATAAGTGTTTTAGTTTTCACCTCATTCAACGTCTGTTTTTGCATTATTTGGGGAAAGCAGACCAAGCATAATACGTGTTAAAATGAATGAAAAAACATCGACAAATTCCATCTATCCTAATCTGTGGGCCTGGAGCAAAACTTTATCGATACTGCTGTCAATTAATGGAGAAAGTGTCTCTTTGCCTGTGTTCGCATAGTGGACCACCACTTCAAGCAATTTCACTGGATGAAATGTCAGCTAAAGTATTAAAAATGTGAACAAAATATGTTTTACGCATTATGTTAATTAAGCAATCATATCGCATTGAAAAAAGTGATATTTCGCTGGTTGTGATTTCCCAGGTAGTGCAAAAACAAACGTTGGGTGAGGTGGGAAACTGAATGGTCATTTGATGGCAAGATGTGTCTTGAATATTTCTACCAAAAATTATCAAAATCTGATAATTGGTTTTCAAGTGACAGTCGAAAATGTCGGGGATGTTTTTTGAGACACAGTGTAAAATGCCTGCGTAGTATTCTCTGTACCTACATTGTTCTCCATTTTTATTTTTTTTAAATATCTATTCGTGTATAGGTTCTTCAAAGATCTTGGCTACGTGGATCCGGCAAAGGCGGCTATATGGGGCTGGGTAAAACTTACTTGTTTTTAGTTTTTACTGGAAAAAGTATTAATTTAAAGCAAACACATTACTAGAAGCGTTTTCGGTAATTCAGCAAATATATGTTATCGTCCTAATACTGATGTTTTTTGCACAGTGCGAATTCTGTGGTTAAATTTAGCAGCTTTTTGTATTGCATGTGTACCTTTGTTGATGACAATCTCTTTGATATAATAATTATAAGCTAGCATTATTGATTTCCTATGCTGCTTGTTGTCAGCTTAACTTATTCATGCAGGCCTATAGTTACATGCATTCTTAATACACGGTGTTTCATAAAAAGGACCTTTTTGTTTTATTTTTCATAATTCGCTCAAATAATGATCAATTCACACAAAATTTTTATTAGTTGTAGCTAAAGAAATGCTAATTCAAAATATCTCAACAAAATTTGGCAGTTGATTAAATATTCTTTGCTAGTCGTGACTTCATAATGCATCGTGAGTACAAGCTTGCTTGTCTCAACTGGTACTGTTAGTTGCTACCCTGCTCGATGGTGAACTTAATCTGGTTCGCTAATAAAAACTGTTTATCGTGTCAGCACTGAGCAACATGGAGACATGAAATCAGGCGTCTCGCGATTCAAAAACTCAACCATCTTGCAAGCTCGGTGTCCTAATGCACTGTCTTGTTCGAACATGTGAAACACCAACTATCGCCAAACACGTAAATGCGATCGCTTTGCACGTTTTTGTGGCTGCAACTGTAAAACTTCACAAATTTGTTATCAACGAACCAGATTTTTCACCATCGAAGCAGGGTAGCAACTGACAGCACCAGTTGAGACTAGCAAGTTTGTACCCGTGACACATTATGACGCCAGCATTACATCACGATTAGCAAAGAAATGTAATCAACTGCCATATTTTGCTAAAATATTTTGAATTAGCCTTTCTTTAGCTAAAATTGTTGAAAATTTCATGTAAATTGCTCATCATTTGAGTGAATTATGAAAAAAAACAAAAAGGGTTTTTTTATGAAACACCGTGTATATGCAGGTGTTTTCTATAGCATATGTAGCCTATGTATCTGGCTTTATCAGGCCATCTGCGGTCTGTCTTGCATTTTATCTGTGCCTATAGAAGCAGCGAATGCAGAACTCTAAATCAATCAATCAATCAATCAAGTTTATTTCAGACAGAAACGTCCATAGAACACAGGTAAAATAATAAAAGCAATAAATATGATATTTCGTACGTATAGGGATTATATGACATCTTGGGTGGTATTACGTCACTTAGGGACGGACACCCCGACACCTTGCGTGGTTCTGTGGGAGGTGGGTCTTTCGGGGTAAAGGTTGGTGTTAATCGAAATCGAATATCAGAACAAATTGCACCAGCCAAAACTGTTTTCACAACACAAAATAGTTTTAGAGTTTGGCTTTTTTTGCATTACTAAACAATAGCAGTAAAATGAGTTTAAAGCATTTATGCTAGGGAATGTCTTTTCACAACTAGAGGTTTCTGTCTAAGGGATCTGCCCTCAAGGAAGATAAAAATCACCCACGTTCTCTAGTCTCTACTACCGAGCTTACATACGCAATGCTGTGATGATGCAGTCGTATGGAGGTTTCGTGGCGTCGCACGCTGTCGCTGATAAGACCGACATCTATCCGTGCGCAATCTCCGGTGCCGCTCTCTTCGATCGACGATATTACGGTATTATTTGTATTACTGTCCGCGGTAGCGACGACAGTAGTCTTTTCAGACGAGTTTTGTGCCATGCGCATAAGAGGCAAGTGCGCCATAACTAATGCATCAGGTATTTTTTGAAACGCAGGTTATTTTGCTCGAATTACGAATATCCCGCAACGTCTATCATAAAATATAGATTTATGTTTGAAGAAAATTTGCGAAAATAAACAGCATTATAAGTTTTTGCTCAACGTCTAACGGACACGGTTTGCCAAGGCCTACACCAGGTCCACGATCAGTCAGCATTCGGGAGATCTCTGACAACCACATCTCGCGTGTCTACCGCTAGGTGTCGGACATTTCCCCGTATGGACTTTGATATAACCGGACATTTCTCCGCCGGACGATTAAAACATTCCCTGCTGCGATAAAAAATGTGTACAAACACACACAAACGCGATGTTGTAGCATGCATTCTTACGTCTGGTGGTATAAGTTACTCCGATAATTTATTAAAATTGCGCAAAAAATCGCTATAGCGTTATGAACTTCTGACAGCCTTGACAGGTCACACCCCAGCAGTTTATAACACCAGTTTTTTCATAGTCTTATGTCGATTTTGTGTGTGTGTGTGTGTGTGTGTGTGTGTGTTTAATCTCTGAAGACACGGCGCATTCGGAGCGATATATGGGCATGGCGACTCCAGCCGATAACCTGGAAGGCTACGAGGCCAGTGCAGTCTGTCGTTTTTTAGTCTTCAGAATTAGAATAAATCAAACGCCTGTTACATTTCGCCTGTTACATTTTAAAGAAAAAACCAAGATAGATGGAGACTAAATTAACATTACTGAAACTACGCGTCGCCGTTTAATCTTATGCAGATACCAGCATTTGCTTTTTTGTGACGAATTTAAAATATCAAAACGACTTAGATTAATTTGCGACATAACAGAATAGCTGTAACAAATGACGTGGAGTTTGTAGCGCAGAATATTTTGCTCGGATTACGTAATACAACGTTTACTGCAGAAATTTATTTTTTTTTGTTCAGGAAGTTAACAGATGTGTGCAACATTATATTGGATAAAAAAGCTAGTCTATGAACTAACAAATTTTATTTTTATACACAAATTATTAAGTGTTAATCCAAAGTATTAATCCAACATCAACACAAAAAGTGTTGATGTTGGATCATTTGTGCTAAAGCTTACTAGATATGTCTAGTTTGGAATGTACAGTTTATATTGTGATATCGTGTTTTGATGATGTAATGAAAGTTAATTTTCATAAAGTTTTCTGATGTAGTTGTTGTAATTTACTATAGCATATTTACGTCGAGTATTTTGGATATCGTAATCATTGCAGGTGACTGGAATGCAAAGGTTGGAAGAGACAACAATGGATGGGAGAGAGTCATGGGTAACTTTGGATATGGAGACAAGAACGATCGAGGAGAACGGCTGCT
>Ga0056128_1001921_pt1 | contig 24114 bp, 12 predicted proteins | sample WorMetLIZISLAND2_FD_71113 | JGI IMG/M metagenome (GOLD analysis project Ga0056128, IMG submission 71113) | Marine gutless worms symbiont microbial communities from Max Planck institute for Marine Microbiology, Germany - Olavius geniculatus... ... | reverse complement strand
TATTACTTTCTGTACAATGTGACATAACTATTTTGAATTACTGTTGCTTATACCGTTGCCTTCTGCAATGTTTAAAAAAAAAATGTAACAAAAATTAAAAAAAAAACTATGCGGAATCTTCTTCTTCTTCTTCTTCTTCTTCTTCTTCTTCTGTATCTAGCACTCCTCATTCTGATAACTTAACCAAAACCCATCATGTTCGGCCTTTTTAAAGACCTGTGTTTAACCCCCAAAATCCAAAACCCAATAAAATCCCCCTGGTTAAACTTTGAAAAAACAGGATGTTAAAACCTTGATATTCCGGCATATGTAACTTTTAATGAAGGCAAGTTTCATACATGTGAACAAAGTTTTTATTTTGACGTAATGCAAAATCGACATAACATCCACAAAAATGTGGCACGGCTACAGCACAAGTAACTAAAAACAGAAAAACTACCAGACCTTGTGTTGCGACGAAAGCACCTGGTTTCATGTAACCCTAAAGAACACACCAACAGTAACAACAGTACCTAATGAAAGACTCAGTTGAAGGCTGACTTTTAACCCTAAACATACAAACTATATATAATAATGCAGCCAATTTTTGTCACAATAAATGTGTCATTGTGCAATGTAAAACGTGCAAAAATGACAACAACAGTCAACAATAATGTAAAAAAATATTTACTTTGATGCAACCGCGACAATCAGTTTATTATCAGTATCAGTTTATTATCTGCTCTAACAAAGTAGAATAACGAAACTGAGTACTAAGATCTACCAAACTTACAGAAATGTAGTGTGGCATAAGCACATCATAAAATCGCATTTGTAACGAGTAACTTAGAACTGACTTACATTGATGTAGTTAGCATTGATGTAGTCCGACGTGTCATCGCCAGCGGCTTGGAGGACAACGCGAGAATGGTCATCTACATAACAGTTAACAACAGCACTGTCCACACAAAATAAGTAAGTAAGAAAGTAAGTAACTTATATAGCGCATTAACTGTAACTACCTCGAGCACGCGGGATGTGCCAGTTTTAGATAACGTTGGAAAGTAGGCAAACAGTGTGAGCTGAGTGTTCAGAAGACTGTTCCAAGTACGAACTGGCATGTGCACTGCACAGCTGCATTTTTTTGCTGCAAATGTAATGGCTGAACCTAGCAAGCCGAGCTCATGGGTGGCCTCAACAAGAAACAACTAGCTCACCTTATAATTAATAACATGATAAGCGAAGTCAAAATTCATGTTATCTCAAAGTGTGCAATGCCAGCATAGGAACTGCACAAAAATATGCACATCTTGCAGAAATAAATTTGCTTAAATGCAGTGAGTGAGTGAGTAAATGAGTACGGTTTAACATCCCACCCGACACAGTATTTCGGTTATTTTGGGGACGGCCTTTCCAGGCGGAATGCACACAAACACATAATAATGGAACAGTAAGTTTAACCTTTACAGAAACACAAAATACAAAAAAAAACAAACTAAACCTACAATTGTAAGAACTCTATTATACGCGTGCGTATGTAATTAACATAATGGTCATTCTAATAATCTTCCCTGTTATACTCCAGACATCAATGTGCTTAAATGCAGTGACTGAAATGGGTAAAATTTACGCTTTTGTCACAGTAAAATAAATAACACATCTAACTCCCTAAAGACACAGGCCAAAATGGGTGAATAGATGCAGGTGGGAAAAACAAACTTCACATAGCGATCCCTTCAACTGCACTACAGTGGTACCAAACATTGCAGTAATTAGCCTTACAATCCTCTGATAATGCAAAATTTCAATCTAATGAAAATACCAGTATTTTTGATTGAAGTCTTATGGGGCAACTTTTCTGCACTTACTTGAAATTAAGTGGTTCCCATAAAAAAGAAAAACTTTTGGCTAACTGTTAGTAAATTAATTGGAGAAAACAACTTTTTATAGGTTTATGGCACCCAAAGAACAGTGTTAAAGATTTCACTATCACCAGCTAATTTATAAAAACGAACCACCACCAGTTCTACGCAATAACTGCTTGGAATTACAATGACCAATGATTCAAGCTGGTAGTTAAGTTACTGACATGCGACAATGTTTCCGTAACGATTTCTAGTTCTGTTGTCAGGATGTCTTGCTATCTCACACTTGTACTGCAGACCGTAAGGAATCTCCTACACAGAGCAGCAGACACAATGCATACGCTAACAAAAACCAACTAGAAAAGCACTCGGAGAGCGCAGACCTCCGCCAACACCATGTTGTTCGCCAGGTAGCATTACCATATTTGGCATATTGGCAGCAGTTTCCTTTATCTGCTAACACAAAAGCATGTTAACTGTGCATCCCTTGTTAACTGTGCATCTCGTGAGCATTAGCTCAAATTTCCGGATCACCCACAAAATTGAATCACTTGTAGTTTTTGCCATTCTCGACATTCCCTGAAAATTTCATAAAGATCATTCCATAACTTTTTGAGATATCTTGCTAACACAAAGACAGACAGACAGACAAACTCTGGCAAAAACATAACCTCCTTGGCGGAGGTAATCAGTATTCTATTCACATCCTCAATCCAACCAAATAACATGCATCTTCTGTAGAGAAATAGAGAAATCCTTGATGTCAAATACTACCAGTTCCTACGAGTCTGACAAGTTCACTTCAGGCACACCCAGCCTATGCCTGAAAAAAAACTGCCGAAAAAAATGAGCAGTTAAACAAACACCATAAGTAGCAATACTAAAAGGATTACTGCCATACTAAACTACCACTACAGACTGCAACCCATTCACATAACATTTCATGTAGCTGTGATACTCTGGCTCACTAGTTGTCAAATTGGAGACTGACAATCACAGAATACAAGAAAAGCCAAGCTAATGCAGAGGGGAACGCGCAACAGCAGTGCATGTTTGAAAGCCCAGTAAAACAAAATCAGTTGCCAGAGGGCGCCAGATGACCGGCAGCTAATTATCTATGGTGTTTTACTTGTACTCACCAGAGGGTGTGACCTGTCTCGCTCTGCCAATGCCGTATCAGCTGCAGATCGCAAATTTTCTCTACCCCCTCTCATTTAGCGTCTTCATTCAGGGCAACCCCGTTCGAATTTATGGAAAAGCTTTACAGTTCCTGAAACTAGAGTCTTCCAGGCAGCTGATGGTGACAATTTAGTGATCCTAGCTTGCACCATTTGTCACTGATCCACTCATGTGATGAACGGACAGACAGACACAATTGCGATGGCTAAGATGTGCTACAGCAGTAGCTGCTGTTGCGCGTAAAAATTCGCAAATATTTCACAACCACACGAGAAAAAACTGCAAAGCTTCATAAGTGTCATAACATTCTACCATGAAATAAGCACTGTGCACATTACAGTCGATAAACAACCCAATACACAAGTGAGTGACTGATTAGGGTTTAATGTCCACCCGACGCAGTATAGGTCATTTCGGGATGGCCTTTTCAGGCAGAATACATACAAACACATAATAATGGAACAGTAAGTTTAACCTTTACAATAAAGAAACGGTACACACAAACAAACCTCATACTCAGCTTTCACATCATGATAACCAACAGTCTTCTGGTGAGACAAGTATGTCCAGAGGTCGGCCACTGGTATTGGCTGGTGCAGGCTTGATGTCTGGTCGGCGGTCTGGAGCCGTGAACACAATGGCAAAGTCTCGGCTCGACTGTCACTCACCTCATCAATGTCATCGGCTTCACTGCCACCAGGCATGCCCAATAAATCTACAACCAATTGGCCACACGTTGAGTGCCCACACACACAGACCACACATGGTTGGTGGCTTGGCGTAGCAGTAGCGTTTCATCCGACCAACAAAGTAGCTCTACGCCGGGCCGGGTTAGTTCTTCGATGGGTGACTGCCTGCGGGCAGGTGAACCATCTCGGTATGTAACCAGCTGCCTAGGTCAACTCAGCCTTCCATCCCTCCAGGGTAGGTAAGTACAGTACCGGCCGATCAAGCTGAGGTTAAGGCGAGATGCATTCACCTGTGTGATCCCATACGGCAGGTGACGCTCCGTAGCTCTGAGATGGGCTTCCCATAAAAAGCTATATCATCACCAACTTTAACAGTGACCACCCAATCAATCACATGCTGACCACTGACCACTTTCCAGGACTGGGACATTTCACTGAGACAACCCTGATTCTTTGAAATGACACTCTTCCCCATGCTGTGGCCATTAATGTCATGCATGATAACAGCACAGAAATGTAAACTAAACAAAAGTACAGCAGTGCAACAACACGATGCAACACACCAGATACATAATATAAGATACCTTGCTACTGCTATGCTACCAAACACAGATGTTGCCCAAAAAGGAAAGTAGCAGAAAAAATGCATAAAGCAATTATTTTACAACCAATATTCTCTTAACGCTTGCAATCAATAGACATGCTTCTTTTGTCTAGACATCTGCAGTTTTCCCTGACAAAAGGTTAAAAGGCTGTCTATAGCTCCTAATCGTAACCCATCTCAGAGGTATGGAGCATCACCTGTCACCACATGGGATCACACAGTGTGACCTGCCACCCGACACAGGTGCACATGCCCTGTCTCGACCCCAGCCAGACAGACTGGTACTCGATTTACATATCTCAGAGATGGAGGGCTGAGTTGACTTTGATGTCGGTTATATACTGAGCTGTTTAATAGGGCCAACAGTTTTCCATGGAAAATTTTGCCAAATTCCGTGAGCTAGTTTGCAAAATTCCACGGCTTACCGCTGAAAAATCGTCCAAATTTGACAGCTCACCGCGGCCTTCAGTTTGTGAGTAAACTGAGCTTTATTCTGTTCAGGAATTTCAGCCATTGAAGGCTGTCATTGTGTTCAAAACTTATGCTAGTAATGTACAAAGAAAATTATCAATCTTTTATCATTTTCAAAAGTGCAATCTGTCAAGTTGCGTTGTGTTTGCTTTATATAATTTTGCAGTATTGTGACAGCTATTAGTAGAGCCCACAGTTTTAGGCAGTTCAGTTTGAATTTTTCCATCACATTCCGTGATAAAATTGCATCATCAAGCCAATGATCGTATAAATCACCGATTGATTCTCAACTTCTGCGAAATTCCGTGAATATGTCAAAATTCCACAAAAAAGCAAATTCAGTGGCTCAGCTCGAAATTCCGCTACCCGCAGAAAACTGCAGGCCCTACTATTTACCTACCTGCAGACAATCAATAATAAAAACAGTAACCACACGGCAGAGACCTGACCTGGAATCGAACTCACAACCTCTTGACTGCGAGTCTAACATCCCCTCTGTTACGAAAGCTAGCAAAAGGCTTGTCCCTCAGAATTCGCAGACATCTAATCAGTTACCGGAATTTTCTCTGGCAACTGTCAAATTGCAGGACATTTCCTGGTCTTCAACACATGTACAGTAGTAACAATACTGTAAACAATTACTACAAGACATTTCTTCACACTCACAAACTCAAATCAGGAAAATTTCAGTTTGCGATTCTGAGTTAGCGACTCTTGGTAGCAACGTCATTCATCGTATGCAACTTAGCTCACAAATGTGTTTTTGTTTGCCTAACCAAAAGCTAATTCTAAAATTATTAGGTAAAAAAACTACAGCTTTCAATACCTTCATCATCGTGCAGTTTTGGCAAGCTGTCCGGTGGATCAGACGTACAGCCGGAATGCAAGTTGTGCTGCTCAGAGTCTAGATTTGCACGACGCCTTAGAACGTTGCGGCTAAATGCACACCATTAAGTAAGTAAAACAAATAAGCAAAACGTACATTTATATAACGCATCAACGCCAAAAGCCTCTAATGCACTGTATACATTAAATACGAATCAATGTAACTAGTAACAAGAAGTGAACAATATGTTAACACCCAACGTCCCATAAGACAATCTCTGACTGTGTACTGTTGGCTGTGGGTTTATGCACCTGAATAATCATTTCTTGTGAACATAATATCTTCAAAAGTATACAACATTTTTAAAAAATTTTTGCTTGTATTCGCCAGACTGCAACATATGTCCATGGCAGCAGTAAGTCTCCGCTGGGGACATTTCCAGTTCACAACAATGAAAGCGAATAATATTCACAACCCCAAAACGTTAGTAGCTGGCAATGCTTACAGTTGTACCCCTCCATTATTTTATGCCACAAACTAACTGGTAAAACTGACCAAAGGTAAAACAATCCCCAACTCTGAGGCACGATAAAAGACAGAAACGCCGTTCAACTGGCTAACTGTACAAAACTGACGATGATCATAAGGCAACAAAAATCATGTATCACGTTTTGCAGAAGATGACCAGTACGGCAATGACGACTAGTAGGACAGCGAGCAGAGATCCGACAGCCGCTCCGGCCATTGCAGCCGTATTATCAGCTACAGCTGTTGCAGTCGCCTCTTTGTTCTGCACGGACTTCACTAACAACATGCAACCATACTGACTGCAACATTTCTTCAAAACCACATTTTAAACAATGAATACTGAAATCTACTGCTACTGTCATAATTACAAGAAGCCCAACTGTCATAAGGGACAGCCAACCGTACTACTTGTTAACAATAATTACTTGTTGAACGGTATAGTTTACAATGCATTTCCATATATTTTTAGGTTACACGTACAACTACAAAAAGAGAAAGTAAACACGTCGCCACAGAGAAAGAAAAGTGAATCGTATTTTGAACATAATAACTAATTCAGCTATTATGGGTGCAGGCTGTAATTATTACAGCAAAACCGCCGCAGATGGACATATAGTTACTATTGACAGCCGATAAAAAGTTGACCCCTTGCTCTATCCAATGGGACCATCGCTGACTGCCTACAAGTTGTCATTTTAGCACAATAAATTTTGTCACAAATGACGACAACACCATCCACCAACAACGGTACCAGTAGCACAACTGTCAGTACGGTTGGCTAATAAAAATGTACCAAAGTGTTATTAAACATCGGATCCGGCTCCTAATGTAACAGCAAAACTGTAATGTTGTCCAATAAATTTTATAAAGGCTACAAAAATACCCCAAAAAATTGAGAAAAATTTGGCAAATTGATAACTTTTAACGTGTGAAAAATCCTCTACCTGGTGTATCAGAATCAGCAACAACGTATGACGAGGCAGTCACCTACAATAGTAACATAATGATAAATGTCAACAAAGGTCATCTTGCCAAAAATTTTCTGCAAGAAAATGAAAATGAAAAAAGTGTAGTTATCAACAAAAATCATCATGTAACAAAACAAAGCAATCAAAATTCCCAAATTTTAAAAAGTAAAAATTACTTCACTGCAAAAATGTATGCAATTGCACAACATAAAAACAAGCATTAAATATTAAAAAAACAAATGTCACAAACTTGCTGATATCAGCTTCTACATCCAACTGAAAATGCTTTCTGTACATTGTTGTCAAAGCTAAAAGTGCATTTAAAATCTATGTCACTAATGCACTATATAAACATACACCATGGGCCATAAAAAAGCGTGCCACTTTACTTTTGTCCATATCTTTGCCAATTATTGACAAATTTTCAAAATTCTTTCACTGACACACTCTGCAGACAATTTGCAATAATTTGATTATTATAGATCCCACCATGCCATAAATGCGTCTCTACACTACCTTGTGAAATATAAATGAAATATGCATATATAATGATAATAACAAACAAACATTTTGGCAAAATTGAAAAAAAATACTTCAGACCAACATTGCAGTGAATGGTGTGTATGACACTAATAGACTGTGCGGGTACAACACAGTCTAATGTCATACGAATCATTCATCGCAATGTTGGTCTGAAGCGTTTTTTTCATTTACCTAAATTTTTGCTATTATGGTTAGTTTTCGCTTATATTTATATCTCAGAAGTAAGTGTAGAAACGTATTTACCACGTGGTGGAATATATAATCATCACATTATTGCAAATTGTGTGCAGAGTGTGCCAGTGAAAGAATTTTGAAAATTGGTCAATAATTGGGGAAGATATGGACAAAAGTAAAGTGACACATTTTTTCGGCCAACCCTGTACTATACTGAAAAAAATTTACAACTGACCCCATCAACAGTGACGAAGATGCCGAACCAGATATCATATTCTTCAGCTTGTCGCAGTGGGGCATTGTAAAATCCACCGTATGTCTTGTTATCCCCAACGATAAACATCTGTCCCGGTTCAACTGATGCAAACTCCGCTGCAATGTAGCATCTGTCACCACTGTTCCGAGCGGACAAATATCCACGGTGAAGCTGTGAATGTGACATATGACAAGGACTGCGAGATGCCTGTCTCTTAACTGTCAGCTTCTTTGATGACAATCTTTCCACGACAATCCGGTATAAACTGTAACAAACATGCAAACAATTAATACACACTGAATTACTGGTCAAGGGGGACTCAAAAAAAGCTAATGATTACTACATTTATTGCAAAAGTTTGACAAAAGATAACAATTAAAATTATCTGGCAAGTCTGGAGTGTAAAATATTCATTCATAAAGTCACTTAGCACTTCTTCAACCTTTGATCTGATTGGAACATTCCAATGTCAGCAAACTGACTAAAGTACAAAGTAAAAAACAGCAAGTGGACGTTATAAAAAAACAAAACAAAATATTCAGAAAAATATGAAGCAAGCATTCAAAAAATGCACATCTCTTTTTACCTGCCAGAATCATCCAAGACAAAGCTGACAGGATTCAAGATTAACGTCACAGTTGTTTCCGTTGTTTTTGACGACTTTATAACAGGTCGACGCAGACTGCTAGCCACTGTTGCAGTACACGCAGACATAAGACACTCAAATAACTCACAGTCCAACGCTCACTGAGCTGTCAAGTCATTGAACCTGATGAGACTGCTGGAGTGAGACAGGCTAAATGCTAGTCTTTCTCACAAACAACATCAATGAAGCACAAAATATTTCAAACTACACCGTGTGCCAAAATTTGCACCCCCTCTGCTTCAAACACACCTTATTCAGTTTGTAGTTCATGAATTTTGATGACATATCGTACACTGCACTATCATAACATTACTTACCATCACAGCTATTATGACGTCCACACTTTACTGTGTGTGTTCAGTGTAACAGCATTATGACGTCAGAGCTTGTTTACATTACAGTTACATTCAATGCATTGTTACTGCCAAAGGGATCAAGCAACAGCGTACCTGCCTTAAACTAAAAGCTTGCATTGAGGCTAAAAATGGCCACGTTCAATCTTCAAAGACTAGTTCAGAATGATTGTCCCTATGACTGTATCAAATTTTGTAGCAATATGTCAGCTATTAACGATTGTACGCTAACTTATCTGTAGGCCCTGTAGGGGGCCACTAATTTTGGGACACAGCATATAAACTATATGATTCAAATTCTACGCACAGTACCATCCTCTAAGAGACAGTATTCTGAGATTAATGACTGTCGGGGGATAGGAGGCAAGATTATTAGAACTGTCATCACTGTTACCTATACATGCTCATAATGGACAGTTTTTACAATTTTAGGCTAAAAAACAATGTTTTTGTGTTTTGTGTTCTGTGTCAGGTTTTTCTGTAAAGGTTAAATTTTCTGTTTTATTATTATTTGTTTACAAGTGCACTGCCTGAAAAGGCTGTCTCCGAAATGACCTATTATGCGTTGACCAGGACGTTATACCTCTACTCACGCAGTTGCTCACTATGCACAGCAAAACTAATCAGCCCAACTTTATTCAAAGTTGCAGCAATCCAGCAATGCATACCAAAGATATCAGGTAAACATCACAGATGGATGGGAACTTTAGCATGTAATCACAATGACACTGGCAGTGCCTAATGGTACGAGATGCATCAAAAGCACCAATCAACGTCAGGTATGAATAGAACAACAATGACCAAATTACTATAAATAGCACAATGAATAGCATCATGCCCTATCTGCAAAAATCTGCCTCACTGCTGTCTGCTAATAGTCTAGAACCACAACAGGCGAGTCAAAATAAACATCTTCTAAGAATATTCACATTTCTTGATGGATTTAAGTTTTAGCATTACAGTTGCATAGCAAAGACGATACTGAGACAAAACCAAAGTAAACAATAAAGATCTGCTCTAACATCAGTATAACCAACAACAGACAATACTGCACAAACCATCGGGTTCAGTCCAGACACTGAGTGAAGCATATGGCCCGAAGCCCTTGCGTGTACTGGACTGTAGCAAGCACAGGTAGTGTGTAGCTGGCTTCAGTTTAGTCAGAGTGTATTTGCTCACAAACGGCGGCAGTAAGTAATCCACAGCAGGTGCAGTCGATCGACTAGGAAGCTTCTTTGGCGTGCAGTTTATCTGATACAATACAAACCACCTATCATTAGCATGCGAAGAAACAACAGACCGAAAATAGTTGCTACTGCTAGTGCCATTACGATGAGCAAAACATAAAAAAGTAAAATGCCAACATGTATAATGCAATGGAGTGCTGCTGCTACAACTACTATTACTAGTAGTAAAACTAACGTTACTGCGCAACATCTTGCACAGTCATCTGGGCTTCTTTTCAATATGTACAGCACATCATCACGAACACGCCTCTAATGCGCTTTTGTCACTAACCACAGCCGCCGGTCGCACAGCCACCAAGTGCAGCCTGCAGACACAGGCTGGCACAGCAGCCGGCCAGGCAGCCCCAGTCAGCTGTACAAAGATCCCCACCTTCCGGAACCCATATATAAATGGGTTATTACTCATTTAACCGACCCCGGAGGGATGGCAGGCTGAGTTGGCCTTGTCGGTTGACGATAGCGTATGCTTTACCCACAAAGTGGTCAAACAGCCATCCATCAGTCTAGCGCAAGATACGGAAAGTTCGCCGGCCAGGACTGACATTCTAATCACTATGCTACACCACCAATAACAATATAATAATATAATCATCTGTAAGACACACACTATCGGCTAGATGAATCTGAGGCACTAAATATAGTCATCGATGGCATGCAGCAGTATCAACAATGTCCAGTCAGATACCAATGACCAGAACTGTTCAGTTGTTTACTCTTGGCAACCGTCTTAAAACGACTCAACTCAACAATCAGGAAATTCACATTTATGTGACCAGCAAAACACAATCACACTGACTGTGGCACTCCTGCAGTAACTCCAAAAAAGTCAGCCAGTCACAACAAAACTAGATCGTTGAGATATACCATTGTGTTGGATAAACTACCGACACTAATGAATAGACTATTGAAAGAGGCAAACCAGTTATGGGCTTACAAAATATATAAAATACAAGATTTCAGTGCAGTGATAATGACATCATGGAAACAAAACTATCAAAATCAGTCAAAACATTTATATGGCACAATATTGCAAACAAAACTTGTGGACTTTACAACAAGCATACAGTGCTTGTTACCTTGTAGTCCTGCAGAATGCCGTTAACATCAGCCGGCGAATTCCACGAAAACGACAACGAAGTCGCAGTGCGAGACACATTCACAAAATTAACTGGAGCACTCGGAACTGCAGACAACATGAACACACAATATCTTACTGCAATACTGTTGGGCCTAACAACAAAACTGACACAATTAAATGACAAACATCTAAACAATACAAAGTCAACAAAGCTATTTTATTCTATAACAATTCAGATGCATTAATAAAGGAATCAATTTCAATTACTTGCGGAAAAAAAATCATCATTGTAGTTACTTCAGAAATTACTACAAAACAACACATACGCAACTCTTTAAACTTATTCTCAATTGCTGTCCAGAACTGTGGTAGCATTATAAATATAATATAATTGACTGTAAAATGTAATTCTAAAGGCATGCTCAAAACCAAACAATTTAAGGCAACCATATACAACATCATTTCACTGAAAACTGCTGCGAGTCTTTTCTGCCATACTATGTTAAAAGTTCAAGCAGCAAAAGTTAACTTCTTTTTGTCTCAACTGTGCAGAAACACTAACATTTGTGGGGACGGAATTCGAGGAATTTCTAGGGCTTAAAAAGTTTTCATGTCTGGAAATTTTGGGCTTTGAATTCCATAACTCTCACAACCTACACGTACCCTGTTCAATTACAAAATTCCTACAGAGCTCTTTATCATCCATGTTCGAACGATGTATAAGCCTAAGCTATACTGCACACACAGCCGCACAAAAGATATAATGACATGAGTCAGTACCAGACTCATCTGTTAGAGCTGCAAGCATTTCGCTCCACGGCCCATCACCAACTCTGGTCGATGCTCTCACCTACATAAATATCCAATGACTCTGGCTAATAAATAACAATACTGGTATCAGATAGCAATGTGCTTCAATCAATGAAATAGTATTAATAAATAAAACCGAACCTGTTTGAGCATTGATAACTTTGCGACGTACGATTAGTGGTAGAAAGGCATGTAATATGTCAAAAGTTTCAGAATGCTTCAAAGAAAAAAATACCTAACTTGCATAGCGGATTATTTAAATACTTTGCCTAATTTGCATTGATGATTTATGATGATTAATAATGATTTATAAATCATTATTAAAAGGTTAAAAATGGTGAAATGGGACACCCATCTCAGAGCTACAGAGCATCACCTGCCGTATGGGATCACACAGTGTTACCTTCCACCTGACACAGGTGAACGAGCCCCGCCTTAATCCCAGCCAGATTTTCTGGTACTCGATCTACCTACCCTGGAGAGATGAAAGGCTGAGTTGACCTAGGCGGCTGGTTACATACCGAGATGGTTTACGTGCCCACAAGCAGTCAGAAGTCAGGCGCTTATTTTCTAAAGCACCCTGAAACATTTGACATATCACACATCTTTCTACCACTAATCAAGTAATCGTCGCAAAGTTATCAACGCTCAAACAGGTCCGGTTTTTTGGACTACCCTGTAGAATTATAAGAAATAAATAATTAATAAATAAAATTTGTTTTTCAAATTACAAAAACATGTCGGCCTAATGTTAATGCTAATGTTATGCTAATGCTGACATGTTATGCAGCCATCTGCAATTCTGCATACAGCTTTGCACCACCCTAACTGTCAATTTTATTATAAATCTTTTTATTTTATGATAATGTTATGTAATTTTATATAATTTTATGATTATTTTATGATAATAAAGGCAGGTAGCTGACACTGGTGAACATGGCTACTAGTGAACATAACTAACATCCCATAACTACACCGTGTCCCAAAATTAGTGACCACTTACAGATAAGTTGGTATGAAATAATTAATACCTGACAGATTTTTTTTTACAGTCGTGGAGACAATCATTCGGAACTAGCATTTAGAGTTTGAGCTCAAAGTGGCACCTTTGGCCTCGATGCAAGCTTTCTGTCTAAGGCGGGTACACTGCTGCTTGACACCTTTGTCAATAACGATGTACTGAACGTGAGCTTAATGTAAACTAACTAGAACGTCATAATGATGTTACATTGAGCACACACGGTAAAGTGCATACGTCATAATGGGTGTGACCGTAAGTAATGTTACGATAGTGCAGTGTACGATATTTTGTTTAAATCCATGAATTACGAACCAAATTAGGCGCGTTTGAAGCAAGGGGGCTGCTAATTTTGGGACACGGTGTAGTAATCAATTATATGCAAATCTGACAAGAACCTGCACATCGTAGACAACGTTGGGCTTAAGAGCGGAGATGTTGTACTTAAACGATGTCGGTGGCAGAACAATGAGAAATGGGACTCCGTGGTGCATGTTATGACGCCGATACTTTAGCAGGTACTGAGTGATGACACCATGCGGGGGATACGGAGCTTGCCAGCCAACGACGATGCTGTGACTGTGACGTGATGACACCTGAACATCACTTGGAGCTGGTGGCACTGCACAATCAGACACAACTAGTGAAACCAGCACGTTCTTTCTCCTCTGACTTTTATCTAGTTTTACGAGGGTCGCTCAATATATGTTACAAAACAGCATCATTTTGTTAGTTTTCCAAATATAAAAAATCCGAAATATACGTTTTGTAGGGAATTTAATTCCGAGTAGCAGTCGTGAGTTTCATGACCATGACGTCACTGTGACGTCATTTATAAACATTAAATATGGTGACGATGCCACTGAAATCCTCCCGTTACAAACAGTGTCCCGTTATTGTATTTTTATGGGCAAGAAAAATAAAGGCAAATCAGATTCACACTGAGATGCATCCAATATATGGCGACAAGTGGTTCACGAACTGAACACTTCACATTTGATGTAAAAAATTTGCTAGATGGGCAGAAATTTGTATCATATACCAAGGTGCAATCAGTCGTTCTTCAGTAGCATGGACAGCTGCAGCCAGCATCATTCTTTCCATCATGCATTCAGAAGTTTGCTGACAGATAGGACAAATGTTTGAGCGAACTCGAACGATATGTTAAAAAATGAAACATTAATCTACAGCATTTGATCAGATGGCGTTAATTTGCTAAGTTTATTCATTTTTCCTTCCTATGCTGTTTGTCACTTGCAAGTTATGATAGATTACTGGTGGGGAAATAATACGCCTGTGTTCTGTGATCATCAAAAAATTTCTATAGCGTTCAGAATAAAATTCCCTACAAAACAGTATATTTCGGAATTTTTAGATTTCAAAAACTAACAAAATGATGCTGTTTTATAATTTATTTATCAAACGACCCTCATAGAACGATCTACTCAGTGTTTCATAAAAACAACCCCTTTTCTTTCTTTCATAATTTCAAATGATGGCCAACTTACATGAAATTTTTACCAGTTGTAGCTGAAGAAATACTAATTCAGAATGATTCAACAAAATAAGTAAATTATGAAAGAAAAAAACAGGGGTTGCTTTTTAATGAAACACCATGTATAAACTACATATACATATCTACGACCTACACAATATTTTTATCAATATTTACACATTCTGTTATAGCATGTAACACAGCGTGGCCAGCAAATACGGAATCACCACTAATGAGCTTTGTAATAAACAAAAAATAAACTGAACAGCAAGCAAAAAAAATTCAGAAAGATTTAAAACCACAGAAAATTAATTTAAAGACCACAACAGTTTATTTACCATATCAGATCACTGCCAATAATATACGATGCAAAAAATTGTTGCGATAATTATTACCAGTGCCTGCCTACAATCTAAGTAACCTTTTTCGTAGAAAAAACAACACAATCAGCAGTATCACAGCACAAAATATCACATTATTTATACGTGAAAAGTACAACAACACCACATTGGACAGGCTAAATGTCAATATGATGCTGCTTGCATAAAGCACTGCATGATGATGAAGGCAGATGGGACTATGGGCCTGGATGACTGAAAAATGGAAAGATGGTAGCAAAAATATAAAATGTTACAGTCAGTACTGAACAAATGCTAACTGAAAAATGTGTGCACATGCAGTTTCTGTGCATCAAAAAGTGAAACAGATTCCGAGAATTCCTGCAAATAAACTTGGCTAAAGCTACAGATATGCTTACCATCTTCAAAAGTGGTAAAATCCAGCATCGACCGAGGTCCTTGGTGCAAATGATTGGCAAACTGAACGCTGAGCGTGTAGTTTGTGAAAGGAACCAGATCATTGAAGTATAACGTCGTGACATTGACGATGCCATACATCACATCAACAGCAGCCTGGCTGTGCTGCACCCGTCGGCTCAGCTTATACGTGTAACCAACTGCGATGCCATTGTACTGACGACATGAAAGCCGATTCCACTTTATTCGAGCTTCACTGGACGTCAGTTTAGTGTATTGCAGTCCGCTCAGTCGGCCTGGCTCTGTATATATCAGCAACCGCTCAGTCTGGTTAAATGCTATCAACTCCATGGGCCATAAAAAAATGTGGCATTTTACTTTTGTCTATATCTTCGCCATTATTAACTGATTTTCAATTTTTTCACTGGTTTACACTGCGGACAATTTGCAATAATGTAATTATTATATACCTTACCACACCGTTAATGCATCTCTACACTAGCTTGTGAAATATCAATGAAGTATGCATTGATAACGATAATAACAAACAAACATTTTGGTGAAATTTAAAAAAAAACACTTCAGACCAACACTGCAGTGAATGGTCTGTATGACACTAAACCGTATGGGTCTAACACATTCTAGTGTCATACGAATTATTCATCGCAATGTTGGTCTAAAGTGTTTTTTCATTTACCTAAATTTATGTTACTATCGTTAGTTTTTGCTTACATTTATATTTCACAAGGTAGTGTAGAGACGCATTAACCATGTAGTGGGAAATGTAATAATCACATTATTGCAAATTGTCTTTACAGTGTGCGAGTGAAAGAACTTTGCTAATCGGTCAATAACTGGCAAAAATATGGACAAAAGTAAAGTGCCACGTTTTATATGGCCCACGGTATCCAAAGGTTACTTACTAGTAGAAGAACAGCAGAAAATGCATAGCTTGTTTATTTATAATTATTTATAATAAAAAGAGAGCCACTGCAGTGTGTAGTTCGATGACACTGACTTCAAAGCACATCTATAGCATTTCTCTCTTGAACACCAGAATTTCGGACATAAAAAGACCCAAATTGTCCTTGACTGCAGATGCACAGATTATGTAGCTTCTATCACTTTTTTACCCAGCTTCTATGTAGACGACTGTCACTTTTTTTATCTAGTGTATACTGTACTTCACATTTTTCGTGCTGACTTACCCGGTAGATACAACAAAAAGATAGAAAACATCAGAAGGAATGACAGCTGAATGTAGAAAGTTAGTTGAAAACATTTACCAGCGGCATCAGTCGTTGCTGCAGCAACGGTAGACTGGCCCTGACCGGCCATGGTGTAAGCCGACAACTTGACCTCATACTTGCAGAAAGGCTGTAAGTCGGAAACGTCAAGCCAACGACGGTCAGCGTCGACATCGATGAGTGGGCTCCATGAGCCGGGGCCAGTTGCGCATGCAAGCAGCTCACGTACACGATAGCTGATCAGGTAGAACTCAACGTAAGCATTGCTGGATGACGGTGCGGACCAGCGAAGCCGCAGCGAAGTGGAGGACTTTGTTACAATCGCCAGACGAGCGACTGGATCGGACTCTACACGAACAGTCACACAGCATCAACGATACAACTCGAACAACAAATACACTATAAGACAGTCAAAAAAAGTAAAAATGGTCTTTTATAGCAGACTGCAAAAGTGAGTGAGTAGACACACTATGGGTTCTTTCAGAGAAGGTCACTCCTGTACGAACACGAACAAAATACTAATTTAAAAAAAAACTCGCACTCACGCAAGCTTATTACAACCACACAAACTAAAACCCTGGTTCAGCCAACTCCAGAAAAGCTGGTACTATTAAAACAGCTCAAAATTGGGAAAAAATGTATGAAAGTAAATAAAAACCCACTGTATAACCACAATCACTGAATAATTCTGGCCCGAGACTGAAGCAGCATTTTTTACCGGCCCAAAGCCGTCCCTGATGCCATATCAAAAGTGTCCAACCAACGTTAATATGGCAAAAATAAATCATAAATTGCTGTCATCACAGTGCGGCATCATTATGGTGCAACCATTCACTGTACACACTCACCTCACAAAAATCCATCAAAAATGCAAAAAAAATTAATCCTGGTGGCAAAAAAATTATAAAACTGCCATACACATGATAAGTGTGATAGACCAAATTGAAGAATTAAGCAGAAAATGTTGACAATCATGCCGGTTGCCCACAAATTTCAAGTTTTATGACAATTACAATAACAAACGTGGTGTGTACAGTTTACACAATGCTTTAAGCTTACGAGATCTGAAAACTGTTCTAATATCAGGTTGTTTTGTGACTACAAGAGCAAATTAAGAGTAGCAGAATCAGTAGTAGCAAAAGTCGAAAGCAGCAGCATACTCGTGTTGTTTGATTGCATCGATGCACATGAATATTCATGATGTCCATGCCATTGAATTTTGTGATGTCATGATGCATCGATGCAATCAATCGATGAATTAAACAACACGAGGTATTTCCGTGCTTACTTCCAACATAGTGTATCAGTTCAATGTCACTTTCCAAGTTAGCACTGTTGACTAGCGACACTCCGATGGTCAGGTTGGCGTATGGGTCAACATCACTGAGTAGTGTACGGGTTGACAAGTCAGCCGACTCAACAAGCTGCAGCGCCGATTCCCCAGGATGACGAGTGTAGAGACGAAAACCATGCAAGCTGACGCAGTTGAACTTCACTTGCGGAGGAAGCTGAAAATCACAAAAATATATGTATCCAACATCAAAATACCACCATCCATGCTATTTGCTAAATTTTTGTTAACAATTTTCAAAATTCCTAAGATGTTCTTTTCTGCCATTCCTTCTGAGGTACTAACACCACACTGTATCCAAAAAAAACATCCCGGACATTTTCGATTGTAACTTTAACAAAGATTATCAGATTTTAATTATTTTCGACAACAGTATTTCTGACAGAACTGGCAATCAAATGACTGCTTAATTTTCCACCGCACTTATTGTCTGCTTCTGCACTACCTAGGGAAACAAAATCAATGAAGTATTGCATTTTTCTCCTATTTTGCCTGTTCGGGTTTTCGTAGGTAGTGCAAAAGCAGACATTTGGTGAGATGGGAACTAGAACCGTCATTTGATGGCAAGTAGTGTCAAACATGTTTACATCAAAAATTATTAAAATCTGTCAATCTTTCTTCAAGCGACAATCAATAATGTTGAGATGCTTTTGATGTATTTCTGTTCATTTCAACTCATATTTCGTTGGTTCTGTTTTCCCTGGGTAATGCACAAGCAGACACCGGGTGAGGACAGTCGTTTAATGGCTAGTTGTGTCAGAAATATTCGTACCAAAAATTATAAAAATTGGATATTTCTTCTTCAAGTTACAATCGATAATATTTTAGATGTTTTTTTTTCCGGACACTGTGTATATTTCAATTAAAAAAAACAGCAGCAGTATGATATGCATTCAGTGGCAGCTGCATTTCAATGCAAGCAAGATATGGCTTCAATGTAACGGACAGTAGCAGTCTTTAATTACTTCTCTATAAAAAGTCAGGCCAGGGTCATGTACAAAATTAACACCAACATTGTGCTAAGACTGGATAACAGCACAATTACGACAATTTAATCTTGACACATCAACAAAAATGACAAAAAATGTCTACTTATATCTAGCATCAAAACACATATAAACTAGGTATCTATTCTACAACGTACATGATGTATTATCACACACATTTTCTGTCAGACATTTAACCTCAGCGACTAGTTCTGTCCGCCAGCGCCACTGAAGTCTTTTTTAGCACATACTGGTGCTTTACAAGTCAGATTATTATTATTATTATTATTATTAAATCGCCGACTCTTTCCATCACAGCATAACATGTAACAAATTTACAGTGTGTCAAGCAAAACCACAGAATCAGGCCAGAATCATACCCTCCAGCTGATGACGAGATGAATCCTGTTTCCACTGCTGTTTGACTGACGCTCTTGCACTGAACTATCGTGCTGGTGATGATGATATCCAGAACCATAACTCTGTTCCTCTTCAATATGCAATTGCCGAGGCCCAGCTGACGGTCCTGGTACAGACATAAATATCAATCAGTAAAAAAGTATTACTACTTAAAAATCAAAATGAAACAATTTTAAAATGACAATAGAAAGATTTTTGAAAAACTACGACACAGATGAGAACAATGAATATCATCTCAAGTCTTTTAGAGCTTCAATTATGGCCCAACGTTCAGATTAGGAAAGTTTTGTGGACTGCCTTGCCCGCCAGCTTCAAAGAAGCATCCTTTCTGTAATAATAACGGCATTTCTAACTTCTGAGACAGCATGTTCCTTTCCCATCATTCAACCAAAAGTTTCAAAGCACTCGCTGGAAGAGTGACTCGAGAAAATGAGAGGCTGTATAAAACAACAAGCTAGCACATGCAAGTGTGCAGGCATGTGAAAATATCTTAAAAGCTAACAAAACTAGAAGGTGCTCGTGAGAGTGCATATCTCAGCCAAGCGAAGTGATTTAAACATTACTACAAGAAAAGGGGAGAAAGAAGGAAGAGCCACTTCGCAGAGGGAGGGAAAAGTAATAGCCGGCGTTGCTGCTTGTGCTGTTGGTGCAATGATGTCATTGCTATTATGAGTCATCATGCACACAGAAGGAACGAACAATGACGGAAACACGGACAGAACGATCAATCTCTTAATCTCCTCCAATGTTCACTGCGTTCACACTTGGCGGAAATGAAAATCAAAGTAGAAAACCAGAGACAGTGACATGCTAAATGAATAATGTTCTAGCACATACTTCCACACGTTGCAGTTTCAGCGGCAGGAGATCGCGGTCCTATGAGCCCGCTGTGATGGACTGCTGAAACACTGATCTCATAACTCCGACTGGCCTGCAGACCACCGACTGTCAGCAGCCTTGACCTAGTCTGTGGCAGGCGCTTCCAATCAGTGTCATTGGGACAGCGATAGTAGAGCACATAGCCAACAACCGGTCCCATTCCACTGGTCGGTGCACTGGTCCAGCTGCGCCATCGGACGGTCAGTGACGTTGCATTACGTGACTGGACAACAGGTGCCCTCCTCATCACAGGCAGCTCTAACAACACACAGCCATACACAACACAACTAGAGATGTAACGAAGCGGAAAAATATTCGCATACTTCAAATGCAAATATTAACTTCAATATTAGTCAAATAAGGAATACGAACACTTAATCAGCCTCAAGAAAACTTCTCTATACTGGTATTTGAATAAAATAAAACATTCAAATTATGGTAGTGGTTCAGTGTTCAGTCAGTAAAAATCAATACCTAAGGCAAAGATCAACCAACCAAGACAGATTAAGAAAATGAAACATCCAGAGTGTATAGTGTTCTCTTGAGTCAGTATACCTATCAAAAGTTCAATAAGATTCGATCAACTTGAATAAAATGAAATTGCCAGAAACGCTCCCAGCTATTCATCAAATACTGAATAGCTAAATAGTAGACAATATTTGAACGTCACTGAATGCGAATATGAAGTTCATCACATCCCAAAACACAACCTAGTAATGTAAACCAGCTAAATCAACCATCCACAGCTGCTAAAAACCACCAACAATCAGCATTCAATTACGGTACTCATTGGCAGATGCCGCATAATACACTGTGAACCATAAAAAGTGGAACCGTTTTATTTTTGTAATAACTTTGTCAAATATCAACACACTAAGCTGGTTCCCAGCCACAATGACTTCGTAAATAAGTAAATAAATATGCACCCATGTCAATAAATGTCTAGGCTAAAAACATGCCAAATATTATCCAATTTCATTTATATTTGACAAAGTTATTACAGAAACAAAACAGTTCCACTTTTTTATGGTTCACAGTGTATATTAGAATAAAGGATGCTACGAAAAAAGAGATAGAAAAAAGATGGATATTGGATCCAGATAACTTTACAATAGCATTCAACTTCACCTGAAGAAAGTAGCTAAATAAAAAAGGTTCCCAGGTAAACAACAAGAAAAAATTACACTTAGTCAGTTAAGATCACTATCAGTCTATCAGTCACATTACTAAATGCTAATACTATTAATATTATAAATATTCCCCATACACTACCAAAAACTACACGAAAATAAGAGAATGATATTAGATTTGAAGACTTGATTGACTATACTTGGAACTGTTTTGCAAAACCTAATCAGCCTTTCAAAGACCTAGTTGTAGCAAGTAAATGCCACACTACATCAGGCAGGCTGTTCCATGCAGCGGCAAAATAAGTAAGTAAGTGCACATTTAAAGTGCACAATGTCAGCCCGTGGCCAAATCTGAGGCACTTGGCTCAGCCGCTATCCATCTTCTTGGCACAGCAGCAACAGCACTAACTGGGAAGAATTTAAGCACCAGTATGCAGAAAATGTATTTCTTTCGACTGTGCTAGATAAACTGTCCTCATCTTCAGACACTTGATACAGCGCTTATTAGCTTGAATTTACTGAGAATGAACACAGCTTACGGATCTGGCAGCCAAGGCCAGCAAATCCATGGCGACAGCCTGACGGACATTCTCCAGTGGACTTATTGCATGCTTCTCCGGCCACTCTGCAGTTACACAGCCACTCGCAGTCAACTCCAAACGTTCCGCTTGCACACTCTGCAATCAAAACAAACAGAGTGAATTAATACTGACACCTACACGTTGATTTTTGCATTAATCACATTAAGCAGCAAATCAGAAGAACAAAAACTGCAGAATTCAACAACTGGTTGCTGTTATTTATCTATAGATTGAGCAGAAGCTATTAAGAATTTTCTCTCTTAACTATGTTTTAAACTATGATTCATTAATAGTTCAGCTTTTTTTATTGCTACAGGATTTCATGGGATTCATGTGGTTTTCGATTTCATGGTTTATAGATATTATTATGATTCCTGATATTATCATTGTTTAATGTTTTCAGTTCATTTTGAATTAGAGCATTATCCACCAATTTCTATTGAAGGTGTAATCTGTTTAAATTTATAAAAAAAATATGTGAGAAAAATGTTGAATTTACTCCAACATAAAAATGTTTAGGATAAATAATAAAAATAGAATTAGATAAAGTTCATTTTATTTTCGATCCATAAATTGTAGCTAATCATCTAAACACTTTGATTCTGTATCTAATACTATTACTGGAATTATTACTATAACAATTACTTTCGTTCCAATATTAAAACTAATTTCAAAAAACTACCTCAAAAATAAATAATCTCTTATTATTCAGTTAAATCTATTGCTGTTGGTTACTGTTATCTTATGCAAACTGAAGCAAAAATGATGACAATGCAGTATGCAAACTGTGTAGTCAAAATTGACAAATTACAGACTGTTAAACTAACACTATACAAGTACAAATCTTGATCGCACGCCCTATGCGAAATAAATGCCCACCAATGTCATCTACTGTAGCTTACAATTGACTAAAAAATGCACAGATTAGTGACGTTAGTGATGTTTTTAATCCAAAACTTTCACTCAATTTTAATTGGTTAAAAATGATAATGCGTTAATTTTTTAACAACTAATGGATTAATTATGCGGTTTGGTAAATTCTGTAGGCTAATAAGAAAGGACTCCCGTTGTTTCGCATGTGAAATATACAGTAAAACTTCGTTATAACGTACTTCTAGGGACTGGAAAAATTGGTACGTTATATCCGAGGTACGTTGTAACCAAACATAGCACAGTTCATACTTTTATTAGCAATGCAAACACATGCATTGGATCAAACGTCACTGTTACTATGACGTCATGCCACTGCATGCACACATAGACAGAACGATAGACAGAAAATCAGACATGCCTGGACGTCAGATCATTCTCTAGTGTACAGTCTGTAGGCCTACTGTAAGCCGCCTATTTTCTTAGAAAATTGTCCATAGTCATTTAAGTGGTGCATTGTCCTTTCGACGTAAGGTTCATCTGGGCATTCTCGCTGTTGCTGTCGCCCACCAGGTAACGCTGCAAAGTGTCCAAGGCCTCCACAGCTTGTGGACGACCTGGGAGGTCGAGCGAGGTCAAGTCTCCCTCCTCCTCCTCCCCCTCACTGCAGCGACGATGTCGTCGTCGGTCAGCATCCACGGCCGCGTACTCATCAAACGTGACGTCTGCTGGCAGCAGGTGAGATAACGACAGGTCGTCCTCCTCATCAAAGTCAGTGTACAGTGTAACGCAAGAGAGTGTGAGTGATCTGGCCATGCCAATGAATCTGATAAGAGGCAGTTCACTGGTCATAAACGGATCAGATCATGCGTACGCCGTCAATTGCTATCTAATTGCCCTCCCCCACTCGGCCACTCACTCAGTCCCTGCATCCCTAGAATGCCAACACACTGGGAGACTGGGCGTGTGACTGTGTCTGCAGGGGTTGTGTTCATGCTGGCTGACTGACCACGCTGTGCTAGGTGGGTGGTCTATTCTACAGTACATTGTATGCAGGGCATTTGCTGGCCTGCGGACCGCAAATGACGTCCGTAATAACCGAGGGTACGTTATAGCCGAGTACGTTATATCCAGCAGACGTCCTATGCTAAAGAATAGGAAGTTTG
>Ga0056128_1001920_pt1 | contig 24116 bp, 20 predicted proteins | sample WorMetLIZISLAND2_FD_71113 | JGI IMG/M metagenome (GOLD analysis project Ga0056128, IMG submission 71113) | Marine gutless worms symbiont microbial communities from Max Planck institute for Marine Microbiology, Germany - Olavius geniculatus... ... | reverse complement strand
ATACAAATTAAGTGTATTCAAAGTATGCCATTTGCATTGAATGTTTTAATAGCCTCCTACAGTACTTTCACTCCTATATTATACTGTAGACTTGGCTTGCGGACCGCGATGCTTCGCGGCAAACTGAAAATGGACCGGCATTCCAAAAGTTTGAGTACCCCTGCCCTAGTCCTTTAATTTCACCACTGCACTCCAATCCTACGTCTACAGTTACCCAGCTGCCTGTTCATGACTATGACTTAGTACACTAAGACCACTATGCGTACAATAATGACTTGACCCCCAAGTGACTATTATCTATTTCAAAATCTGAAATTCGATCATGGTGGTATCTGCTATCCATGATGATGAATGGCTCGAGCCTCTTTCGTTGATGCTAAAAATCATTTCTATTTAATGCTCCATGATGTCATAAATTACAATGATGTCATATTCGCAGTAGACTCATATGAGTCAGTTAAGGATGTACGTTTTACCAATGTATAGCTTTTGGAAAATATTGTTGTCTAATATGTCGAGGACGAAAACTTTTGAGATAACCCTTGTACATGATATAATCAAATAAACCGAAAACGTACTTGCCACTCCAGATGAGGTAAGCATCGGGCAGACGTGGAATGAACAGAACTGATTTGCCAGTTTCCACATCCAATGCTCCATAGAAGTCCGGCTCCAGCACACCGAACGCCCAGTGAAAGTATGACTCCTGCAATAATATTTATCATCATAACAACAATAATGAACAAATGCCATTTAACATGAAATGGAGTGAAAAACTGCCAGGTTACATCACAGTATAAATGTCAGTCACATGGAGTGTCCTCTATCCTCAAGAAAATGAACAACCCCAGTTTCAGGAAACATTGGAACACAGGCATAATTGGACCTCATCTACCAGTAGCACAGTGTTTATAGAATGAGCAAACAGATAAATGTTAACAATTACATGTACCAGCTGCAACATAATGATTAAAGATGTAAAATTAGCAAAAATGTGTAATAACACTTAATTCCTTATGTTATTTGGTTGCTTGACCAGGGTTAACAACTGGCTCCATATACAATACTAATTTTTCATTACAATGCAAAAGTATCATTCAATACTAGTGAAAAATAAAAGTGATACTACAGTTTATTAACCTGTCGAAATGGAACATGACAGACATCCGAGGAATATCGCTGAAAATCAGTGGATTTTCCGCCTTCTAGTAAGACAACGGCCTTCTCACTGACTTTCTTATTCTTCAGTCGATCAATCAACCTTCGCCGGTTGAGAGCGTGTAGATCCATTGACACTGTGTGAGTATGAAAGCCAAGATTGTATGTACCAGGACGAGCCCTGCACATGTCAGTATACATTTACTAATGCAAGTTGTACTCATAAGGCCAAACTGACAGAACTTTAGCAATGGCCAGCTTAGCTACTCGCCACAAAAGCAAAGAAAGCTGAACAATGTTTTACTTACTGCATAACAAAAATTGGACAATTATGCTGTAGGCCTAGTTACCACTGTTTTCAGTTCCGCAGTGACTATACACACGGCCGGCCGTGTGTATAGGCAAATTAGGCAAGTGCACATGGCCATACGTGAGCAGTCATGATGAGCAGACTTCACGGAAATTTCTGCTGTGAAGTTACTGCTGCCACATTTTGCACATTTCACTGCATTAAAACAGTGCAGAGAAAGACTGCTTATATTGTTTATAAGACTGCTTATATTTATTACCGGTATATTCAAACCATTCATTGATTGTAAGCTTGGCCAGTGAAGAATTTGAGAACGAGTGGTCGTGAATGAATGTGCAGGCACTGAAACATCAACAACATGAGTGACGTAGGCCTACAGTTGAGCATCCAACATATGCACCCCTTGTGTCCACTGTCCACAGCTTGTGGTGGGTGGTCTTTTATGCATTCCATTCTGCAAATGCAATCTTTTCATGGAGTCCCATGATGTCGTGCGGTTTTCAGGCATATGAACTATACTGTAGCTGCTATCTGTGTCCACTGATGTCAGGGGCGGTAGGCGTGGTGTAGTGGTAATGCGTCTGATCCGATCAGCAAAGTTACTGTACGCCGGGCCCGATTAATACTGCGATGGGTGACTGCCTGTGGGCAGGTAAACCATCTCCCTATGTAACCAGCCGCCTAGGTCAACTCAGCCTTCCATCCCTCCGGGGTAGGTAAATCGAGTACTGGCCTATCTGGCTGGGGTTAAGGTGGGGCGCGTTCACCTCTGTCGGGTGGCAGGTAACACTGTATGATCCCATATGACAAGTGACGCTCCGTAGCTCTGAGATGGGTTCGCTCATTAAGAGCTATATTCGGACCTTTAAGTCAGAAATGAATACACGTTTCAGAAAGGCCGGCCGTGTGCATAACACCAGTCTTTAAGTTCATATTTTGCAGTCACGTCCTCCAATGTCAACAGCATTTGAACAGATCTCAAAATCGCAATGACATGATGCAAAAGGCTTAGGCACTGCAAATACACGAGTGCGTTCCAACTATCAAACTCTGAGGGGCGTTGCCTTACAACAGCTGCTGACATACCCATCGTCCGTGGAACAAGAACACGACATGCCGAACAAATCACGGTGCGTCGTAAATCAAAGCACACAGAAAAGTGTGGTAAACGACCAATAACGACTGTCGCGGTTTTATACACTTTAATTAACAAACAAGCAAAAAGTTTATGTTTACGAAACGTAAACAATCGCTCACGGGACTGACGACCAATAAATAAGTAACAGCTACAGGTATACCTAACATAACGGTAGTTTTGCAGCGCTTGTCGTTGTCTACTAACATGGAAGTATAAATATTTATAGCTTCGTGGTCTACTAATAACAGAGATGTGCACAAGACCTTCTGAGCCGAGACCGAGACGAGACGCTTTCGAGACGCTGGCCGAGATTTAAAGCATGGTTTCGACCGAGACCACATCCCTGACTAATAAAACAACTGTAATTAATATTATGTTAATTTAATGCATTATGAATAATGTAAATAATATGTTACTTTAGTTTTCAATGTTATTTTGTGTTAATAATATAGTAGGAATGATCACGCAAATTATAATGTGCCGAAATTTTGTCGTACCGAATTCATTCTCCTGTGGTCCAACTCACTTCCGGAAATTTATGTGTGAAATGTAAACAAATATGGAATTTCTGAATTGCAACAGTGTAGTGTATATTGTAGCTTAAGTTTTCCACTGTTCTAAGTGAATTTTTGCGTTCATTTTCGGTGCGATGTGCTAATTACGTATGGTGTTTTGTCCTTTCTACACACATCACACAGATGCTTGATGTCTGTAGGCGTGGCCTTCGCTGGACAGTCCTATGGGATACATGTGATAATGCATAACACAGGGAAGGGTTCTAGGCCGGTATTTTCATGGCCAAGTGCTGTAATCTTTGAGGCCATTGCCAAAACCAATGGTCATACCACGCTACAGACTGTCAACCTATGGCACTCGTGCCTTTAGTGTTACTGGTCTAGTCTGCTGAAACTCTACCTGACTACCTGAAGTCATCAGACATTTTGGTACTTTTAGGCGACAGTTAAAATATTTTTTGCAGATATTTGCAATTACTTACACTACTGTAGTGCATCAGAGACATGTAGATGCACTCTACAGATCTATTTTGTATTTAATTGAATTGCTCTTTGAGGCCATGAGACCAAACCAGTGGTCTCTGTCTTTGAGGTCAAGGCCCAGGCCAATGTAGTTGTTTAAATTACTAAATAAGTAAAGTAAATATTGCAGTTTTGTACCGCTCATATAAAACCAGTCTGATCTTATTCAAATCACAAATGACAATAAAAATGTTCAGACAAACACTGTTCAATGTTTCACGGAAATATTATGCGAATATCAAAAACCCATTGAACAGAGCACATTTATTACAAGCGACCAGAGGCCAAGGCGTTGAGACCAATGCCAAGGCTAGACATCTTCACTCTACGGCCACAATTTTGTTTCTTGAGTCGAGGTCAAAACCTGTCTTGGCATAACGTCCACTAAAAGCCGACCTCTTGATTGAATTTTTGGGTTTAAAATTACTACCGCTTATGGAAGTGAAAGAATAAAGGGAGATAATTTTTGCAGATGGAGTGGTGGTTTTACGTTATTGTTTCTGCACGGTTGACTAGTTTGAAACAATGAATAGTGCCAGGCTATGGTTTTGGTTGGTTAGGAATAAGTTATTTAATCAGTTGCAAATAAGGATAAATTGTATCTTTGGCTATGGCAGCCCCTGACTGTGGCAAACAGGAATCTGATTACATTCAGAATCTTACCCAATGATTGCATTCTTATTCTTGATCTTTATTTACAAGAAGGTTGTAACTGTAGTTAATAGTTTGTCATTATTTCAACAGTGAATACCTTTGAATATTTGTTTTCTGCTTTTACTCGTTGTTTTACAGATTTTATGAACATACCTTTGCAGAATTTTGCCATAGAGGTGCACCACTTGACTGATTCGTTGTACAATGGATCCACATGGTCGACGTGCTGGCCATCGTCTCCATGATATTAATTTGACGGTTGGTTATAGTATTCATCGGTATTCAATTGTTTGTCTGATAACTTGAGTATAGTTTTTCTTGGTTTCAAGAGCATTGGTCAGGCAGCAGAGGTTGTCATAGTGTTGATTATGTAAGTGAATCATATGTTGATAAAGTTTGCTCAGGGTTGTAGTTTTGATTCTTGTTTTTTCAGTCTTTTTGGGTTGTTTTATTTCAGGTTTTGCCGATGACAGAAAAATTGCTTTTAAAATATGGTAGTTTCTTTCTATAGCTGTTAAACATGTACTGTTTTAATATTTATTTTTTCAGAATATTGATATGTCAAAGCTGTCAGAAGAAGAAAAGTGGAGGTTGTTATATATCTAATGTTTTTTTATTTTGTGCAGTATTATGTGATATCTTTGTAATCTATTTGCTTGTATTAGAAACAGCAGTATTTTTATTAGTTTGACTTTTTTGACTGCTGACATTTCATATATTGTGCATGGGCAGTTTTATTCAGCAGCTTGATGGTGTTTGGAACTGTGGCCACTGTTGCTAAAGAAAAGTGAACACACTGGATTAAACACCAGTCTTCTTCCTGTAATTACTTTAAATTATTTTGAGTTTCTTTTACAGCATCGTTTGATCCGTCTCACCCTTACAGGCTTTTGCCTCAAAACAAAAAGGCCTAAAAAACTAAAATTAGTGTGATCATTTTCCACAGTATACAAATTTTTTAGTCCAAGAGGTTAAAGGTCAGGGTTAGGATTGTGGGTTTGCAGCTTTTGGCACATAATGTTGACTTGGATGATATACTCGTATATATGCTTATATGCTTCTGCCAATGTGATGGCTGCAGGTATTATGTTTTCGGAGTGTTCGTGCATTCTTTCGTCTGTTCATGCATGTGTGCATACGTTCCAAACAAACATTGTTAGCAAGATACCTTGGTTATTTGTTGATGGAATTTGACCAAACTTTCACCACTATTGAACATTGTGGCAAGAATGAAAGCGTCAAATTTTGGGGTCAAAACTCAAAAGTTAAAGGGTCTAAGTCATGGTGTGGTCAAATATGCCCCTGAATGTACATTTTGGTTTTGTAGTTGTCACCTTTTGGCAGAGGCATAATAGTTGACTGAGTTGTAACCACCATTTAGTTTTCTAGTTATTATTGTTTCACTCAGGTGTCTGTAGTGCCGGCGTGTGTAATGTTGCAGAGTGGAGCATGCACGTATGCATGAGAAACATCGGGGTCATGAGTCGATGCATGCTGAGATGGTTCTGATCCTTGTCTCTACGCTCGTCTTTGCTCAACTTCTACTTGTACAGTGGCGCAAACGACATTTCCGCTCTTATCAGGTGCACTGTCAGCTGGCAAAGATCGTTTGTGTTTTGTGTTGATCTGTATAGCTAAGATGTAGGATGTTAAACAAAAATGCACTTTTTTGCTCACACAAGATATCTAATGGCTAACACAGCAAAGTTTGAAGTTGTCTGAAACTCCTATTTTCAGTGCTGATGTGCTGTTGCATCAATTAGTAGGTGAAATTTCCACTCTGGTCTTTCATGTGAACAGCTTCCATTTGTTTAGTCATAGATGTGAGCAGTATAAGGTTTTGGATAAATCAAGAGTGCTCAGAATGCAAAATGTGCCCGCTGACCCAGTAACCTCTACAGTTTTCGCATCCAGCTGTCTGCATAGTTGCTTTTTGAGTTAAAATATGTTAACTGTTGATGAAATTAGGTGAATTTACTACTGCTAGTACCTGTCTTATTGTAGTCCTTGTCTCCTTCTGTGTAATTACGTGAGCTTAGGCTATTCTATCAGAAGTAAATTTTTCAGAGTTATGGTCAGAAGCCGGCCGTAAGCTTTTTCTTTTGCCTGTTTGTCAGTGACATTGCATTTGAGTCCGATCACTGTATCAGTGCGTACACGTGATGCTTAACTGCTGTAGTGGTGATAAAGTGATCTCTGTACAGCCTGCGATATTCGCTCGTGTAACTGTTGTGTTTTCTCTATGTGCAGATAGCAACACTAGTAGGCATGTGGTTAATTCCGGTGGTGCTGTCACTACGGTTCTATTGGTGGCGGTTTATTACAGTCTGGACCATCTTTTCCATCATCACGGGCTTTGTCTCGTTCAAGGCCACGCGCAAACCTATTGAAGGCACTACGCCTAGGTCTTACGTTTGACTGATGTCTGATGTCTGTCTGTTTGTGTGCTTGTTTGTATTAATGATACTTTAGTCACTGATTAACGATGCTGTGGTTGATAAAATGTGTTAATTTTTATCAGTACGGTTTAGCTGACAACAGAATCTGGTGAGCTAACAGTGCCGATTGACCAGTGCTTTATATGATTGAGTGAAAGAATGAATGAAAGAACATCTTTATTATTTGTTGCATTTAACGGCTAGATTTGGATTACATTACAATTATGTAAAATTAGTTAAACAATACAGTAAAAAAATTGATCATTACAGTTAAGCTTACATTCATTAATGAGTGCATGAATGAATAAAAAACACCTTTATTATGTGTTGCATTTAATGGTTGGATTAAAATTACATTACAGTTATATAAAATTTGTTAAACAATATGTTAACATTTTTATCATGACAAACTGTTTGTGTTCTCGACAGTTGATCACTGTGAGTATATTGCAGCTTGTTTAGTGGCAATGAAGTGTTATGTAAGCGATGAGCATTGTTAATTGGAATGGCAAAATTCTGACCCATATCCCTCATCTCCAACATTTTAACCGTTTTTTTTAATATTGAAGCCAAGTGACATATAACAGGGAGTTCACTATGCATGCAGAATTTGGTAAACATTGGACAGTGAAGAAGGGGGCAAAACCATCAATTTCCATGAAGTTTTGGGTATTTTTATACAAATAGATGTGGTTTATAATTAGTTGTGGTGTGCAGGTTAGTGTACAAATGGTTCCTGTTGGTGTACAAAGTGAGTTATGGCATCGGCATTGTGGGCTACTTTGTCATAATGTGTACGTTGTTTGGTCTTAACGTTCTGCTGCTGATCAAACCACAGACATCGATGGACTTTGGTCTACTGATGCTTTTCTATGGTCTTTACCTCGGCGTCGTCGGCCGAGACTTTGCCGAAGTCTGCGCCGACAAGATGGCTTCGCAGATCGGGGTTGATAACTATTCGCTAATATCAGATGCTCTTAGCTAATACTTAATACAAGATCTGCTGCTAAGTTTAGAATTATATGCATTTGTTTAACCAGTTTTATTTTTACGTGCAAAAGCAGCTCTGCTTTCAGCGCGTCTTAGCCATTGCAATTCTGTCTGTCTGTCTGTCTGTCCGTCCATCTGTCCGTCTGTCACACGGGTAGATCAGTCAAAAACGGTGCAAGCTAGTATTACCAAATTTTCACCATCAGCTGCCCAGAAGACTCTAGTTTCATTATCCGTAAAGCTTTTCAATAAATTCGAAGGGGGTCACCCCGAACGAGGGCACTAAATGGGAGGGGGGTAGGCAAAATTTGCAATTTTTGGCCATTAACTTGCTGTATCTCAGTAACGGTGCGAGATACCCGGTAAGGCCTAGGTTACTATTAATCACTAATAGGAAATCATATACTGGCTTTCGATTGGCGCTGAATTCAGTGACCTTGGATGACCTTGATCGCCAAAATAGGGGGTTTAATGGATTTTTTTGGTGCTTTCGGCCTGGACAAGTCTATATCATTCACAAGGCGGTGCCACGGTACTGGTGTTGGTGGCATGGCGTAGTTGTTAACGCGTTTCAGCTGAAACGAAGTTACTCTATGCCGGGCCCAGTTAGTACTGCGATGGGTGACTGCCTGCGGGTAGGAACTGGTATAGGCTTTCGCGCGTCCGTGAGCATTAGCTCAAATTTCTTGTTTGGACTTGCTTCAGGTTAGGCTGGTTCAAAATGGCTGGAGGTAGTGGGTAAAAATTCAACAGAGGCTGGACTAATTTTGTGTGTGAAATTGTTAAATGTCATCGCAACTACACCGTCTCAAAAAAACATACCCGACATTTTCGACACTTGAAAATCAATTATCAGATAAGGTAGGGCACATTCAGCTGTGTCAAGTGAGATGTGATCACTGTGTGATCTTTCGTAGCTCTGATATGGTTTTCCATGAAGAGATATGTATATGCACTCTTCAACTCAGTACAGTAGCCAGTGCTGCCTGTATGCTGCAGTATTATACATCGACTGGGTTGCCATCGCGTAAGCTGGAGCCGGGCGTCTGTGCAGTCTGTGGCAACGAGATCATTGTACTTGACAATGCCGATGCTATCGTTGAGAAGACATACAAGCTAACTTGTGATCATATGTATCCTTCACGTTGACAACATATTTTTTGTTCATGTGTATTCTTTGCTCTACTTTTTTCTGTAGCCAGAATTTTTTTATATGCATTAATTCAGACAAGTTTTCAGCCACATTTCGATTGCATTTGCTAACTTACTTTTCTGATCAAAATTTATGAATTTTAAGTATCAGTTCTACAGGGTGGGCCAGAAACCTGTCGCTTTACTTTTGTCCATATCTTCGCCAGTTATTGACTGATTTTCAAAATTCTTTCACTGGCACACTCTGCGGACAATTTGCGATAACGTGATTATTATAGATCCCACCACACCATAAATGTGTCTCTACACTACCTTGTGAAATATCAATGAAATATGCATACATAATGATAATAACAAACGAACATTTTGGTAAAATTGAAAAAAAACACTTCAGACCAACATTGCAGTGAATAGTCTGTGTGACACTAGACTGTGTGGGTATAATGCAGTTTAGTGTCATACGAATCATTCATCGCAATGTTGGTTTGAAGCGTTTTTTTAATTTACCTAAATTTGTGTTGTTATCATTAGTTTTTGGTTACATTTATATTTCAAAAGGTAGAGTCGCATTTACCATGTGGTGGGATATATAATAATCACATTATTGCAAATTGTCTGCAGAGAGTGTGCCAGTGAAAGAATTTTAAAAATTGGTCAATAATTACCAAAGATATGGACAAAGTAAAGTGGCACATTGTTTATGGCCCATGGTGTACATACCATTTAAGAATTTACGTCAGTTACTTTAAACTTGTTTCTGTTACTCTTAGCTCAGTATTTTTTTGTCTTAAAATTATGTCAACATTTTATGCATTTTATAACTGATTTCTTGATCATTGGCGTGGTGTAAATTTAACAATAAGTTGTGAATAACCTTTTAGTCAAAATGTTGTGAGGATCCACACCCTTAATTTCTTATGGGACTGATGCCTGTAATGTGTTGTTAGTGTATCTGTAGTGTTGCATATGAGAAGCCAACTTAACATCGGGTGTCAGATTCCATGAGTTTTGTATCCGTGGCTGGTGCATAGTTGGCAAGAAACAGACATGTCCATACTGCAAGGAGAAAGTTGACCTCAAACGCATGTTCCCATCACCGTATCCTTGCATTATAGTGTGTCAAATATAATAGCAATTTAATTATCATGATAATGGATATTTGACCATCTATTCTTGATTTATATAGTTATTTTTTATGATGTTTACTGTCACAGCAGTGTTCTTGACTGGTCAATGGTCATGTCAACATTGTAGCAGCAGACTGCCTGCCGCCAAGTCAGGAACCAAAAAACACACATACATAACTTTCCATACTTTCCATAACAGAAGGATGTGAGGGAAGAAAATGGGAGAGTAGGAGAGGTGGAAGGATCTAGTCCATATTCTGAATACAATTCTATGTTAACTGTCCTATTCTAACAATCATCAGTCTGGTTGTTGTTAGCTGATGTTGTTCATTTTGTTTGATTTATTGCATCTTCGGTGCATTTGTTAGTTAATAATGAGCAATAGAGGTCTTGTTCATCTGTTCTTATGTCTCTCTGTTTATCCCGTATGGATTCCTAACTTGAAAACAAAAAGGCATGGAAAAAGAACGAATTTTATATGAACGTTTCTCAGGGTAAGAACAACTGTTTTGCCAGTTTTCTGTTCAACTGGTCGGAGGTCGGCATAGGGAGGGTTGCATAGTTCTGCACAGTGTTTATGAAGAAAGAAAAGGGGGTGTTTTTTTACTTAACGCCATGTAGGTAGATAGCCGCACAGTATGTTGGCTCTGGGTCGACTCGCCCCCTGCTCTCCAGTAGACAGCATTATGAGATTGGTGACTGTCTGGAGGATAACAGGGAAGATTATTAGAATTGCCATTATCACTACATATGCACAATTATAATCGGCAGCTACAGTTTTAGGTTTAGGTCGCTTTTTGCATTTTGTGTTTCATAAAGGTTAAACTTTTTGTTTCGTTATTATGTGTATGTGCAATTTTGCCTGAAAAGGCCATCCCCAAAATGACTTATACTGTGTCGGGCCTTCTCACTCACTCACTCATATACTGGGTAGACTCAATTTCCTTGTTGCATGCCATCACTTGTAGAAATATGTATGGATGGCATATTAGTTCTTAACATTGCTGTGCCAGCTGGGAGCGACCACATGTTCTGTATGGCAACCTGCTAGACTGGATACGCTACCTTGTCGCCTGGCAGCCGGTCATTATACTTTTCGTTCAAGGCATCAACTGGCTCCTTGGATTAGAATGACAGACTGCTCCATCGTAGACTATAATAGACTGTATTGTATAATAATTATTTCTGTGTAAGCTATAAACATTTGGCCAATTTGTTTATAGTTTGCGCACACTTATAGGAAAGTTACTGACAGGGCAACCATTTGCACTCAACGGCTGTAAGGTTAGCCATTAGAAATGGGGTTTTAAATAGGCCTACCCTATAGCCGACGGGCAGTGGCACCAATTGCCGATGATGGTGTACATTGTCAGAGCTGTTAGTTGTATGAATTTGAGGGGAAAATCTGTTTGAATATTGATGGATAAAACATACGCAAGTGGAAATGGGGATTTGTGCAACCATACGGTTTTTCTGTGTGCTAGTAGGCCTACATTGCAGTTCACTAGCCCTGAACATATGAACAAAAGGTTAAGGCATGAATAGCATTGACAGTGATGGACCAAAACAGTTTATGCTTTTGTACGCCTAATGTCGTCTTGACTGGATTTTATGTGAACTTTTAATGCAAGTTTGTGTCAACTTATGCTTGCTGTCTAAAACCGATTATGTAACCAGCCTGGGTGAAAACCAATTTGACCAAGTTTCTTCATTGGTTACCCTGCATTGTATGGCAGTGTGTGAGGCATGCACCTTTAGGATCTTTATATATGTTTCTTTTAGTGTACAGTCTGTTGTAATCTGTGTTTTCTATCCAGTAGCCTAAATGTTCACTGAAATTTGTCACAGAAGTAGTCAGTGCTCCGAATTGTAACTCAGGAATGCCTACTTAATTCTGTTATGTCTAACTGTCATAGTGTTGATGTTTTCCCTTTGTCAATGTGAACATGTCTTTCTGAGCTGTTTAAATAGTGATTGCAATATCTAGATTGAGTTCTCAATCACGGGATCCGGGGTTGAGAAATTTGTAATCCTGGGATCCTGTTTCAGGATTAGGCTTACAGATTGGTTGTTATTTTGGTATCTATGATAGACTTATTGCATGCATAAGATATGGTGGACTCAAATGGAAGGTATGTCAGAACGGTGTAAGGAGTGACTGTGACTGTCAAAATACAATTTACAGAGCACAGCAATGAGTAGTACAGGGTGGGCCAAAAAAACCGGACCTGTTTGAGTGTTGATAACTCAGCGATGGTTACCCATAGAAAGGTGTGTTATATGTCAAAAGTTTTAGAATGTTGTAGACATAAAGGGCCAAACTTGCATAGCAAATCATTTAATTATTCTTTGTTCAATTTGCATAAATCTTTATTACTCCTGAAATTAGGCATTTGCCTGCACTTCCATGTGCTCGAGTTCATTGAACTCAAAAACTCACTGCCAAAAAATCCAGATGTAAATTCTGTGAATTATTCAGTGTGGAGGCATTGCAATAAATAGCATGGTCACAAAATTTCAGTAACTGACCAGCTAAAACGTGTACTAATCAAATGCTGGGCTCAGTTGATCCTGAACACATTGACTCCAGCGATCAATCAGCTGCTTAAAAGGACTGATGACGGTTATGAATGAATAGGCTGGGTAACTGCTTATGTCGAATTTCATCTAAACTCAACTTATGTGTTAATGATTGTATGCTGAATGAAAATCAACTTAAATTCATGTGTTACTGCCAATTTAGCATCATTTTAGGGGTGGGGCAGATTTTTGTAAATCAGGCAAAGTATATTTAAATGCTGAGATATGCAAATTGTACACTTTTTCTGTACACAATTTTGAAACTTTTGGCATATTAAGCACCTTTCCATCAATAAACATCACTAAGTTATAAAAGCTCAAATATCCATGTTATATCCATGTGATACAGTCAAATTCGGCAGAATTTCAGGGGTGAGGAATATTTATGCAAATTAGGCAAAGAATATTTAGTGTTTCACTATGCCATTATGTCGTTTATTCTTTACAGCATTCTGAAACTTTTGACGTATAACATGTCTTTCTACCACTAACCATCGCTGAGTTATCAATGCTCAAACAGGTCCGGTTTTTTGGCCCACCCTGTACTTTACCGCACATGAAATATTTTTTACATTGGACCTCTAGAATTGTTATTTTTAGCATTTATCGCTCAAAAAAGTGCAATTTTAATGAATTTTTGTGCTCCTGCAATCCCGGGATTGGGATGTCACCAATCCTGGGATTCAGGATTAGTGAAAACAGGATTCGGGATTGCAGTCCCTATGCTTAAACTTTCCATGTTACAAACCTATTTGTTATTAATCAGAAAATACTCGAGAGGGTTCAAACCTCCGGCAAGGACATTGTTCATTTTCTTGGTTGTCCATAGAAAATGTAATATTAAATAGAGTTCTGTAAAAATTCTGGATACGGATTACGAGATCCTGGATCCAGTCCAGATACAGATCTCCGTTGCCATCAAAATCTAATTGACTGTTTGGCCATGCCTCAGTCAGCCCCACCCATCCAGAACTTTTACCAAAATGCATACCTAACTTATTTGGAGTCATCTCGCAGACCGATATATAGCTAAAAGCATGAACCCCTGACTTTAGCAGACGTAATCGATTTTTGTTGAGACTCTTAAAGATTTGAAATACAGTGTACTATTAATTTTCCATGTGCATTGTGATTGTGGGGCAGCCGGGACGTTCATCATTTCAGTCAGCAGTTATTAGTACAGGGTGTGCCAAAAGATGACTCAACTTGTTTTTATCAGAACTTCGTCAATTCTCCACCAAATTTGATAAGTTTTGGCCTACAGCTAGCCAAGGCGATAGAAATATGTAAAGCACACTCATTGTCCATCTCACGTAATTTATGTTAATGCACTACCGTGTAAAATGCAGATGCTCCATATTGTTACAGTACACGGTGATTGTCAGTATCAGATTGCTCAGTTCCACAAAAGACACCATGCCGTTTAATAATGTTGTAGTATTAAACATTTCACGCTGAAAACAGCAGACAACAAAATAACTGATTGACAAGCTTAAAACACATTTTATCCATGAATGAGTGCTGTGCATTTCGATCAGTTGATCATTGATGTCACCGTCAGCCGTAGCGTCACGTCATTGGCATCATTTCAGTAAATCGTTGGGGGGTCTCAGTGATCTTTGCGGGTCCGAGTCTGCGAAACGTATTGTTTTTGCAGCAGTAACACTGTTTCAGAGGTACAATTTACAGCAAAAAAACTAAGATCCTAAATCCTTGGGGGGTCCATAGACCCTTCCAGCCTCCTCCCCCCTAAATGATGCCCCTGCTTCACGTCTAAGCCATTGTGTACACTTTGGACATAAATTCTGATAATTTGGAAGCAAGTTGTTACAAAAACTTATAATTCTGCTGAATGAATCAGGTTCTGGTTTATTGTGTGCTTGATAAGTCATTAGAACTTTTACGGAGACAACAACTGAGCATTATGCAACAATTTGGAGCATCTGCATTTTACACGGTAGTGCATTGACATAAACAAGTTGAGGTGGATAGTTAGTGTACCTTACATATTTCTATCGTTCTGGCTATTTGTGTGCCAAAAATTATCAAATTTGATGGAGATTTGACGAAGTTCTGACAAAAAGAAGTTGGGTCATTTTTTGGCACACGCTGTATATTGTAGTTTTATTGAATGTAGATATGCGTTGTAGTAGCTGCTACTGCGTACGTTATACAAGAATTGCATATTTTATTTATTTATTATTTACATGCATTTTATTTCTGTTTTCTGGTAGTATCAATTCTAATGAAAACGAAATAAGCAGAAGCAAATTTAATTCTCAAAGCGTAGAAGTAATGTGTTAAAAAAGTTAATTGATGTCTCAACTGCAGCAAATTTAATGTTGGAAAAGCACAGCAGGTTTTCATAGATGAAGTATAGTGAAATATGGAATGCTTTACTGGTGAATAATTATGTAGACAGTTTTCTAGACAACATATAGATTTAAGCGCTTGCAGGTAGGTTGTAACATGTTTCTGGAAAAAGAAAATAGCCTATATAAAGTTTAGATATGGCCACTATATCTAGTGTTTCTTACCCCTGAGCTTCCTCTTCCCCCTTACAGGCAGTGGCGGATTCAGGGGCAGGTGCCCAGTGGCAAAGACAAGGGTGTACCAAGCCCAGCAACCCACAATCCTGGGCACAATTTTTTTGGTTAAAAATAGATGCTAGGGACTTTCAAGTTTAACGTGGTCTGTCCTTGAGTTCCCAGACATAACTTGAGCATACATTTGAACTACACTAAATTTGGTCAGTTGATTCTCAGGAAAATAATTAAAATCGTTGCCACCAGCTCTCATATTTTAAAGATATAACGCACCGTTAAAGTGATTTCGACTGCGGCTCCACCCCAGACACTGTTTTGGGGAGCTCACAGTGCTCCCACAGACCTCAGCTGGATTTTAGGGGTCTTCTATGGGGAGAGAAGGGAAGAAAAGGGAGAGGAGGAAAAGTTAGGGAATGGCAGTGGCGGTTCTAGCCCGCAATATCTGGGGGGGCACGGCCCTATGGCGAGCGAGCCTACCTATAATTGGGGTCTGGGGGCAGAGCCCCCAGCGGGGTCCAGGGGCAGAGCCCGTGGTCAGGGGGGCAGAGCCCCCCTTGAAGCTGAAGCACTTTTGGTATTCGGTCGTTTAATGTAAGCCACAAATTTGCCTACTTTTATAAAATTTGGAAACGCAAATAAATCAGATATTTGTGCTCTATCTTTGCAGAAAAAATTATGGGTGGCTATGAAACTGGGGACCTAGAGCAAAACTGGGGGCCTGTGCCCCCCTTGGCCCCGGCCTAAAACCGCCACTGGGGAATGGGTAAAAAGGGAGAAGACGGGAAGGAGAAGATGGAGAGGAACGGGAGGGGAGGAAAGGGGACATCGAGAGGGAGGCAAGGGAAAGGGAGTGGAGACCCCCATTTTATATTTCTGGCTACGCTGCACCTGTTGACTGGATGCATTTTAATATTATCAGTGGTGGATCCAAAATTTTGGAATTGGGGCGTATGTATGGGTACGTGTTGCTGTGTTCCTCATTTTTTAAAATTGTATGTTGAAGTTATGCATTTTGTGCAAAATTTTCACCTGGTTATAACATGCACCCAGTCAGTGGGGCACCCTACTGAATCCACCCACTGCATTTTAACTTTTAACAAGTGAAAAAATGACACAAAATGCTTTATTTCCTGAGGAGAACACAACCTTTCCAGCTTCTCGACCCTACGTCTGTCCCACTCCTCCATTTTAAGATTCTGGATCCGGTAGTCTATCATTACCTCAAACGATCGAGATTCAATTCTCAAAATGCTGAGAATCCAGTGAGAGACAGAAATATCTCTGGAGACTCAAGACGAAGGGTGGTCCGTATTGCCGTCGAAGCTGCCTAGGATCGGCAAAAGAGGTCTACAGGAACTGGAAATACGTTCATTGCGTTGCTTCCTGTGCCTGGCCCGTGGCGAAGGAACGAGTCGATCGACGATCAATTCAATTCATTAGCAATAGCAGCTGCGCCGCGCTGGTATATAGGTCACGTGGTAGTCGGTGCGCTGGAACCGAGATATCGCGCCACCTACCGATGACGTAATGCTTCTAAATATAGCTACTCTGCGCTACCCTAGATCAGCTGGCGATTGAGTGGTGAGTTGAATTGTTTCGTTTTTTCGTGGAATTTCTGTTATTTATGTATGCTTACTTCACGTTTGCTGGTTGTCAACGTCGTTTTATGTTTCATCGACGTTTCTGCTGTCTTAGAATGATCCAAGATTGATCAGGCCACCCACAGTGACAGAGTGACATGTCCCTGTATAGATAGATAACTTCTAACTTCTACCGACCCCGTGGAATTACCCCCTTGCTAGTTTCTAGTCGCCCAACAGTGAATTGAAACGTCACATATCACATTAACATCATAAGCTTATGTCCAAAATGCCGATAAAAAGTTTTGTATGGGTGAGGTGGGTTGTTCTGGATAATTTGCCATCTTAAGTTGGAAATTCCACGCTTAATCTTAGGTAAGTGCTGCGTACAGAGCCGCTTTGTGTCCGTGGCTTCTCATGTTGGCCGCATAAGTGTCCAGTCACATGCTGCAGATTTTAAGGGGAAGCAAAATTTAAATTTTATGTGGGGTCGAATTGCTATGGACCCACTCGGATGTGTCCGAGGATCGAAGCGCCAAAACTTAACACTGAAAACCGAACGTGGGGGAGGGTTCTTGCAAAGGTGACTTAACAAGCCCCACTACCACCAGCTAGGGGGTCTGGGAGTGGTGAACTTCGGGCCACTAATTACGGAGATTTCGATGTGGAATCATACCCACCCAAGTTGACTTTTTCGGAAGACCATATTTCGGCCCCTAATTTCAAAATTTCTACGCGTTAGAGAATGGCCAAGTCTTACTAGCAATGGGGTCCCCTTACAATTTTTTTCAAAGAGGGGGGTCAAAAATCGACTTAAAATTCAGCGTATTAGCAGCAAGATCTTTGGACCAAGGGGGAGTAGCCTTATCAAACTTTTCTACTTGACGTGCCACTAGGTAGTGGTGATAACCCGGATGCAACATTTGGGGGCACCGCCCCCTTAAAATTTGGGAAGGCAAAAAACAGTCGAAAATCTGTGCGATTTACGACAACTTTTGACTTTGACCGCAATATCTCTAGAATAGATGCAGCTATCAACAAGCAGTAAACGACATTATCATCTATGATCCTTCCCATGTCAGACAGAAAAAAATTTAATGAACTTTGGTCCATTAATACCAGCGATTACATAGCTACTGTTTTCCTACCCTAAGTTGACACTGCGTGTTTTGCGTATGCTAATACATTGGAGTTTGGGCCACGTGAATTTGCTAAATTGGGGGAATTTCCGCCCCTTAAATTTTCTCTCCAGTTGGACATACGGCGGTGGGCAGACTCATGTTGGGCTTTGCCCCAAATTTCTAGTTTTTACTGAAAGCAATATCACTGCGATCAATGCTACTGATCTGGGGCAGCACTGTAAGTTCCCAGCAGTCTATAGGTGGAGCCTACACCACCAATGGATTTGTTTGTATCATTTTTTTAATCACACAAACGCCTCCACCTAGTGAATACAATGTTCCATCTCTGCAAAGACAGAAATGCTGAAAATAGAGACAAGTTAATGTGCATCAGAATATTTTACGGAGCAGAGTTGACAGAAAATGTGTGATGTGAATGAGATGCATGAAACTTGGTGTGTTTATGAGAGCCAAAGGTCAAGGGAAAATAACATGGGAAGCATTGGAAGTTTCCTCAGACAGAAGCACAGACATTCGGCATGAACAGTAACTTTTTCACCAACTGATGTGGAGTCAAAGCTGAAAAAAATCTAGCTGAATGGCAGTACTAAGCAGTAAAAACGTCATTCAGTCACTTTGTGATTTGTGATTCGTGGATCTGGTGGTACTCTGAACTCCAGGCATAAGTTATATGGGTTTCAGTCTGCTGCTACTGATGCAGTCGTTCTAGTGATTTGTGCCTCTGAACCAGACAGCGTGTGGAATTTTTGCCGTGTTTTTTATTGTTGGTTGGGCTGGAATTGAAGAGGGTGCTACTGTAATGCAGCCAGTGTTTCTGCTGCTGTTGCTAATGGCCATCTGTCCAATATTCTTGATTGGACCAGACACTTATTCACAGTCTTGTAGTTCCTTGCAGAAGCTAGGCATACAATATGCTAATAGTGAGAAAATAGTAAAACAGGCATCACAATTTTTTTATCATTGACTGTGAAGTGCACACTGTCTGTTTGCCGATCTAGGCCCTGTGTCTTATCACTGTGCGTATTTTTCACCTATGAATTCACTGGAACCACGGTTGCCAGTGGCATCCGCGGGTTCATGTGAATTCATCAGTTTCAGCACAGATATAGGTTTTTGGTTTTTGTATTTTTGTTGTTTTTTATGACATAGTAAATGTAGGGTGGCTGGTTTGCTTTTAACAGCTCGTTTCATTGCAGTTATGCATAGTGATCAATATGATAATGAATAAAACTAAACAAACACATACAGGGTGCAGCGAAAAAAGTAGCCCCTATAAGTTTTTTTTGCCGTTTTCTCAGTAACCCTTTATCATTTTAATCTGAAATTTTGCACATTTATTTTTTGAAATGCTCTACGGTTAACTGCCAAGTAATATGTGATTCTATTGAAAAATGACGAAGTTATAGATTTTTTAAATGACTACCTAGACCGATTTTTCAGCATTAAAAATGTCCAAGCTACAACACAAATTCAATAACATAGTTAAATGATCATATGCCAGAATTCCATTGTCACTGTGAATGTTCAAAGTGTTCACCGCCAGCTACAAGCTCCAACACAAGTTTTCAGTCACTTAATTTGAGAGGTCTTTCACAACGTTGTTGATCGGTTCTTGTGGCTCGTTGCCCCAGATAACCTGAAGCTCTTCCTTGAGTTTAGCAGATTGTTTGTTGGCTTTGTTTTAAGCTTGCCGTAAGCTTCCAACATTGCACCTTACAAGTGATAGCCCATTGCATTTATATTCGGCAAATTTGGAGGCCACTGGCCCTTTGTGATGAAATCTGGACAGTTGGACCGCTGGCAGTTCTTTGCGCTGCGCGCTGGCGCGCCCTCTTGCTGGAAGATGAACCCAGTGGGCAGCCAGCGATTCCTTAAAAAGAACGATAATTTAGGGATAATTAATGAACAAAGTGAATAACTGTTTATCAAAACGTCACTGTGACGTCATCGGCAGTAACATGGTAACCGGTTTTTCAATATTTAAATAGCATTTTTAGCTTGAACATTTTTAATGCTGTAAAATCGGTTGTCAGTTATGTAAAAAAAAGTCTATATAGAAGTTATATAACTTCATCGTTTTTCAACAGAATCACATTTCCCTTGCCAGTTAGATGTAGAACGTTTCGGTAAATAAATCTAAAATTTTAAATTAAAATCCTAAATGGTTGCTGAGAAAACAGCGAAAAACGCTAAGGGTCTACGTTTTTGCCGCACCCTGTATATAGCAGGTTAGCAGCTTTGGCTTTGCTGTTTTCTATGTCTGTTTAGCCAGCTAGAGGCCTAGGCTACTGTAGTTTTATTTCCTAGTAGCAGATGTCTGGAAATTCCTGCATGACAGGAGGTTTTTATTGAGAGACTAAGTACCCAGCCGCCAACGTCAACACAATAGCTTCAGTTATGCACGTAATTTGCAGCTGTTGAAAGTTCAGATGCTGTGACAGAGACATTGGCCAGTTGATAAAGCATGTGGCTACATAGTTGGAATGCCAACATTGACACATAGCATGCTTGCAACTGACAAGGAGAAATATAAGATGGTGATATATAATATATGTTTGCATGGATTTTCACTTTTCAGTTATTGGGCTTGCAGGTGTGCAGTAAAGTAAAATATTTAGTTTAAACAGGAACTGGAGATGGTCACCGTTAACTCCGGTTTACTGTTTATCCCGAAGTGATGTGTGGCAATAGACAAACATGGAGAGAAGATTTTGTATTTTGTTGCTGGGGGGAGTTTCCTTACATCATCATATATTTGGTTAATAAAAAGCAGGCAAGCGCAACCTCAAAAATAAGTAGCTTTGTTGTGGATTTGTAGTTCTGTCATATTTCATTAGTTGTTAGTCGACCATATTTAAGTAACTGTCAAGCTTGTGGTACGGTTGTCGTCTGACTGTCTGTCTGTCTGTAACAGATGTACCTTGGCTAACGGGTAAGTCCTAGGGGAAAATTTTTTACACGAACAATTAGCTATGTGTCTTAAACCTAGGCACACAAAATCTCAGCTATATAGTGCAAGGGGAACATTTTCAAAATTGGGGTTGACTGGAGGTGGTAGACAAAATGTGCGTTTTTTAACGGAAAAATGGCCATATTGGAAACGGTGATATAGGGCTGAAGTTACTATTAATAATAATAGGAAGTGGCATATGCCCTTTCAGATGAGATGAAAATCATCGGCTTTGGATGACCTTGAATGTCGCTGACAACCAGTACGGTCGGCTATCTTAGCGACAGCAGGGTTTCTTGTATTTTCTTGTGCATACATGTGAGCGGCATTAGACTGAATGCTGTGCTAATCAGTCGGCTGTTAATCTTGTCCTGATTGGTGCGTGGGTTGCCTCAATCAATATATACCTGTGTAGTGTGTAACCTGCCTAGAACACTGAGCTTGCCAGACCATGGCCTGTTTGGCAGTGCTTCCAGTGTCAGCCAGTGGCGACTCCAGGAGCGTGCAAGGACACTTATGAAATTTTGCTTTGGGCTATCCCCTGTGATTCCATTCTATGAGATATCAGTTAAAGCAGTCATCCCTATAGCTGGATGTTTGCCACAATCCAATGCTTATGTGTATCTGACGTATCATATGCGTATTTCAGGCTGTTTTGAGAGGTGGGTAGTGTGTACGGTCTGGGAAGGTAGTCTTTCGGGGGTTATGTGACAGAAAATGAAGCACCTTTGTTGATGCTATCTGTGAATTTCAAGACTAGTTGCTAGTCGAAAATAGATTAAGTTAATTCTCTTAATACAATTTAAGCAAATAGTGACTAAACAGATAAGCTTCAGAATCTTGTAACCTTTGCACTGCTAGAAAAACTCGAAGGCGCTCGTCAGAGTGCATATCTCCGCCAATGTAGACGTTTTCACAGGAGGTCGCCACCATTCTTGCCGGTTGTGTATTTGCGTACACAGAGAGACAGACGGACACACAACGACGGACAGATTGACCAATCTCATAATCTCCTCCAATGTTCACTTCGTTCTATTGGCAAAGATAAAAATGGACGTCTGCATCCAGATCACATTTTCGATCTGCGTTTCCTGCATCTGGATCATGATGCAGAGCCTAGAATTTTTTTTACAGGAATGCTTATTCTCTAAGTGCAGTTACTATAGACAGCCAGAAGGAATGCACAGTCCTTGGCACAGATTTAATTCTCGAGTGCTTTATAATGTGATCTTGTGTCTCCTCCAGTGTTGAGACAACCAGGGAGATATCCAAAAAACCCACCTTTGGGGTAAAACCCACCACTAACTTGATTTAATTTTAGTCTTTTCTTCCACTAATAATGCATTATTTTATCACGGCTAAGTTTCTGAAACATTATGACGTTTATAATCTGAAAATATTGGTATATTTTAGCTGTGGGGAGCAAACAGAAGCTCATATGAAAACCCATAAAAAATCCTAAAGCCCATTTAATTGTTGGGCCTTTACACAAAAAATGTAATAAGCAAAAGAAATCTGAAACCCAAAAAACTCACCCGGCTGGGCTTTTAAAAAAATTTTTGCAACCCTGATCTTTTGTCATAAAATAGCTCTCAGTTTGTATAGGCCTAGAGGTCTGCAGTGGCCACTGGTCAGTGGTGTGCTGGCAGTAGTGGTTTTTTATGTGACTATATTATTGCCTGATGGCGTGTGGCAGCCTGGCAGGTAGTATATAGGCTGCAGTGCTTGTTTGGCGTCTGTTTCAGTGACTGAGAACCGTGCTGTTGTAACCAACGGACCAATCCGCTAATGATCATGAACTAAAGCTGAGCCAGTACCAGTATAGCAGCAGACAGAGACTGGGCAAGGAGGCCTCTACATGTATACGAGTCTCTGGACTGGGGTAGGCAGGCACTGCGGGGACGGTCATTATTGATAGCTACCGTGCTGCAACTGAGTGCTGACCACCTGATCAATGGACCTGGCTTCTCCTCTCTGATTGCCTCCCATCAGCATCTGTAAGTAATAATTACTTGCACTGGTACTTTGTACTTACACTGTGTCTCAAAAAACATCCCGAACCTTATCAATTATAGCTTGAAGAAGAATTATCGGATTTTAATAATTTTTGGTAGGAATATTTCTGAGACAACTAGACATCAAATCATTAAGTATGTAGTTTCCCACCTCACCGAACGTCTGTTTCTGCACTACCTGGGGAAATTAGCACCAACAAAATATTGCATTTTTATACCAAAAGTGGTAACTTTATTACTTAATCCAAATAATGCACAAAACACATTTTGTTGACATTTTTGACACTTTGGCTGACACTTTTCCAACTGTTTCGTTTTTCAGCTGCCTGTAATTAAATTGATTTTAATGTTGGCCCATTATGCAAACACAGGCATAGAGACGATTTCTGTATTTATTCAGATCAGTATCGATAATATTATGCTCCTGACTAATTCAGACTTCACCAGTTGCTTCTTGAATTTATAAACATTCCTGAACGTAATTTGGTAGTCATGCTGCTGCACACCAGTCAAACCTTGTAATCGACTGGCTCTTCAGGGCCACAGATCTGAATACACAAAATTTATTGACGTTTTTTATTCATTTTAACATGTATTTTGCTTGATCTGTTTTTTCTAGATAATGCAGAAACAGACATTGGGTGAGGTGGGAAATTAAACAGTAATTTAATAGTCAGTTGTATCAGAAATATTTATGCCAAATTATCTGATAATCATGCTTCAAGTTATGGTCAGTAATGTTCGGGATGTTTTTTTCACGTTTTTTAAAAATATTTCAATGCATATTTCACTTATTTTTCTTTCTCTAGGTAGTGCAGAAGCAGAGATTTGGCGAAGTAAAAAACTAAACGGTCATTTGATGGCAAGTCGTGTCAGGAATATTCACACCATAAATTATGAGAATCTGATAATTTTTGGTTCATGTTAGAATCGAAAATGTCCTGTACTCGATATCGGCACTGCTAAAGTGGGTAACACTACAGACACAGTGCCGTATCATAATTAAACCACGCGTTGATTGCCTAGGCTACAGCATCATTTGCTTTATGATGCATAGGGACCAACCAAATTCGCGGGAAAAAATGCAAATTTTCACGACAGAATTTTTAAAATGTGTCAAATTTCACGGAAAATTCATGGAAAGAGTTTAGGAAATTCATGGGAAATTCACGGGCCCCAAGACGTTATTTCAAGGTGCTGTGCTAATGCAAACGAAGAAATTTCTGAACAACGAATATTTACTACACTAAGTCAAGACTCAAGACAGTCAATGTCAACTACTTAGTGCTGAAGTGCGAC
>Ga0056128_1001919_pt1 | contig 24121 bp, 11 predicted proteins | sample WorMetLIZISLAND2_FD_71113 | JGI IMG/M metagenome (GOLD analysis project Ga0056128, IMG submission 71113) | Marine gutless worms symbiont microbial communities from Max Planck institute for Marine Microbiology, Germany - Olavius geniculatus... ... | reverse complement strand
GTTTAACCCCCCCCATTGGATGAGAACGATCTTCCCACTGGTGACTGAAAATCTTGGTCTGGGGGGGTCGGCTTCAACAATATGTCAGTATGTGGTTGTCTTACTAAAATTGTGGCGCAGATAATATACATTCCGCTGTGACTCTAAAATGTGCTAAAAATGCATTTGCAGTCAGGGCTTTGCCCCGTACCCCGCTGAGGGGGCTTACGACGCTCCCTAAATTTTGTAGTCGGCCCCACCATCTCAGGGCCGGCGGCGCCTTGACCCTCGCTTCATCGACACTTGACAACCGGCGACCCCCTGCTGTGTTTTAGGCAAAACAAACACTGATGTACACTCCATGCACTCTCAGCATTTTCTGCATTACCCGTGTAGGTTTTTTTATGTGTTTTACTATATGTACTGCTGCCCTAGTTTGTGTTGAAGAAGTTGTTTGTGTAGTTTTTCTAGCTTTTTGTGCTTAATATACCGGTAGTGTTTGCTGTCTTATTTGACATAATAAAGAACGATAATATTATGAGTTAAAAGTAACTGAAGCAATTTATGCAAAAGTTTCTAAATCTAGTGCTTATTACTTTGTCTGGTTATTATTAGGGACAACTTGTTATTGTTCGTGTGTGCAGTGTGCTCGTACATTTCTGAATCTGATGGCAAACATTTCCCGAGACCAAACGGTTCAATACATCGTTACTATGATTGACGATATTTTGCAGGTATTATTTATGGTTTTTTTTTATCTCTATAGACTTTTAAACGTATTCAGAAATATGCAGTAGAAACTGGGTTTGATTTGGACTCAACAGAATTTAAGTTTGGTGTTTGGTATCTGAAATTTGGTTCAAATTTAGCTAAATTATTTGAAATGGTTTTCTACTTCAGTGCGTTTCGATGCAGAAATTTGTATGTGAAAGAAATAATGCTGTTTGGTGTAGTCCTAAGATTGTTAAATGGTGCCATGTTGCTAGGCCGCTTATGCCATCAAAATTTATTAAATATATACTTTAATTTTAGACCAAACAAGGTTTAGTTCTTCTTTAAGTCCTTATTTGTCAGGACTTGGACTTCGACCCTTGAACTCGAATTTGTTGGATTCAGACTCGGATTAAGAGGATTTACCTACGTTACTGAAATTTATTTATATTTGCATAACAGTGGTTGTGATATCAGCTGTCTGGTGGTGTTTAACTGCAGGAGGACAAGAGCAGAGTTGAAGTGTTTGGTGAATACGCTCGCAGGAGCAAAGACTCCGTCTTCGGTCCTTTTCTGAACATGCTGAACCGACCCGACACGTTCACCGTTAACCAGGTGAGCTGCAAGTTGTCATTGTTTCTAGGATTTGTTACATTATTCTGTGGCATTTTGTTGTGCCAGAGGTTGTGATTCTATGAATATTGTAGCAAAATTCGGTTCGATAGGATAATTGTGAATGTAATGACTTTAAATGTGTTCTGTTACACAGACTAGCCTGGTTTAGTCTTTTTCTGTTGTATTGGAAAAATACGTTTACGTTCTTAAGCATATCAGTGTCCCCAAGATTGTTTGTGTGTTAAGCATGTATGTAATATTGGAAAATTCGGGAGCAAAATGAAGTTTTGTTGTGAGGTGTTAATGTTTTGAACTTGTGTTGTTCAAGTGACAATGGTAACGGTACACAATATGAAAATGTGAAAAAAATGCAAGATGCTAAACATTTTTAGAGCGAGTGAGTGAGTAGGGTTTAACGTCCTGCCCGATATGGTATAGGTCATTTCGTGGATGGCCTTTCCAGGCAGAATGCACACAAACACATAATAATGGAATGGCAAGTTTAACCTTTACAGAAGCACAAAACACAAAAATTGAGCAAAAACCTAAAGTTATAAGAACTTCATTATACGCTTGCATATGTAATTAACAATGATGGTAGTTTTAATAATTTTCTCTGTTATTCTCCAGATAGTCATTAATTACAGAATGCTGTGCATTAGAGGACGGAGGGGGAACATTTTTAGAACATGAATACCTATTTCTAGTGCAAACCTGGTATAGTTGCACAGTGCTTAGTTGACAAAATGTTTGTTATTGAAATCATAACTATCAAGAAACATTTTAGATTTTTGGAGAAACATTTTAGATTTTGATCTGTTTAGTGTACGTTGCACATGCGTTTATTCCCTTTTTCTCTAGAGTTGCTTTTTCGTTCTCTTTTCTTCATGTCGTAGTTGTGGTACATATGACATCATGTTAGATCTGTGGCTAAGGCATTGAAAGTACTAATTCTTTTAATGCCGGTGTTGCTGGTTGTGATGATTATGACAATGGTGAATTCTGGTGATTGCAGTCGAGTCGTATCATAGCAAAACTGGCCTGTTGGAGCAAAGAGCTTATGGATGTGCGTGATCGCCAGTTCTACCTGAACTGGCTTAAGGACCAACTCAAAATATCGGTCTGTTTCAAGCTGTAACGAAACATTAGCTAGGTGTTTGCAAGGTGGCTGTAAACTCTAAGCAGATAATACTGCGATTAATTTCGAAAATTACTTGTTGTTTTAGTTAAGAAGAAGATCACTATGTAGCAACAAATGTATTGATAACATTAATAATATTCGACAGGAACAACTTCTAATGTAGCTGACCAGTGTGTGGCAAAGTTTAACAAGCCATTTACGTAAAATCGCATTTAGCTGCCGTATGTATGTTGCTTACATGTCATTGTTGAGATATTCTAGGCATGTCTGGTATTTTGAAGATTTAAATATATTGACGTCGTCTATGTATGACAGGGCAATGAATATCTGCAGACAGTAGCTCGATGTCTGCAAATGATGCTGCGAATCACTGAGTATCGACACACGTTTCTTGAACTTGACGGCGTTAATACGTATGTCAACTATCTGCTTTATTTACTTCCTAGTTTTTGTTTTCATTCAGTTTACTGTTGTTTAGGTTGAGTAGAAATATATATTAATGCAGCTGCCAATCACTGGTTAAAACAATGCTAATCTACAAGTGAGAAGGGATAGGCTGAGCAAAACAGTACCTTTTTAGGTTGACCTCTTCAAGTCGACTTCATAAAGCCAGTCTCAGATGTCGATCTGTCTGTCCACTAAAGGCTTGTCTGTTTTAGTGAAATTTGGTATGTAAGTAAGTAAGTAAAGTAAGTAAAGTGTAAATTTATATAGTGCATACTCAAAAAGATCTCTAATGCGCTAAATACGTTTTGTAGATGTAGATTGATGACTGATGCAAGACAGTGTGTCGTATGACCTGAACCAAGGTCAAGGTCGCAAGACATTCAGAGTTAAAGAATTCTTCCATTATCAAAGTCTTATCACCTTTGTCGTATACAATTGGACCTGGCAAATGATTACTGATTCTTAAACCACGGGACAAATATATTTAAATTTGTTTAGGCCATATTTTTAGTATTTATCCTAGTTTTGTGCCATTAGGCTGAGCAAAATAGTACCTTTTTAGGTTGACCTCTCCAAGTCGTCTTCATAAAGCCAGTCTCAGATGTCCATCTGTTCATGCACTAGAGGCAATGTGTCGTATGTGGCTCGGTAGTCTAACGGTAACGTGTCGGACATGTAATCCTGAGGTAACTCAGAGGCACAGGTTTGACTCCGCACCAGGACACTGCCGGGTAATGACCTTAGGCATGTTGTTCACACACATGTGCCTCTGTCACCAAGCAGTATAAATTTGGTACTGGCTTCACCGCTGGGGCGTAAACGGGCACACCACGCGATACACTGGCCCCGTATCCGTGGTCTTGCAGTGTAAAAACTGGTGTCTGGCTGAGGGCCTTAGGAAACGAAGATCAGCGCCGCCCTATGGGCCGTAAGGCTCGGGAAGGACTTTATGTTTTTTTTACTTTATGTCATATGACCTGAACCAAGGTCAAGGTCACAAGACCTTCAGAGTTAAGAAATTCTTCCATTATCAGAGTCTTATCACCTTTGCCATATACAGTCAGACCTGGCAAATGATTACTGATTTTTAAGCCACGGGACAAATATATTTAAATTTGTTTAGGCCAGATTTTTAGTATTTATCCTAGTTTTGTGCCACATGAATTTGAACTTGGGGGCTGATTAGGATGTGACCTCGCTGGAGGAGTCGACTGTCAGTTTTTCTCGGCCCCAGTTTGTTACGTAAACTGTGTAATATGTAATGCGTGTGTTGCAGAATTGTGACCACTTTGAGTGGTAAGGTCGGTTTTCAGATCCAGTACCAGCTGACTTTCTGTCTCTGGGTCATGACGTTTGATCCGACCGTTACAGATAAAATCTGTCGGTATGTTTTCATCGTTAATATCAATAATCAATATCAATAATGTCTGCGGGCAATCTACATTTTTTACTGAGTGTGTCATTCATACTTGGAACAGGTTACCAAGCCATGTTGATTTTAGTTCATTGTCAGGCTTTAAGCAAAGTGTCAAGCGGTTTTAGGTTTTAGATTTTAATGTCATTTTAATGTGTTATCGTATTTCAGTTATGATTATTCACTTCATTTATTTTGGTAGTTTTGCTAGATTTCCTTAATTTCTTATTTTTACTGTGTCACTTATCTCTGGGTTACTGTTAGTGCACTAATGTGCCTTGTGTGTCCGGTTCTGCTGTCACATATTGTACTGTGATGTGTGTCTTGCTTTATTATGAACAAATAAATGGAGACAGAGATGGAAAAAGTGGTCTGCTATTTGATGTGATCTGTAAAGAGACTGATGTGCTTCTGCATTTTTGTGTCTCCAATGTAGTTCATAGGTGTTAGACGTTATTATTTGGCTCCATTTCTAACTTCAATTGCAGTTGTGCATAAAATGTGACAATAATGAATATGAACTTTGAAAGTTTGAACTGGAGCCCATGATGTTGATAAAAAGCAGTTTCTTTTGCTGTAGCTGGAAAAGTTTAGGTTAAAATTAAACACGTGTCTTTAATGTCTTCGTTCCTATTAACAGTATGAATAGTTGTACAAACAGATTAATATAAGATATTTTTGGTGACAGATTCTGTTAATAGTGCAAATAGTGATAATAATACTTTTCATTTACTTTGTTATAACAGCATTGTTAATGTTCTAGTCTTTAGTGAGTTTTTATTATAAATGTTGAGCAGTTGTGTAATATAAATGCAACTGAACATGACATGTCTACAGTGGGTGACTTCACTTTTTGACTTATACTTTCGCTGAGCCTAAACTTCGGTCTAAGTTCATACTCTAGTCAAAAAGTGATTTCAAAAGTTTGGTTTAAGTAGGCACTTAGACCGAAGTTTTGGTATAAGTCAACTGACTTAGACCAACCAAACTTCGGTTTAAGTACCTACTTAAGTACCTACTTAAACCAAAGTTTAGCTGAACCAAACTGGCTAAACTCAGTTTGATTTGCATAGAAAAGATAGTTTTAGCCCTTTGGGCTAAACTTACGCTGAGCCTGAATCCACTACAACTTTTGACTTTAGCTGAGCGAAAACATGGCGATTATTTACAGTCGTATATGTAGGGATAGTTTAGTAAATTATAGCAGTCTGGTACCAAAAATAAACACTGTAATGTTTAGTGGCGCAAGACGTTACATAATTACGTCATTTGCATGTGCAACGCAATTAAATAAGCAAGTCCAAGCATAACTGGTTAATTTATTTCCTGGTAGGTGCACCAGTTTTTACTGCCGTTTTTAATCGTTTTGGTCTAAATTTTTGGTCTACGTCAGTAGACTTAGACTAAAGTTTAGTTGAACTTTGGTCTAAGTACAGACTTTGTTGTTCAGCTTTAGCTTTGGCTTAGCAAAATTCTAAGTCAAAAGGCTAAGTCAAAAAGTGAAGTCACCCGGTGACTTTGATGTGTGGTTTGGTGTGTGAAGGACAAATACCAACATCATTCCAATTCTGTCAGACATTCTGAGTGAGTCGGTGAAAGAGAAAGTGACACGAATCATCCTTGCAACATTCCGTGTACGTGAATTTTATCTGCTGCTGCACTACGTTGTGTGGTATTGCTGCTGTGAGAATCTGCTGGTTGAAGCATCAGTGAGGCATTGAAAACCAAGGAATGATTTCATTTAGTGCTAAAATTAGAGTTGGTGGCATGACATAGCAGTATTGCATTGTGTCTGATCAACAAAGTTGCTCTGCGTCGGGCCAGGTTAGTACTTGGATGGGTGACTGCCTGTGGGCAGGTGAACTATTTCTGTATGTCACCAGCCACCTAGGTCAACTCAGCCTTCCATCCCTCCGGGGTAGGTAAATCGAGTACCGGCCTATCTGGCTGGGATTAAGGTGGGGCACGTTTACCTATGTCGAGTGGCAGGTAACACTGTGTGATCCCATACGGTAGGTGATGCTCCATATTTCTGAAATGGTTGTTCGTTGAGAGCTATGACATCACTTTTCAAAGTGTTTTCATTGTAATAAGTATGTTTTCTGCTGAATTATAATGAATTCTTCCAAGTTTGCTGCATGTGGGCTGTGTATCACACATTTTCAAAGCTGTATTTTATTGTTATTAGCTGTAAGTACGCCTTAAATAATAGTATTGGTAGTAATATGGAAGTTGCAACAATATTTATGGTGCTGTCATCATGTCACTGCCATTGCGAGAGTTCACCCAACTCCTTTGACAGATGTAGCACACTGTCAAATGGCCATCAACTGTAGGACCCAGCCATTCAGTTTTGAACCACAGATCTGCCTGAATAGGCAGCTCTGGTTTACTATGGTTCTTCTGCTTTGTGTCAGAATGAGCAAAATGTTTAGTACTACTAGCAGCTGGTCGTAACTAGGACCACATATTTCCACGGGCAGCAGAATTTTTAGCTGAACCACGGAATTTGCCCATTTTCACAGAATTTATGTGCTTCTGCAGAACATTGTGGAATTTGGTACTAGCCAGTGATTACTCTTATTTTTAAAAATTCAAATTCATGTTCGCTGAAGTTTTGCAACAAAACTGTCATTTTTCTTAAATCAGCTGACTGCTTCAGCAATCAGCAGATTTCCACTGAAATACAACTTACACAAAAGTATTCCACTGATGAGTTAAATAGTCAGTCATTATTGAAAACTTGATATACAGAATTACAAACGTTTTCGCACTCCAAATAAGTCGAAAAATACTTGATTTACGTAATAAATAGGATGGCATGGAAGTAAGAAAATTCTGCGAACTGGCCTGTAAAATTTTGGGAAAAAATGCGGTGAAAAACTGATCACTATTCAGAACTGTTAGGATAGGTTTTGTGTCGATATGCGCTGGTGTTGTCAGAATCTGCTGGAGAAGCCTACCGAGCGTGAGTTCTACACTGACAATGCAGTGGCAATGGTGCAATGCAAGGTGCTCAAACAGCTGCAGCTGCTCGAGGGTCGTAAGATTGACGATCAGGACATAGTAGATGATGTCAACTATCTCAACGAGACACTGCAAGCCAGTGTACAGGACTTGAGGTTCATAGACAAATGTTGTATTTTCAGTGATTAAAGTGTAAATTTGGGAGCCCACATTATCAGTGTACAGAACCTCAATTTGATAGACAAGCACCGTTGGAAAAATCCTAATTTGAAAAAATAGACTTTGGGTTTTTTAAAGGTTTTAAAAGGTTTTTGGGGTTTTTTCGATTAATGTCCAGTTGAACACCATACACAAAATTATGACCCAAGAAAAACTGTGTATATTCTCTGTGCACCACATAATCACATTGTTTTCTATAAATTATAGCAAGATGCTAATCGTGTCTTGGACTTAATAACTCAAAAATCCCGATTAAAATATGAAGTGAAATATGATATGTAATAAAATCTGGAAAAACTAAAATTAGACTTTTAAGGTTTTTAGGCTTTTTAAAAACCTAAAAAACCTAGGTTTTTTGACCAATTCTCCAGCCCTTTAGACAAGTACCGTATGTATTCTTGTATTTTGTATTTAAATAGTCTTACATCCCACGATCCGCAGTAGTTACCAACGACACTTCATTTGACGTTTTATGCAACGTCTTACTGTTTTTGTATTATCTTGCATACAATGTTTTGTGTTGTCAACTAGGCCTATCTGTAAGCACTCTTTTGAGCCTGACATATCTTATCAACTGTGTTTTTATCAGTTGTTTTGCATTTCATTCTCTGGCAGTAGTTACCAGTATTTAACATTTTGTCTGATATTTCACTACCTTACACAAGACAATAGTCTTGTGTATTTAAGTGCTCTTGTGAGCCTGATGTGTCTTGCCAAGTGTTTTTATCAGTTTATTATGTACAAGTGTATTTTTGGTGAATAACCGATGATGATGGTGGTGATTTTATATCGTGCTAATGTTTCCGGTGCAGCTCGTTCGATGAGTATTCGTCGGAGGTGAAGTCCGGTCGCCTGGAGTGGAGTCCCGTGCACAAGTCAGAGAAGTTCTGGCATGAGAATGCAGCTCGACTCAACGAGAAGAACTTTGAACTACTCAAGTCTGTACGCAGTTGGTTGTGCATTGTATTTACTGATATTCAGTAGGGTCCTTGAAGACTGTCCTTGTCCTCGAGTACAGCTCAAGGACCAAAAATCGTGGCCTTAACCTTAAAAAGGTCAGGTCTTGAGTTTTGTCTCAACGCCTTGAACTTGTCGCTTGTCAGTAGAAATTAGTGTTGAAGAAACATTGTAACTATGTTTGTTTAAGTATTTTTAGGGTTCGCTAAGGTTTGAATATGATTAAGCTGGCTATTGATACACAGTATAAAATGGGCATGCTTACTTTGCTTACTCAGGCAGTTTGTGGTTTTGGCCTTGAAAATGCTGGTCTTAAACCCATTGCTGTCTTTACCTGAGTGTAAGAAGTAGCTTACGTGACAGCAGTCTATCTGTTTAAGTGGCTCAGTGGTTAGGGCATTGAATTTATGATCACGATATTCGGCCATCAAACATAACAACTCTGGGCAGGTTGTTCACACATGTGCCTCACTGCCTGTGTCATCAAGCAGTACATGTTGAATTTTGTTGATACTAGCCCAGTTGCCAGGAAGATAACGGCAGTATACGGGAGATCCATGAGTCTGAGCTGTGTTTGCACTCACTGCTGGTCGGGGCCTTGAAAAAGGAGATGAGCACCGCCCATATTGGTCACAGAGCTCAGAGAGAGTGCCATTGATCGTGAGTTATTTACTTTGATGACTTTGCATTTGCCAACAGAACTGTGAATTTCTGAAGGTGTATCGATGTATTGTGTGCATTTTGAATATTCAGGATTTTGGTTAAGCTACTGGAAACGAGTCGCGATCCATTAATCCTATCCGTTGCTGCTCACGATATTGGGGATTATGTCCGACATTACCCTCGTGGCAAAACGTATGTAACATTTATTTTATTTATAATTTTGCCATTTAGTGACTTAGCATTTTGCTAACAGAAAAACGGGAAAACTGTTTAGCACGTTGTGTTACTTTCATCCTATCTAGGATCCTATCTATCATCCTATCTCTTAGTAATCGTCGTTGAGTCCTGAACGTTGTCTTTTATTTAGTGAGTTTTTGTTTTGGATATTTTATTGCTTTGTATAGCCTCAGTTTTAAACACTTGTTTTGTTTATGCAGTCAGCTAATTGTTACAAACAAGTTAGTTTGCTTGAGACAGACAGACCCAGAAATATATGGTAAAGCTCAAATTCTGTTATGCCAACTTTACGAAAATGTTCTCGTCAAAGTTGCCGAAAAGTGTGTGACTTTTGTCGCGGACTTTCTCCAAGTCTTGTCACTGACCAAATTACATTAGAGTGACACAAATGGATTTGTCACAATCATCTCCACATGTTGAGATGGTTCGAAATTCCGAAACTTTCCTGCATCTACCCTGTTTTATGATCCTTTTTATGCTAACTGCCTCGCGAAGAAGTTTCAGTGAAGGTCAGCAATCGGTGATGGTCAGCGTAATGGAATTTTGGCTGAACCTGACGTCAACAGCCGTGTGCCATGTGCTACAGTGTGGTGGAGCAGCTGGGTGGTAAGCAGTTGGTGATGACGCATCTATCTCACGAAGACCCCAACGTGCGCTACGAAGCTTTGCTTGCTGTACAGAAACTCATGGTTCATAACTGGTATGTATGTACACCCATTGCTTGCTATGTTCACATCGTGAATTTGACTGATTTAACACAGTCACGTAGCTAAGATGAATTTAATGGGTTTGAATCAGAATCCGGAAATGATGTGCAACGATAAGCAAAAACGTTGCTACTGCATGCGATTTTTCACCTCAAAATACAAAAAAAACATGTTTTAGGTCGGGGCTTTGCCCCATACCCTGCTGGGGGAGCTTACAATACTGTTATACCCACTTGCTGAATTAATGGAGGACGACAAAGCTACCCAGGTGGGGGAGTTGAACCTTGCCCCCTCTGTGAGTGATAAATTCTAACTTAACACTGCATTTGTCCGTTTATTTATCCAGTTTATTAATTAGAGAAATCATATGCAAGGAATATCCATGAGACTTTGGTTACTGTAGTCTGCGTAATAATGGAAAGAGGATTAATAATCTCAAAATTAAAAACCGGTTGTAAATAGTCGTAATGGTGTCTGTAGCTTTTAATGATTACCCATCTCTGAGTTACGGAGCCTCACCTGCGATATTGGATCACAGTGTTAGTTGGCACTCAGCGCAGGTGAACGTGCCCCATTTTAACCCCACGCAATGCATCCAGACTCACCGGTACTGTATTGTATTGTATTTTTCTCGATTTGCCTACCCAGAGAGATAAAAGGCTGAGTTGATCTGTGAGATAGTCTCCTTATGGCAACGGAAAATAGCCAGTAGGAAGCAGGGATAGGGTCCGACTTGAAATCAACTCGGGGACAAAATTCTGTGGCCTTGGCTTTGAACGCCTTGGGCATTACTAGTGTTTGGATGCCTTAGGATCTGGTATTGAGACTGATTGTGCTGTGACAGGGAATACCTGGGCAAGCAGCTGGATGCTCCCAATCAGGAGTCGAAGGAAGGTGGAGCGGTCTCTTCAAAAACTGGTGCCGTATCTGCCAAAGCCTAGCTGGACGTTTCAGATTCGTTCTGATTCATGTGGCTCTAGGAATGTTGCAGTTATTTCTGGACAGTAATCCATAGAATTGTACACCGTGTCTCATAAGTTGGGGCCACTGTAAATGATTCCATAAAAAGACATAAATTTGATATTATATTTACCATTAATAACAATTTTCACCATTTTGGTATTAGATAAGTGCTAAACGTTCATATTTTGCATAGTATGGGCAGCAACAGTTTACAGTAATTTGGCAAGTTTGTTATATTGTTCATAGTTCATCTGAGAATATAACGGTAAAAGAATCATTAAAATTGGTTCAAAGTTATCATAAAGTTATCATAAACGTGAAACAATTGGTGTATGTGGTATGAATTACATAAAATAAACTTCTTGTTCTGTAAAATACTGAATGTTACAGGACATTAGTCAGTATGCTGTCTGTGTTATTAGAGTAATGGTATGTACAGTTGTTGTGTGTTCAACACAAGAGTTTCGTCTATGTGTAAATATTGTGTTGAAAAGAATTTTATTGCTAGAGAATGTTCGCAGTCAGTAGTATGTGTTTGCATGTTGTGAAATTGTATTATGCTAGCTTTCGTGCTGTACCATTCAGTGCTCTGATAATAATGTTGGTTTATGACACCTGCCCTCTGAGAAGTTGAACCTAGTTTGGGGTTACTCCAATCTGGAATCTGCACCAGTTAGATGACAATCGAATGTACCATGAGTAACGTTATGATAGCTGTATGGGTTGTGTGTTAATTAATAATGCTGTATACAAATGAACTGCCATAGAAAGAACTATTTAATTTCAGGAATTTCGTCCTTTTATCTCTTACCACAGTTTCTGCAATATTATAACCGCTTGTCTCACTGTGGCAGTCAAGCATGATGATTGAAACTGTCTCACATCTGTTTATCACGTGTATAGTGGGCAGTACATACGTTGACTTGACCAGTTGTGAAATAAGGACGTTTCGATAGTTTGTTGTGCCTCTTTCACTGGCATAATACACTACAATCCGCGATGGAATGGATAGTAAATAATGATAAAATGTGTATAATGCCATAACCAGTGATGTGTCCTTGAGGACTTGTCTTCGTTCTGTCCTCCAATAGACAGCATTATCACATTGATGACTGTCTGGAGGATAACAGGGAAGATTATTAGAACTACCATTATGTTAATTACATATTCATGTGTATAATGGAGTTCTTGCAATTTTTTAAAGCTCATTCTTGTGTTGTGTGTTTCTGTAAAGGTTAAACTTACTGTTCATTGTAAAGTTTAAACTTACTGTTCTGTTACTGTGTGTTTGTGTGCATTCTGCCTGAAAAGGCTGTCCCCGAAATGACCTATACAGTGGGACGTTAAACCCTACTCACTCACTCACTCAGTCACTCGAGGACAAAGAGCTGTGTCCTTGTCCTTGAGACAAAGTTCTCGGCTATAATACTGAGGACTTTAATAAATTCTGTTCGTTATCAATTTATTACAGACAAACTGAAAAAAAATGTTGAACATTAGCTACTGACATACCGAAACCCGTGATGCTAGTAATTGGAGCCCACTCATTTATTTGACATTTGTCCGATGTTCTTAGTGGCATCACACAGGGTTCAGTGCTTGGCCATGTTAAGTGTGTTGAAGCATTCTCACAGTATTCTATCGTGACTCCAACGTTATTGTGGCACTAGCTGTCAAACCCACACGTTTTAAATAAGATTCGTTGGCATCGCCAGCTGTGGGGGACTGGTGCACGAGCCCCGTCGACTTATGGCTGTTTTATTTTTATTTTCAGGTCACTTTAGAGCCATGCCAACTGCGATGTTGGACTGTATGTGGTTGAGTAGGCCTGTAGCTTTGTTGATGTTCGTAATATTTTTGTAAGTTGCTCTTAAGTTACTTTGTCTCGGTTTCATGCCCCTTTTGCACCAAATCCTGGCGACGCCACTAGCACACGAAAATTTACGGTGCTGCCATTACGTGATAAAAGTCCAGAGTTTGTAGGTCTTAAAAGTACACAATAACATCTGACCAAAAACAGTCATGGCCACTGCACAGGCTATAATCGTGATTAAGCTATATGAAAACTAATCAAATTACAACCGTTATTTGTTAAATTGTTGACGTTTTGGCAACTTTTGGCAGCTGTCTTCCTCAGAACGATTCCCGTTCCCCGCTAGATGTTGTCACGGCGAATGATGTAAATTGTTCCAAGGAAGGTAGCAGCAGTTGCTGAAATGTTGAAAGAGAGCTTTCAAAATTCATCTACAAATAGTTGCTGCACATAACATGCATAAGATAACCGACACAATATCGACATCGGTATCACAGAGTGACTATTTTTACTTGACGAAGTATGTATTTGCAAAATAGGTTTACAAGGGGCCGTACGTTCATGCTATCCACTGGGAACAGAAACTAGTCTAACACTGAGACATCAAAAAGTTGTGTCTGTTTTTCTGCTGTTGCCAATTATCAGTGAATAAAGGTACTATGCATTTCATATCCAGAATTATGTTACTTTTGCCCTCTTAAATTGACCAAAATGTGTTTGGCAGTTGAGCTTTGATGAACCTGGGCCATAGCATCATGATGGGGACAGAGCCTGTCTGAAAATTTTCTTCAAAGAATACAAACTTTTTGGCTGGAAATCCCCATTTTGGGGGAATTTGCAGCTGTCTGTCGGAAAATTGCAACTTTCTGCCTCCTCCCAACATTTTTTAACCCACGATACTGCTGGACATGGGAATAGAGTGGATGTTTGAAACCATTGCCCCCACTGCAAAAAATCCTCAGAATACAAGTGGCACTTGAGTCTTCCAGCTCTTGTACATTACTGCAGTTAACAACATGTGCCTCATTATCAGTGGTGGATTCAGGTATGGGCTAAACAGACGGCTGTCCCCTATTCATCGGAAGTAGGGGATGGTCGATTCTTATTCGCTTACTGCAAATTCTTAACTCTTTTTTTCATTTAAATACTTGTATCAAAACAAACAGAAGGCTTTCAGCCTTGGAGACCTCCCTTGGCCCTTGCCGGAGGCTCCTGGAACAACCCCTGTTCAACGCTCGCCGTGCCCCCAGGTTCTCTGTGGCAAATCTTGGATCCACCACTGTTCATTATGAAGAATATCATCATTTAGAATATCGTCTGATTAGTTTTACTACACTACTTACAACCTTCTATGCTAGAACAAACAACACGTTAACAAACGTACAGATTGAAGTAAAACAAAATCAAAATAAAACAGAGAAAAATACAAAATAACAGACAAAAATACATCAATACATGATGTACACAAAACACAACCCTGGTTAATGTGCATTCTAAATTCACACTGTATACAGCTGTCTACACTGAACCATGAAATGTCACATCATCCGTCTAATCCCATATCACAACACATGCAAAGAAACAACATTACGATAGTTTTCAGGCTGGCCACAAAGTAGGCACAAACTTACTTTTCCATCAGTTATTACAACAAAAAGTAATTCTAATAAAAGTTAATCCAGAGGGGAGCATTGTAAGCTCCCCATCAGGGTCCTGGGTGGAGCCCCGGCTGCAAACATTTTAAGAGCATATTTGCACCTGAAAACCACATCTGGAGACACAATATTCTTTGTCACAATTTTTCCTCAAATTCCCCAAGTTTTCCAAGTTCGAAGAATTCCTTGAGTATTCCATGTTTTCTAGGTTTTTAGTTTTGTGGCTACCCTAGTTATGAATGACTACTATCAAGGGTTACCTCAGTTGGCCAGAAGTACCCAAAGCAAACTGTATGAGTAGTGGCATCCTCCAAAGGCCAGATGTCTCTACTCTGTTATTTAACCAACAGAGCCGAAGCACTGATGGTTAATAATAATATGCACTAACATGATCAAAATGCAACAATCCAACAGATGTGGAGACTTTACTATTTGCTGAACTATGCAGTGGCATCAGTTCAGTAAATCGTTGGCAGTGGCTCTCAGTGATCCTTGAGGTCTAAGTTTGCATAACATACTGTTTTTGCAGCAGTAACACTGTTTCAACGGTACGATTTACAGGGAATAAACTACAATCGTAAATTCTTGGGGGAGGGTCTGTAGACCCCTCCAGCCCCCTAAATGACGCCCCTGGAACTACGACCTTTCAATTCATAATCATCAGCAAAACATGTCTGGGCTGAATACTGACAGAAATTCTGACAGTAAAATGAGGATTTCTACATTGTGAGTCATGCCACCATTCCACCAACTTTTGTGCTATATTCGCAAGATAATGAACGATATTAACAATTCTTTCTCTAGTAAACGCAGCAGAAAAATTGATGAATGTTTTTCATCTCACAGTGTACACAGAGCACATGCCATTAAAAAACTCAACCTTCATCATTCACTAGATAAGACCTAACAAAGTCAACTGCGCCCGGAGTCAATCTCGTCGGCAGTTTCAACCATCGGTCTGTTGAGAGTCTCGGGCAGTTGAAGACTGACAACTCCTGCTATGAACGTAATCACGCCAAAGATGACAAAGTCCACGTTGCTATACAAACGACCCTGTCAACAGCAACACTGACGTGTTCAGCACAGAGCTGATAAGTCAAGGACTAAAAACTGCTTGACAGCTATGGAGACATGAGACCTAAAATACAGTGCTGTCAAGGGGTTAATTTTTCAATGGCATTCATTAGTTCTTTTAACGCACACGTAAACGTGTTAATAACACATCATTACATTGCTGACATTGTAGGTGAACTACATTGAAAGGCTGACTGAAATGACGATCGACAAACTCGAGCTGTGTCACAAGACCATGAAAGTATTAACGGAATGATATCAAGACAATTTTAATAACTTGAATACTATTCGATCATCAAAAAACTGAAGTTTAATGAGATATTGGAACTCCTGCTTCACAGAAATGAGTAAAGTTAAATAATGTGCATTAAATTTTTAACATACATTAATTTTTTCAATGCATGTTAATTCTTTAACACGTTAGTGAGTTAACACTATATCTATATCACCATATATTGCAGCTTCTGCCATTGGTTCATAAAAATTAGTAGCACTCATTTCAGAGCAAAATGTAACTATATGTATGGCCTCTACAAGCAGCACTCATCATTGCTTTATTAAGATTAGTAGCTCCCTTCCCCAAATAAAATTTTTACAGCATTCCTATTACTATAAATTCGACATCTCTACTGGAATATTTTGGGGTCACAACCTTGAATTCTGGAGTCACAAGACGCCATTGGTCACGAGGCCTCGCTATGTGCAATATGCAACCCTAACTGTAACAGTGACCAGTGACTTGTTGAACTAAGATAAAGCACACTGGTTATTCCTGCCCTGAGAAAAGCTAACGCCAATTTTGCTGTTGCTTTTGTTAGTCTTCAAGTTAGGAGCCTGTATGGGACAGAGGGGTAGACAAGACCTGTAACCTGGTCTACTAGGATGGCCATAAAATTTTGCAAAATTTTCTATAGTTAATTCTACAAAAGTTAACAATTAATTATCAACCTCAACTTATAAGGCGACTATGCAGGTTCTAATAAAAACCGAACTTAATGAAAACTAGAATGAGAGAAACTGAGACAAAAAAAATGTGAACCGGGAAAATCTGTGAACCACCGCCAGAACTCATTTTGCCTACACACGGAGGGAAGGCCAGGCTGAGTTGGCCCAGGTGACCTGGCCAAATACAAAAATGGTATATCCATGAATGGTCACCCATCTCAGTAACTTCGATGGTGCGACCAACGATGTTACCACTAGACTACCTTTGAGAACTAAAAATACACTGCGTCTCAAAAAACATCCGGAACCTTCTCGACTGTAACTTGAAGAAGGATTACTGGATTCTAATAATTTTTGGTAAGAATAAGACAACTGGCCATCAAATCATTATGTAGTTTTCCACCTCATCCATTGTATGTTTCTGCATTAACTGGGGAAATCTGAATCAACGAAATATTGCATTTTTACCTAAAGTGTTATTACTACTTAATCCAAATAACGCAAAAAACACATTCTGTTTACATTTTTGACACCTTGACTGAAACTTTATCCAATTCTTTAGTTTTTCAGCTGACTGCAATAAAATTGGTCGAAATGTTGGCCAATTCTGCATTCACAAACATGGAAACAATTTCTCCATTCATTGACAGCAGTATCAATAATGTTATGCTCCAGACTAATCCAGACTTCATCAGTAGCTTCTTGAATACATAAACATTCCTTAACGTCATACGGTAGACATATATATGCTGCTGCACGACAGTCAAATCTTGTAACCGACTGGCTCTTGGGCACCACAGATCAAAATAGGTGGAATTTATCAACGCTTTTTATCATTTCAACGCGTGTTCTGCTTGGTTTGATTTCCCCAGTTAGTGCAGAAAAAAACACTGGGTGAGGTGGGAACTTAAACAAATGTTTAATAGCCAGTTGTGTCAGAAATATGTATGCCAAAAATTATTGAAATCTGATAATCATGCCTCAAGTTACGGTCAATAATGTTTGGGATGTTTTTTCACGTTTTTGCATATTTCGATGCAATATTTCGCTTGGTTTTCTTTCCCGAGGTAGTGCAGAAGCAGACATTGGATGAGGTAAAAAAAAACTGAACGGCCTTTAATAGCAGATTGTGTCAGAAATATTCACATCAAAAATTATGAGAATCTGATAATTTTTGCTCAAGTTAGAATCAAAAATGTCCGGGATGTTTCTGTGAGCCACAGCGTATGTTACTACAGTTAGCACTGCAGAGACACATCAGACACATACCAAAGTCAAAACAAAAGGACATAGAATTCCTCCCACACGTGAAGCCATCGTGCATATAGCCAATGCCTTGTTCCTGCATGCAGTTGATGTACACAGTCAGTAGTCAACCTCATAATCAACCTTCGTGTCTGAACTAAGGCTACACTTAAGACTTCACACAAACTCACATAAGTATCCCATCTTTTCTGTTCACCATCCATCTTCCTAAATTATCTTTCCCCTTTTCCTGTTTCTTATCCGGGGGCCTTTTCACTTAGTCTAGCAGGGGAGTGCTGTGAGCTTCTCCAGCAAGATCTGGGGTGAGGCTCGGGCTGTTGTTGATTATGGGAATATCTAAGCCGGTAAAAAATGCATTATTTTGTGCCAAGTAGCAGAGAAACTTGACATAAATTAAATCCTTACTTACACCTCCCCCCCAGTTAAAAACTGAAGAAGCTCCTCTTACACTTTATGATCGCTCGCTTCTCAGCTGTTGCCGTTACTTACTGCAATTATCGGCCAGGCCTATTGTACCCTGTATTCAAGATATCGTACTTGGGTGTTTAATGCAACTATTGCCCTATTGGTAGTGATCATTATTTAATAAATCAACATCGCTCACCGACAGTTATTTTTGTAAATCCAACAAAAAGCCGGATAATCGGCCAAAATGTGGCCAGAATCGGATATTGACCGCATTTGAGAAAATAGTTAGATAAAGCTGAATTACAGCCCTACATATGACCAATTATGCACATATATGATATATAAATTTTAAAATATTTTTTTTAAAATAAGCATGACAGTACTGGCACAGTACGCTTTAAAGTGAGAGATAAGTGGCTATGGACCGAATGTTCGTTGGATACATTTCGACAGCGTGCATCCAGCAGACGCAGTACGACATCGAGATTCCAAGTTTGCCGAGCAGTGCGAGCATCGTCACTATGTAGACGTCACCAGCTACAACAGTTCATATACGCACATTACACACAGTCAAACAGTGCCAAAGCAGCCTCAAATAAACACAATAATTCTACATCTCAACACACGTTTAAATGCAAACTAAACACACTAACGTGGTATAGTAGTCAAGCACGCATGGGTTCTACTCCCAATTGGGTTGCCATAAAGTGGTTGTTACTTCTGTCTGTGCACAGGTAAACCATATTTGTACAATATCAACAACAAGGCCAACCCAGCCTTCCATCTCTCTGGGCTTGGTAATGCCCAAATTCCATTACGCCGACTTTCACCGAAACTTCCCTGCAGGGAAAGTCGTGGACACAAATCATGAAGGTCGCGGACACAAACGGTGACAAATCATGAAACCGTGAAGTTTCGGTGAAAGTCGCGAACACACAAATCATCTCGACATGTCGAGATGTTTACGACAAAGTCTGTGACAAATCCGCGACAAAGCCGTTTATGTCACTCTAATGGAATTTAGCCCGTTACAATGCACGGGGAAAGTCGGCGACAAAGTCCGTGACAAGTTAGCAACAAAGTCACGGACACAAATCATGAAAGTCAGCAACATGATTTGTGTCGCGAACTTTCATGATTTGTGTCTGACTTTGTCAGGAACTTGTTGCGGACTTTGTCGCAAAGTCGGCATAATGGAATTTGAGCATAAATCAAGTACCAACCTGTCTGGCTTGAGTTAAGGTGGGGGTGTATTCACCTGTGTTTGGTGGCAAAAAACATGATGTAATCCCATACGGCATAGCTCTAAGATTAATTTCTCACGACAAGCTGCATAGTGCATACATCTTTTAAGCCCCTCAAACTTCTATATTTTCTGCATTTAATATCAGCAAAAATTAATCAAAATGCATAAAAATTAATAATAATAATAATTTTTGAAATTAAAGATCAATACTGAAGCATCTGTCTCCAGTAACTAATGCAAATTAAACGATGTTAGCTTTGTTACCTGACGAGAAAAAGATGATAGCAAAGCAGAAAAGACCACCTAGCAGCATACTGGACGAAAACGTACAACGTCGCCCATAGCTGCAACATTTCATACAATAACACGTTACATGTACACAATACTCATTAAAAATAAAGGTTTCTAAAAACATGTGCTTTATTTTGCAGCAAAATGTACAAAAACGTGGAATTTGTTACAATATACACTAAATGTGTAGCACATGTGTGGAATATGCATGCAAAATAAGTTAAACTGATACATTTCAAGCAATTAAGGTTAATTAACATTATGTTCAACGTAACTGATATTACACTTATGTATGTGAATAGTACACTTAGTTCAAATCTAAATCCGAATCCGAGTCCAATGAGCAAAATCCTACAGAATTTCACGAAAATTCGATACACACAATCTGAGATGCTGTGAGAAGTAACTGTGCTAGAAGCCTGGCAACAACTGCCAGCTGATGCTACACTTACAGAGCATTTTGATACAATGCCAAAATTAATACGGCACAGTTCTTTTAAGACATACCGTGCTTACGCTGAGTCTGAAGGGTTCGAGTCCGAGTCCTAAAAATAAAGATTTAAATCTAATTTTAGCGCATTGCTAGACTCAAATACTACATCACTGACTGAGAATGGAAACTGACCGGTCCATGAAATACAGGGCCACGATGTCAGCAGGAATTTCGATCAGGCCAACCATAGCAATGCTGACGTATCTGTTGCTACCAAAGTCACCCGCTTTCAACGTCAGCCCATAGTACACCATCGCGTTCACAAACCTGAGCCGAAAATATCATCAAATTAAACCAAAAACTGCCTATTACAAATAAACATCCAGAAATACAGAAATAAATCTAGCAATTCGTTATAATTATAAAAAGAATCCTAAATTTAACAGTAAATTCAACTGTAATTGGGTTGGTGGCATGGTGTAGTGGTAACGCGTTTGATCCGATCAACGAAGTTACTGTACGGAACGCTGGGCCCGGTTAATACTGCAATGGGTGACTGCCTGTGGGCAGGTAAACCATCTCGGTATGTAACCAGCCGCCTAGGTCAACTCAGCCTTCAATCCCTCCGAAGTAGGTAAATCAAGTACCAGCCTATCTGGCTTGGGTTAAGGCTGGGTGTGTTCACCTGTGTCGGGTGGCAGGTAACGCTGTGTGATCCCATACGGCAGGTGACGCTCCATAGCTCTAAGATGGGCATTCTATCAAGGGCTATATCACCACCTTTAACCTTTAATTCATCATTCTACAACTGCACTATGAACCTCTGAACAGCCTATAAGTAGTACTAGACAAAACTAATAATAAAAGATAATAAAATGTTGGTAACAATTAATCTCAATAAGTCTATCAGAAAAGTGAGCAAGTGAATACTTGCTTAATGGCAAATAAACACACAAAAGCCCACTTTGCTCTGGTGCTAAAAACTATCAAAACAAAACTGGAAAAAAACTAGAAGGCGCTCATGAGACTGTGAGTGCATATCTCAATCAATGTAGAAGTTTTCACAGGAGGGCGCCACCGTTCCTGCCGGTGGCTTTGATTATGAGTCATCGTGTACACAAACACACCGATAAACACACACACGGACACACGGAACTACCGACAGAATGACCAATCTCATAATCTCCTCCAATTCACTTCGTTTCATAGGTGGAGATAATAAACCATTTGTACAGGCCTTAACAAGTACCAGCAGCCAGCGCATTTACCAGGTGTAGATGTTGTTTAGCGTTCGACTCCGCAGAGATCGGTGACGTACAATATCCAACACCCCGGCTTTCCTGGCATGCACGGCGTGACTGACGATCGGCCTCAGCTTGATAGGGATCGTCGGCATGCGGCCGCTGTTAGCAGTCGCAATGTAACACAGTTGATGTTCTGCTTCATCAACTCTGCCCTGACTCAGCAACCAACGAGGACTCTCCGGAACTATTCTATATAACAGCAGCATACAACTGTCAAGTTTGACTGATCTACAACAGTGGCAAATTTTAACCTGTCTAAAAATTTTCTCCCCAAAAAAACAAAACATAAGAATGAAAATCCTTCATTTAAAAAAAATTTAATGTCATAATTAAAATTTTGAGCAACCATAATTTATTTTTCTTTTATTTAGTTCATTCAGAGAAAACATTAGAACAAAACAATACAAATACAGTGTGGGCCAGCCAGCAAGGCTTGTAACGCAAGCACTCACAACTGCCTGATATTTGCAAAGTTCTGTATGTCAAAAAATTACAACTTCCTGCTTTCCTTACAATTTTTAACCAACAACGCTGCTGATGTACAAAGTATATGCCACTCCAAAAGAATTTTGCCACTTGTTATTTTTTGTCAACAATTATCCAGACAGTATAAAAAATAATACTAGCAAGATTGTAAAGCCTTGCTCAAAAATAGCCAACTGGTTCCATTGGCAGTAATGAAGTGGCGCCACCTAGTGTAACAAAATGTAAACTATATGTAAAGGTGAAACTCCCGTAGTCAACAGCGCTCTCTCACAGCTCTGTGTCTGTAGGGTGGTGCTCATCTCCATTTCAAGGCCCTGAGCTAACAGTGAGCCGCACCTCAGGCCAGACCTCTCCCATGTACTGCCATTACCTTCACAGCGGTGAAGCCGGTACCAAATTATACTGCTTGGTCACAGAGGGACATGCGTATGAACAACTTGCCCAAGGTCGTTACCTGGTAGTGCAGCGGGTGGGACTCGAACCTGCAACCTCTGGGTTACAAGTTTGAGATGCTACCACACTATAAAAACACTGAAATAATTTACAGGTAGTAGTATATCCCAATGAGTCCCGGCAGAGCAGTGGCGTAGCTGAGCAAGCGCCAGTCACGGATGTAGTATGCAAGAACTGACAACGAGGCAATGCCAAGAGCGAAGGCAACCGTGTTGACAAAATTAATGAATCCCCGCTCAGCACACGAGACAAGCTCGGCTGGTAAAGAGAAACTCAGTAGTCCATAAGCACCAGCACAGAACCCAGCAGCAAACCTAAACAGCAATAATAGATTATCAATCCATACACATGTCTGCATGAAATGACAGCATTAAAGCATTGTTTCAAATCAACAAAGTTACTCTACACCAGGCCTGGTTAGTACTTAGATGGGTTACTGTGCACAGACAAGTAAATCATCTCTGTATGAAACTAGCCAGCCAGTTTGACTCAGCCTTCTACCCTTCATGGGATGGCAAAATGAGTATCAACTTTCCTGCTCAGTAGCAATAAACAAGGCAATGAAGAATATTGCACTCTAGCTGTCAGTTTATGCGAATCTCAGGCTCTGACTGATTGGCTTGGTCCAAGGTCAACGGCTGCCTGGCAATGTGTTACATTACACTTCTCAAATAAACATTATCATTCACTACTTTGGTAACACAATATTAATTAACGAAAGACTGTAATGTCGCAGTTTAGCATTCTGAATTCCTAGCAGACCACATTACAGTCTTTCGTTAAATAATATTGTGTTACCAATTTTGCCGTCCCGTGAAGGGTAGAAGGCTGAGTCAAACTGGCTGGCTAGTTTCATACAGAGATGATTTACTTGCTAGGGTGAGGGGTTAAAACTAGTTCTAACCCCTCCTTTAGCTTTAACTTTACCTCTACCTTAACTTTAACATTTACTCTGGCACAAGAACTTCAAAATGCTTACATATGAGATGACAAAAACTTGCCAGATGAGCAAATTCATAACTGTCTATGGTGTATTATGGTCTGCAAAGTATTTATACCACTAAACTGCAACATTACCAAGAAGACATTGCATCAGACTCTCATTGTTTTAGTTAACTATAGCCACCAGTGTGAATTGTGTAATAAGAACAAACCGCCACAGTGTGTATGTCGTGTGGCTGGGAGCAGTAAGTGAGGATGCAGCCAGGATGCTGAAAAATGTAACACCGATGACATTTATGATGACAACTGGACGACGACCTCGTTGGTCTGCAATTGCTCCACCAACCAGATTACCAACAAAAAGACCTGCCATGAAGAGCGACTGAACCAGATCAGCCTTGTACGCATTACTGCATACCAGACTCCACTGCAGAAACACACAGCAATCTGTTCAGTTTAGTCTAGTACAGATATAATATTTGATGTTTGCCCAATTCTAACACCAAATATCTATCACAGATGTGCTGGTTCACACTACGGTTTGCAGAATAGTTCAGTGATCAGCTGGCATCAGAATGAAAATGTTGAAGACAAGTCACAAACAGACGTTGGTAATCAGTTTCATGCTGTGGGACTGGACACACAGAATCTGCATGGTCTATATCAGTTAAAGGTCCATGGCCACGGTCAAACTCACTCGCGCAATTTCTGTAGATTTAAATTAGACATTTAACCTCGCATATATAATATGTCGATTTCAGCTTCATAAATATATGAAATTAATG
>Ga0056128_1001917_pt1 | contig 24122 bp, 19 predicted proteins | sample WorMetLIZISLAND2_FD_71113 | JGI IMG/M metagenome (GOLD analysis project Ga0056128, IMG submission 71113) | Marine gutless worms symbiont microbial communities from Max Planck institute for Marine Microbiology, Germany - Olavius geniculatus... ... | reverse complement strand
ATAAATCGATACGAATGAGTTTTTGTTGCTGTGGTAAGGGTTCGATCGTATGTTTACTGTAGCAGCGAGACATCGCCACCGAAAAATGCGATATATTCATCTATTTGTTAATTTATCGAGAACATAAAACGAATATAGCAGAAATCTAAAATATCCAGATCATCAGAATAATTGCATTAGAGGTCTTATAATTCGACACGAGGAAGTTTTTTGGACAGGATAAGATTTGAATCGGACATTTTTTATCTCGGAAAAAATTTATTGCCTAGTGCGCATGCGTAACCGCGAGTTGAACCGAGATCAAAATTTGATCGGTGGTTAGATGGCAGTTCAGAATTGAACGGAGATCAACGCTTGAACCGCTTTGGTGCAACGCAATTTACTCCTGAACTAGGTTCAAATTTAGATTTGACCCGGGTTCAAAGTTGAACGACGTTGGTGCAACGCGCCCTTAGTCACGTTATGTTTTAACCACTTTTTTATGTGATTCTTGGTATGTCTGTGAATTCTCTCTTTGATGAAATAAGTTACTAAATTGTATCCGTATACTCCACTATTTTCAGTTTTTGTTTGACCCCCTTGCTTTCTGCAGTTACTCCGTATTAGGCCACCAGCCATGAATAGTTTTAGCTGATTACTTACATGATTTATCTGTAGGCGTTGTGATGCACTAACTGATCATCTTTGGCATCATTTTATCAAGGTTAACTGTGAGGATTGTGAATAAAATAACAGATACCGATCAGTGTGGTCGTTATTCAGTAGATCTTTGAGATTTGCTGACTTTGTTGAATGTTTGATGTTAATTGTTAAACTCACTGAAGTCACTGCTATAATGCCACTGATGTACTGTTCTAAAATTTGTACAAATTTCTGTTTTTTTTCTATTTTATTTCATTGAAATAGTGATGAACACTAGTCAACTGTTTTTACTGTGTATTGTCATTGGTGGTATTTTACTAAATACTGATATGAGGTACAGTATTATGGTTCCATGTTGTGTTTACCTGATTGTGTTTAGGCTGCAGCAGTCGAGAGAAAGAAGCTGTATTCACAACTGTGTAAACGAATTGAACGCGAGAAGCAGCTGACCATTATTGCACAGAAAATGGAAACTAAGAAGCTCCTTCTGGTAAAGTGCAGATTTTATAATTTATTAACGTTTATTTTACGTTTGTCGGAAGTTGTGCATTCAACTGGTGCTGTCTGTGTCTGTTTCTTTGGAGCATTTCTCACTGTCAGTAGCTGTGCTGTATTTTCTAGATGTTTTTAGATTTACTGACGGCATTCAGTGGGTAATAAAATTGATGCATCATTGTATTGCTGAGCTGAACACAAGTAACTCCATTCTTCACTCTGTTTACTTTTTTCTCTGTGTTTGATAAAGTTTTAATCAATATATATTTGTTTTGCTGCATCATTTCGGGGTGAAGCATGACACTTTTCATTGTTTTGTCAAGTCACTGGTTTAATCTAGTCTCTTCCACTACTAGTGTGACAACCGTGGATGTGGCCTTTTGCAGTGAAGTAAATTAGGAATAACAGCTGTTTTGTTCTCATCATAATTCATTAGTGGTGGTAAGATATTACTTCTATTATTTGTGTGGCACCTTTTCACTGCCGTGCGACGTTGCGACCAGTACTATGGCATTAACAACTTAACATACCTTAATTAGCACGTTTGTGATAGCTTTGCTGTAAGAATGAAAAAAAAACATTAACTCTCGTGCTGAACCGAACCTGAACTTGAGTTGTGTTGTACGATACTGTTGAGTGATGTGGATGTTGCTGTGTCGCAGGACAAAAGAGTTAAGCGGAAAAAGGTTGCTGAAGAAACAGTTGACGCTCCGGCGATATACCGACAGGTTTTTCGTAGGAAGCGGTGATGTTGCCAACATTCTCTGTCAACTGAGATGCAGCAGATATTGCAGTGATTCAGTAACAGTCAGCAGTTTTTTCTCAGTCTAAGAAGCCATCACCATGGCTCATAAACTGCAGCCTGCTTACAGTCTGACGTCACAGCGCTTACAACACGTCTTGTTTACTTTATCACCTTTGTCCTCCAATAGACAGCATTATGAGATTGATGACTGGAGGATATCAGGGAAGATTATTAGAACTACCATTGTGTTAATATCATACGCACGCGTATAATGGAGTTCTTGCAATTTTGGGTTCAGCTCGTTTTTTTGTGTTTTGTGTTTCTGTAAAGGTTAATCTTTCTGTTTCTTTATTGTAAGGGTTAAACTTACTATTCCATTACTATGTGTTTGTGTGCATTTTGCCTGAAAAGGTTGTCCCCGAAATGACCTATACTGTGTCAGGCAGGACGTTAAACCCTACTCACTCACTCACTTGTTTACTTTATGTACAGTGTCCATGCGACGTATTTTGCATGACATCTGACATCATTACTATAATCTGTCTTTTTTACATAATAAGCTAATAATTACATTTTTTCCGTTGTCTTTTGGTCAGTGTTCGTGTGTCTCTGTATCTGCCTGTTGCAGTTTTGATGTGCGTCTGAATCAGATAAATGATATGATCGAACTTTTACCACTTTGTTGCCCCATCACTCCAGTTTTCTCACCTCGAACACTGTTCTGGGTTGCTTACACTGACTCTCACCATTTCAGGCGGGTTGAAAATGCCAGTTCTTAAAAGGTTAGAAGTGGTTAAAGGGTGTATATAACTTTGTTGGAAGATATCTGAGAGCTACAGAGCATCACCTGCCGTGTCGGATCGCACAGTGTTCCCTTCCACCCAATACAGGTGAACGTGCCCTGTTTTACTCCAGCCAGACAGGCCAGTACTTGATTTACCCACTACGTAGCCAATATTTGGCTGCATTTTTGAAACTGTGCCATATTCATCAGTAATTATCATGCAGCACCGCTAGGAAATTGGATTATATTTGTCGAATTTTGTCGTTGTTGGTGAAATTAGATATTGATTTTTGTAAATGCTCAAAGGTGACACAGATTATAAATATGACTGTATTTTGACTTCAATGTTAATTTACAAGTATTGTTGACATTTACTGTTTTCTGTTTCTGCAAATGGCTGAAAACGTATGAACCTAGTTGCTGATAGCAGTGCAGTGCATTTGAAGTCACGACCTAATGGTACAAAAGAAATCTGACTAATAATATTTTTATTATTATTGTTTTTTAAACCCTTGGAAAATTTCAAAGGTGTCTCAAAAACTAGCTATAGCAAGTGGAGTGGAATGACCATCAATCTGGGCATTCAACTGAAACAAGAACGCTAGCTGTCGCTAGGGAAGACGCACTACCGCCTATAATGCACATTTTTCCTACCCCCTCCGTTCAACCCCAAATTTGAAAATGTTTCTTGCACTGCATTCCTCAAATTTTGTACGCAGAGAGCTTCGACAAAGAGCTAATTATTCGTGTAAACGTTTCCCCTGAAACCTATCCATTAGCCAGGATACATTCGTTATTGACAGACAGACGACAGACACATCGTGCCTTAGACGCCTACAGCATAGCTGTAGCGAGTTAACAAAACTGTTGGGCATTATTGTGTTATTAGTGTTATTATTTCATTTACAGTCAGCAGTAACTGCTGTTAAGCTATAGCCTAGGAAAGGTTCGATGATGAGCTGTTGTCAGTGCATAGATTGTGTATTTTTGCTATGGCATAAACCGGTGATTCACAACACAAATTTAGCTTGTAAATGAGACAAGATTACAAAAAAAATAATGTACGCTAATACGTGTTGAAGGCTAATACACACAAAACTGGAAATATAGGCCCCTATTATGCGTACGCTCATGCTAAGGTTAAGGTTAAAAACGCCGATAGTCAACAGGCCCTCGATCACAGCTCTGTGACCGATGCTATCAGTCAAAGTACCTGGCTATAGTTCATGCTGCACGTTGTCGTACTTTCGTTTAGTGTTTTAAACTTTAAATTGATTGACTGATTAAGGTTCGTCATGCATGAGTACTAAGCCTCTAAGAAGGCTAGTGTATCGGTACATCACTACCTTGGACAGTTACAAAGCCAGACGCTTTGATAGAATGATTGACGTAAGAGTAAAGGGACATGCTTACATGTGTGACCCACACAGCCTGCAGCGATAGGCCTACACTATGCACGCAAATAATCTGTCAACGACGTATTTATAAAATACCTATAGCAGACACACCAATAGACTGGGCAGCGCAACACGTAGCTCAGTTCACTGTAGGAGTCGTAGAACTATAGTTACAGCCTAGTATTTTATCAAGGTACGTGGCTAATAATACAACGATCGACTTAAGTAATGTGAGTGATTATTTACTCGATGTTTTAAGAGTCTAAGACCAAGTACCTTTATCAAACAGCTAGGCGTGTACATGATGTGGAATCGTATAGGTCCCATAAACACAGAATATTCGCTATTGGCAGACTGGGACGTCTCTGATGGCCGATCGTGAGAGCTTTTAATTATTTGTTTCAGGGGCCTATATGTTTTAATTCATGTGCTACAGCGTTATCTTGCTGCATGACAGTTTCCTTGAGAAGACTGTCCGAATCAGTGACCATTTGATTTGTTAGGCTATAGGATGCGGCCCTCCCAATAGGCCGGATTACAGGTCTTGCCCGTCCGTTTCTGTGTCTCATCCATCTATCTAATGTGGGCTCGTAATTCGAAATCGAAACGGCGTAAAAAAATTGGCGTGAACGTTCCACGGGGCTGGAGTAAAAATGCACCAATTTTAGTTTTAAAAATCTCAGTGGCCTAGAACACCGGACGTGGAAGCCCTCCAGAAAATGCCGCATATCTCGTGTAAACAGTGATGTGCAATGGGCATTTGAGACGGACGGCTGCATGGATGTCGGCACATGGCGCAGTAGTGTCATTTCAGTAAATCATTAGGGTCTCATTTTTCCTTCTTTTCTCCTCCCTTTTTCTTCTAGCTACCTCCCCTTTTCTTCCCATCCTGTTCCCTTTCCCCTCTCCCGTTTCCTTAGAAGTCGGGTCCCTTAAATTCAGCTAAAGGGTCTAAGGGAGCGGTATAAGCTGTGACATCGAATTTGGTGCATTTCAACTTTAAAACGTGACTTCTGGTGGCAACAATTCGAATATTTTTTTTGAAAATCGATTAACCACGTATCGTACAGTTTACACGGTCGTCGGTAAAGTTTGTGGTCAGTCGTTTACTCTCTCAGGAAAAAAAATACATTGGGGTCTGCAGATCCCCATCAACCCACCCCTTTGAACGACGCCCCTGACATGGCGTGGTGGCATCTCAGCTTGTTTTTTAAAGTCGTCGATCACTATCCAACGTGTTTCAGCGTACTGACACGGCAGTACAAACGATGGTGGCGTGCACGTTGGACTACGAATGGCCGACGTATGTGGTCGCCAGTCTCATCTCGCTATTCGGCGGACTGCTGATCATACTGCTGGTTAGATACGCGTGTCGCTGGTCAGGTCAACTGCATACCTACAACAAGCACCTGCTCAGCGTCCAGCAGGCCGCTGACCTCATCCTCTCCGGCGACTCCATCGCCAGCAAAACTTTCGTACGTCTCGACGCTTTTATTGTTCTAACTGTTGCAACTGGGTGATCGTCACAATAAAGGTAAAATATTTGCTCTTCTTGCCTTGGTTAGAAAACGTTGGGATAAAATACATTCTTGCTTCAGCCTTCATGAAAACACGTTCGGTTTTAATTTGTGATAATCTTGAGAGTTCAGTCCACTCCGAGATGTCATTCGTCCACTTCGAGGTCTTCTTCTCTGTCGTATGTCTGCTGGGGTCAGTCGTCACTCGATAAAATAGATCGCAAACGGATATTTATCGCCAGCGTCTTCTCATTTGCCACTGCCGATTTTCCAGCATTTGCAATTTCCTATTAAAATGTAAGCTTACTTCTCTTAAAATTAAACGCATGGTGGCTTTTTACGCGCGACAGCATGTAATGCTTCGCGCGTCTTAGCCATCGTCGAGGAGTCCGTATGTCAGTCTCTCTGTCCGTCTGTCCGTTACATCTTTGACCTCTATCAAAACGGTGCAAGCTAGGATCACGAAATCTTAACTATGGCTGCCCCAAGACTTTACTTTTTTGCGACAAAATTTCCTGCCCCTGGGTGAAGGGATTTCCCTCGAACGAAAGCGTACCCCCTTCGAAACACGTTATTTTGCAGCTATTGGCTCTTATAGTGCAAAAACGGTTGCAGATAGGTGTAGACTTACTGCACATCATAACAAGCACTAATGACGGGCTTTTTAGATTTGTTAACATCGATGACCTTGAACGACCTTGAACCCCCAAAAGACGGGTTTGGGTGAATTTTTTCGCAATTTTTGGCTGCAGCGAACATTTTTAAACTGAATTGCGACGAAATGGCTGGAGATAGACTAAGACTTAACCTGCGTATGAAATTTTTAGCATTAAATGTAAATTTTAGCAGTCCAAGTCTTGGTTGCCTGCGCAAGCGGGCGCCAAAGACGGCTACTCCCCTAAAAAGTGGTTATTTTGCTGCTAATGGCTCGTGTAGCGTGAAAACGGTTGCAGACAGGCACAGACATGCTGCTTTTCATAACAAGCAATAGTTACGGGCTTTTTAGATTTATCAACATCGATGACCTTGAACGACCTTGAACCTCAAAAGAAGGGTATTTAGTAAATTTTTCGCAATTTTTAACTACAGCGCACATTTCAAGAGTGAATTGCAACGAAATGCCTAAAGATAAACCAAGACAACCTGCGTACGAAATTTTCAGCATTAAACGCAGGTTTTAGCAGTCTACGTGCCGATCCCGTAGGTTTAAGAAGGCTTGCGCACGCGAGCGTTATTTTGCTGATATTGGCGTGTCTAGCGTGAAAACAGTTGCAGATAAGCATAAATGTGCCGTTTATCATGAGAAGCACTAGTGACGAGCTTTTTAGCGGTATTGACATCGATGACCTTGAATGACCTTGAACTCTCCAAAATAGGGAGTTTTAGTGTTTTTGCGATTTTCAACTGCGGTGCAGAATTCAAGGGTAAATTGCGACGAAATGGTTAGAGATAGACGAAGACAATCTGCGAACAAAAACTGGTAAGGCTGTCGCGCGTTTCATGAGCTTTGCTCAAATTACTTGTTACTTTTAATCCAAGTGCCACTGTTGTGCGTAAAAATACAAAAATAGCAATTTAGCATGAAAACGTATAGGTGTCGGTCTGCAATAAATCACAGACTTCGTTCTGTTTCATTTATAGGCGCAATCAATCAATCAATCAATCAATCTGAAATAATGCACAGCGCCTTTTGAACATAGTTCACAAAGGCGCCCGATGTTGTTACTTGACAGATCTTCGCGCTGTGGATAGTTGACATGGCCGCAGTCATCGTCTACGTCGTCGAAGGAACTCTGTAAGTTTTGCGTTATCGTCGTCATCATCATCACATCAACGTCATCATAATCTCTCATGTGTACACTGCCCGACTGTGTCGTCAGTTGCGGCCTGGTTTAAATAACCACCTGTCAAAATATAAAAAAACGTTGCCACAAAAATTGAAATCTTGCATGTAATGAATTATGTTTGCTTAAAAAGAATGATAGACAACAACTCTGTTTTTGCTTAGGTGCTGTATATCCCAATCAAGCACGCTGCATTTAGCATGTTATTTAAGTCGTCAATTTTTAAGCATATTTTCTTATTTATGCTTTTTTATCTGTGCCACGAACAAAAACAGATTCGAAGTCAGTTTTGAACGCGCAAAAAAGTTTCGTATCGTATTCCATCCATGTGTGACTTCCATAACAGTCCAAGTTATGAAATTTTGATTAAGCTTACTGAATAATGTGTAATTAGAGTTTTGAAAATTTATCAAATTAATATTGCTAACTTTACCGAATGTTAAGTTCTGGGCATTTTTCAGATCTGACCCGCTTCGAAAAGACGTGTGCGGCAGTGTACGCAGTGACCGGGTACAACATCTGTGGATCAGCTTAATGTGCATCTCGGCCCTCCGCTTTCTCATCAGGGTACATACTTACTTGCAGTTTTTTGCACTCTAATTTAAGGATGGCGCATGGAAAGTCTAAATATTTTAAGTAGCTTTGATCACTGTTAGTTCCCCGCCTCCCTCTCACGATGCCACTGATCATTGCAGTGAAGGGCGGTCGTTTTGAGCACTGTTTAGGTATGCGACATGACTGCTCTGCAGTGCAATGATAGAGGCTAAACGTTTTCAAGATAACACTGAAACGCCCAGTAATAGAAACGTCGAGTAAAGGGTTTTGACAGGGTTGGGAAAGGCTGAGTAACTGAAACGTAAACTAATGGTCATTGACTGTATCAAGTAACGGAAACGTCGACTAATGACCACGAACTGAAAATGTCAAGTAGGCCTAACAGACACGCCGAGTAATGACCGTGAACTAGAAATGTCAAGTAATTAAAATATCTAAGCCTAATATCTGATGAAAATCCCGAAGCACACATTTTATCAACAGTACTGTTAAAACAAGCTAGTTGCAATAATAACGTTCCTGCACATCAAAAAACGAAATAGTGGAATGTTTGTTTCCGTGGCACATGATAACAAGAAATTTGAGATAATGCTCACGAGACGCGCGAAAGCCTATAGCAGTTCCCGTTCAATAGTTTAGCTGAAAATTGGGGTATTCACGCTAGGTTAATATACAAATATTAAATTCTTTATTTGGATCTCATAACGATAGTAGCGTGGCGCTACCTTGTAAATGATAAAGACTTGTGTTGCAGCCCGAAATCGCCAAAAAATCCATAAAATCCCCTATTTTAGCATTCAAGGTCATTCAAGGTCATTGAATTCGGCGCCAATTAAGAGCCAGTATACGACTTCCTATTAATGATTAATAGTAACCTAGGCCCTATCTCGCACCGTTACTGAGATACGGCGATTTATTGGCCAAAAATCGCAACTTTTGCCCACCCCCTCTCATTTAGCGCCTTCGTTCGGGGTGACTCCCTTCGAATTTATAGAAAAGCTTTACGGTTCCTAAAACTAGAGTCTTCCAGGCAGCCGGGTGAAAATTTGATGATCGTAGCTTGCACCGTTTTTGACTGATCCACCTGTGTGACAGACAGACAGACAGACGGACGGACGGACAGAATTGCGATGGCTAAGACGCGCTAAAAGCAGTAGCTGCTTTCGCGCGTAAAAACCGTAGGTTCTTAGTACATAATGTAAGTAGACAGTAGCCGACCGGTAGCAAATCAATTTCTCCTTTACAGATGCCACATTTCTTCGTAGTTGCAAACATTTAATATGCAAATGAATCGCAAAAACGTGCTGGACCACAAGGAACAAACACAATCTTAGCTCTTGGGTTAGCCCAACTAATGTCGCAAAAGTTATCTGACGACGACGAAGCCGACGATACTGGCATTACAGACGCAGCAGACGAATGAGAATTGGTACAGTACTGTTTCCTGAGTCGAGACAAACAGATTTGGGTCTGAAACCTTTACACCGATACGCTGTACACGCATATACCGGCTCGTCATGAGCGTTACTCAACGTTTCTATTACTCGGCGTATCCAGTCCTTGGCTGTTACTCGCAGTTTCTGTTACTCGACATTTCCCGTTATTGCCTTTTACACAACATTTCCTATACTCGACATATCCAATGACAGGCATTACTTGCATTTTTACTCGAGCATTCCATTACTCGACATTTCAATTACTCGATGTTTCAGCGTTCCCGTTTTGAAAACTGATTTAGGCCTACTTGCCGATTTCATATAAATGACAGTAGGCTGTATACAAGTGTCGTTATAGATAAGCTTAGATGTGTAGGAGACGAGATCATACTGTGTGCAGTTTTGCAGAGCACAAGACAAGATTCTGCTGTGGATTGAAGTGGAATCAGTTGCTGAACATTTTACCGTAGTTCCGACATTTGTCAGCATCTACTACGACAGCAACTGGCTAGGTCGGTAACTTTGTATAGCGGTTAACTTCCTCTAAAGCCGAGGCAGTTCTGGTACTTGCTATAGCGCTGCTTACATTAGCGTAGTCAAGACTCGTAATCAGAAGCGAATTACAGCTTCGGCAGCTGCATTTGGCATTAGCTATACTGATACCGTGACGCAGTATGCGGCTATCTGTTGTCTGCGTCATAGAGAACAATCGGACCCGCGGTGCGGCACGCGTACATACCACTGCCTTAATCAGCCACACTATGCCTTCGCCGCATAGCCCGTAAGCTCATACACATTTCCCATCTTGATGAGAGTAGGATGTTGAGTTCACCTAAGCACACATTAGGTTAGCAGCTCAGTTTAGAGCTTACGTCGTCATTTTGCTGTTATGGCCAATAATTGACACTTAAAATTACTGTAACTTACGCTGTCCGATTCAGCGCAAAGATCAGTGTCTTAGAGCCGTCTTTAGATGCATACAGCGGCTTACCTGTGTTAGTTTGTCATTCCGTTTATCTGTTAGTTTAAACTGGGTCAGTGTGAATATTGTATATCACAGGTTGAGCGGTAGCGCAAGCGCAGCACTATTTGAAAAGGTGACCAGCTGTTCGTTCTTCTGGCAGACGTCTTTGTTATAGTTTTATTATTAATAATTGCTTTATTAATAAATTGTGTGTATATATTTTGTATGGCCAATAAATTTCTTTTTCTTTTTCGGCTGCTGCAGGGTTGCGGTTTATGCGACTGGTGCACCTAATGCGAGCCAGCGATGTGCTGCAGTTGCTGAACATCGTCAAAAATCGTACTGCCGTCCGACTGACATGGGCAGCCAGCGTTGTCGCCACCGTCTGGATGTGTGGTGCAAGCATGTTCTACATGGTATTGTCACTGTCACCGCTGTTATTGTCGTTACTTTTTACTCTCAGGAAATATAATTACGAAAAAGTTTAAAGATTAGGCCTAAATGAAAATACAATGGTGGATACGATCTTTGGTTTTTGCAGTCAGTGGGCGGCAAACTGTCATGTAGGCCTAACAGAAGTTGACAGCACTGACCGAGAACTTATAAGTGCACCTCGATATCGTCATAATCTATGTAACCTATGTGTTTGGTGGCGCAGTTGGAGAGTAATGGTGACCCGTGGCAGAACTATCCGGATGTTGACGCCGCCAGCGTCAATTACTTCTGGGATTATGTCTACTTCGTTCTCATCGTCCTGACGACTATCGGCTTCGGAGACATTTCTCCAGTCACGACGCTCGGAAAACTGTTTCTCGTCTTCTACGTTCTTCTCTGCCTGGTTAGCTGGACACAAATTTCAGTATTCTACGACGATCTACCTTGTAAATGTGAAAATAACCGGTAGTTATCCTAAATCTACCTGGCGGTCCATGGAAAATAAGCCAGCTACATTCATACATTTGTATATCAACCGATTTATATTTTTTTTTCATTTTTTATTCCCTTACTTATTAGTATTATCAGTGTTGTGTAGTTGTAATTTGGCTTTTTCTGTTTTGCTGTCGCTGAATGTGACAAAATAACCTTACTAGAATTCTTTCACTAGTCAAATTTCTGGCAGCTTCAAAAACGCTAACTGTATGCACGTCGCGAAAAAGTAGTCAGTATATCACACGGTAGGGCAGCGACGCGTTGGGGTGTAATATGGATCTTTCACGATGACTTGATCGCAGTTTTTGTGCAGACTGCAGAGTATAAGCATTCGGAAAATAAGTCAATGTTTGATGTTGTAACAGAGCCTAAAATAATTGAAATTCCTCTGCACATTTTCTCTTTTCGTCCTCTTGCTTTTTCCTGTTTTGTTTTCTTTCTCCTCTTTCTCCCTCTCGGGCTTTATCTTTCCTCTCCTTTAAGTAAGTAAGTAAGTAATCTTTTATTAAACAACGGTCAAACGCCATTGCAAAAACAGAACATAACAGCGTTCTCCCCGTCCCCCCTCTCCTTTTTTGCTTTCTTCTTTTTTCTTTATTTTCCTTTTTAGTCTTAGAAGTAGCCCATCAAATCCAGTTAGGGAGTTTGGGGGAGCGCTTAGCGGTGTACCGGTAAACTCCCTCTGCAGCGTTTAGGGCGAAGCCCCGGCCAGCCGAAGTCGAATTTGGTGCATATTTTAGCCTCAAAAGGTGGCATTATTTTAAAGTTTTTTCTTGCATTACGGTTAATTAATGCTGTGTTAAGCTACGCAACTCGGCATTTGGGGGCAGAATAGAGAAGCTGGTTGAGTGTCGTGCATGTATGATTTTAGGCGACATTCGGAAAGCTGCTGCCGGAGCTCGCCGAACTTTTCAACGACCGGTCAAGGTTTCGTAAGTCGTATAGACCGACACTTTACAGACAGTAAGTTTGAGCACTAATTACTGCCAGTGCATAAAATGTCTTGCTGTCCCCTTCTATGTATTGTTTTTGCTTCTTTTGTTAACATGTTTTTTTTCGACGTAGATGTCGTCTTCTTGCTTATGCTTGTGAGCGTCCACAGTCAGTGTGATTTTAACATAGGCCTAACGTTGATAGGCCTAGTAGGCTAATCGACAGCATATTGACTTGGGCTGAAGAATTAAGTCACGAGCATATAACGATGTCTTTGATCACAAGCGAATGTCAAGCAAAACAGCCGTGGGCTACACGCGCTAAGTGTAATAGCCGTCAGTAACAATATATCAAAACTTAAACTCAGCAACAGCAATAGTTTTCGTTAACTTGACTCATGAAAAATAAGTCTTAACAGTATTTTTGCTATCGTGGAGCCTTTCTTGCTTTAAAATTATATTTACAATAAAAAATTCATGCACAGTTCTTTCGTGCAGCAAGTTGATCAAAAGTTACCGTTTGGTCAACATTAATGCTAGATTACTTATTGACCGACTGGTGTGTTAAGATGCATCAAACGTGCATCAGTAAATAATAACAGAGTGTTTTTACTGCATACATAATGCTGTTGATCTCAGATGACAGCAGGCACTGGTGTCGATTTGTGTGTAGTCATTTGGTGATTTGCGGCGGGTTGACGTTCGAGACGCTCAAGGCGATTGTCAAGAGTTTCGTCCACCACGACTGGACCGACAACAACGTCGGTATGGTCGTCATCAACAGGTACAAGCTACCAATGTACAACCCGAGTACAGACACTATTTGCAACGACTGTGATAAACGGTGGCGCCATGACAGGGGAAGGGAATTTTGGACTGTCAGAAAAATGTCGAAAAATATTTGTCCTGTCGGAAAATTTTCGTCCAAAATGTAAAATTTTTGGATGAAAACCTCCATTTGGAAAAAATTTAGGGACCAAAGCAACACTTTTCGCACCAATAAACTTTATTGTCGAAATTTTGCAACTTTTTGTCCCGCCTATTTTTTTAACCCGCAACGCCGTTGGCCATGAGCGTTAATTTTTCCTATATCTCTTTCGCTCAGAACTTGCAAAAAAAGCAAATCAGGTTATAGTTTTCGAGTTGAAGACAAGTTTGTGACCCCTTTCTGTTTACAACTTGTCGAGTGGTTACTAGTTAATGCCGGAACTCATCTCTCTCAATATAAATCTAATGGAATTAGGCTGTCGGCTAACGCGTATTTTTGATGACTTTAGGCCGTTTTTTCGTTTAACTGCAGAAACAAGCCGTCGATCAAGTTGCAGGCGTTCTTTCGTCGTCATTTCAATAACGTGACGTTCATTGAAGGAACCGTTCTTGAAGCCAGCACGCTCAAACTAGCCAAGGTCAGTCAGCGTACTGTAGAGGTAAGCTTGATTCTGCAAGCGTATACTTTTAAGTGTCGCAACATGCGATGAAGAGGTCCCCTATAGGCCGGAAAATTGAGTCTCTGTGGGTAAAAGTAAAGGTGCCATACCCCTGAAGAGGCATATGATGGGTGCACATCTCGCTTTCTAAGGCCGTGGAGCCTGTAGGTGGATACATCACTGAGTATACGTGACGCATGACCAGTGTGACGCCAGACCTACGGTTACTTTCCCAGCCGCAGAGCGTCACCGCCCTTTGGCCAGTAGGCCTACCATTGTACTGCTTGGTGAACAGAGGCACACGTGTGTGAACAACTTGCCCAGGGTTCTTACCTAGCAGTGCATTGGGCGACAGTCGAACCAGCAATCTTGCAGTCGTCAGTCCGACACTACCGTTAGACCACCAAGCAATCCCCGTTTATGCGGCCGGCTCCTACATGCTGAACATGACTGAGTTTGCGTCTCTGCGTGCACAGGTGCGGAGCGCGTCGGCCGTGTTGATACTGGCCAACAGATGCGCAGCCAGCGACGACGAAGAGGACGCTGCTAACATCATGCGAGCGACTGCAATCAAAAACTTCCGACAGAACACTCGCATCATCATTCAGCTGCTCCAGTACCGCAACAAGGTCGCCTGTAGTGCACGTATGCTCGTCATTACCAGTCATTAGCGTTAACGACTGCAGATATATATATATATATGCCTACTAGATATAGATTATTTTGCTATATATTAGGCCTATGCGACAGCACATTGCAGTGCTCGTGTAATCTGTGACTAACAGTGACGGTGCCATGCGCGAGCCATTTTAAACTTGGCCTCGGTTCTTGTTCTACAGATTTTCCTGAGAAAAAAAATGTATTTACCGCCCATATAACAGTAAAAAAAATTTACAAACGTTTACTACAACTGACTACGGTTATGTTGTGTAACATAGGAGCGTCTGTTGCACATCCCGAGCTGGTCGTGGCACGCTGGCGCCGGCAGCGATGAGGTGATCTGTATATCTGAACTGAAGATGAGCATTATGGCTCAGAACTGCCTGGCACCGGGCATCGTCACGCTACTGGCCAACCTCGTCAAGCCGCGGCGACTGAAGGTCCATGCCGCATTGCCGCTGCCTGCTGCATGCTGCTTCAGCATTTTATCGACTGTTTTATTGAAAAAAACGAATTTAAACCATTCATACAGAGTGGGCCATAAAAAACCGTCCCCTATATTATTTTATTTAAAATGCTACTGCATTTGTTTATATGGACAAAATGACACACCATATAAATTGCTAGTCCGTTCTGCACATGTTGATGTCAAAACCTAATGAAAATGTCAAAATTTTATTAACAAATAATACGATAGAATTAAAGCACCCCAACTGTATTATATCACAGTCGTGAAGCACAAATGGAAATACGTGCTTGCGTATATGTCTAAGTAAAACAGCGAAAACTTCATACAACAAGACAGTAAAGTAAACATGTGTTCAGTGTGCCCTTCGTGAACTTTAACTACAGTTTTCAATCTCGGTCGCCACTGATCAATGGCTTTGTTGATCAGTTGTTGATCGAGACTGGCCCAGCAGGTACGCACTCTGTTTTTCAGATCCTCCAAACCCACGATCGGAACTCTGTACACATCTTGCTGCAGAGCACTCCAGACAGCATAATCGACGGGGTTTATGTTCGGACTGTTCGGCGGCCAGACAGAAGGCTCGATGAAGTTGGGTACGTTCTGCTGCAGAAATTCGACCGTTAACTTCTCCCGGTGTGACGGAGCGCCATCCTGCTGGAAAACGAACTCCCCGCCGCACAGCTGACCGATGTCTGGCAGAAGACAGTTCTGCAGCAGCGTTTCACGGTAGTAACGTCCATCTACCTTGGTTCCTTCATCGATAAAGTGTGCCTTTGTCTTGCCTGTCTTGGATACTGCCACTGATACCATCACACTTTCGCTGAAGTGCTTGCGATTTTTGATGAGACGCTCACTTGGCACTGTTTTCCCCATTGTGTTTCCTGTAGAGTTGGGTTGCTTTCGTTTATTTTATTCCATTTACAAATTATTGAAAATATTTGCACGAAATTTGCACATATTACTCGGAATTGATTATATTTCAACGTGCGTTGTTTACTTTAAATGTACAATATGACATAATTAGCTGACATGTAGGAAGACGGTTTTTTATGGCCCACTGTGTAGTATTATGTTATAGGTTGCCGTGTTCACGCATACACCAGTTGTAGTACACTATCGGGCTGACAAAGAATAGTGCATGTTGTTTAATTGCACTAAACGTGTTAAAAAGGTATAATAAGCTTAGACTCGTGAAAGAATTAAAATGATACAACTCGAAGTACGTTAAGGAATAATATAACAGTCAGTCAGCCATTCGCATGAACGAAAATGAGCAGGATATTCTGCGTCAAAAACATTACAACTTTGTGAGAATGTATAGTAAACACTAAACATTACCGCACAGCCGTATATCTAGTATATTTTATTTAATAATTTGATTTTAAATACGTTTTTTCTACTTTATACTCGTACCGAATAAAGATTACTGTAAATCGGCTGCGTGAGATGAATTGCTATTGCAGAGTGGCTGCGAGTCGTTGGGGTTGTGCAAACGGCGCAGTCAGCCAGACAGAAGATGGGTGGACGATTATTTGAACGGTTTCAAACATGTCATCTACACTGAAACGATGTCAGACGCTTTTGTCGGCATGACATTTACTGAAGCGGCTGAGTAAGTATAAGCAGGGATGTAACTGTATCTAAACGTTCTGAGAAAGGATGTGGTGTCGGAAACCCTCAGCGCCAGCGGGACCGAGGGCCTAGTTGTCCTCCATTAGCTAACGAAAACTGAATATTGATATAAACTTTGACTAGATTTAACGCAGTGGCAACTTTTTTCTGAAATTTTTCTATTATGTACTTTACGCACTTTTATTTACCAACTGGTGTGCACCTTCGTCTGTGACATTTCTTAAATTCCTTTCGTTGGAATGCATTACCATCATCTTCTCTTTATAACGTGCGGGCTGCAAAATGCAACCGGCTAACCTTTGGAAATTACGCTCCAGAGTCCTGAGTATAACAACCAATATACAGACAACTTAATTGACAGTCGTCTGTTGTCTGAACTCCCTATTACTATAGTTTTGTAAAGGTAAAGTTAGAGTCCAGTAACCTGCTTGTTATAGGGCCTATTGCGTTACACTTTCCGCACTTGTGACCAGAAGCACTGTACAATGTTGGATTGGCGCATGAGCTAATGATATCGCGGCGCGTTGTGCTAAATCCACTGACTGCACCAGCACACAATAATACTGGGCGCGCGGTGCAGCCAGCAGACACACCATCGTCCCAAAGATTCGGCGGGGTTTTCGCCAATATTGTGCGCTATATAAATTTACTTACTTAGATTTCACTCTATGAATGTATTTTTGATCGACTCATTGACGATGTAGCCGGTTAGTTAGTTGACATGCGTCGTAATGTGTACAGGATATGCTACAGACAGTTGGGCATCCTGCTGATCGCTGTTGACTGTTGTCAGCCCGACGGATGGACCAAGTTGATTGTCAACCCAGCCGATACTTACCGCATCCAGACTCGTCAAGTCGGCTTTTTCGTCGCCAAGTCACTCTCGCACGTTCACCGGTAAGTGCCGCTTGTCAGTAACGTAAGTTAGATATCATCACCGCCATCGTGTTTTTGTTTTGCTTTAACTAAATTTCATTTAATTGAGATCAAGCACTGCAGTCGTAGATAGAGGTTCGGATTTTAGTCGGAGTCAATAGAACTCGGCTGAACAAGCACACAGTTAAAGCGCTTCATGATAATAACTGATACGGTCTAAAATTAACGTTGTAACAAGAACGATCGAAAGAAAATCCGAGGCAGAGGAATTCATTGCTGCCAGGGTTTCCAACGCAACCGGCCGGAAGACGTGACTGTTTGCGAGAGCCTCGTATTTGGATTCTTTCTGCAAGCCACAAAGCGCGGTAAAGCGTCTTTTAAGCGGCGCTCGGGGCCCCGGAAACAGAAGAGTCACTAGGTTCCGTAGCATATATCAAAGAACTGCGCTTTGAAAGAAATCGACGTAGAGAGACATTTCAAGTTAGTAGACTAGCAACGGCGAAAGATGGTATATCCAGCCGCGTGGGCACATCGACAAGTATACAGAGCGACGTAACTGAACTGAACTGAACTCGTTCATTAGTTCAGTTCAGTTACGCCGCTCTGTACGCTCTTTAAGGCAGCATTGCCAATTATTACATGTATGCTAACTTTGAATGTTACGTTAAAACGAACGATACTTCTGATCGTTCACTTAATGACGAAATTTACGTGAGGCAGCACTGGCTTGTTACACGTGTGTGTGTGTGTGTGTGTGTGTGTGTGTGTGGAGCAGCGTGACCCATCTCAACGTGCAATACGGCAGCAGCAATAGCACAGGTGAACAGCAGAATGACCAACTTCCTTCCACCAGTACCAGTACGTCATCACATGTATTGACGGAACCATACCGTATATTCTTGTTGAACTGTTTAGTTATTTTTTTGATATGTCCCGAAATACAGTTTGGCCATATTCTGTACGACGTTATTGTGCGAGTGTCACAGTAGGCCGCATTATGGGTGTCGGCAGTCCGTCGGTCCGTTTGTCCGTCCATATGCTCTATTTTACGGCGCTTCTAACTCAAGTATAAAAACGCAGGAAACCTAAATTGGTCTGAACGTTTTCCAGGGTAGGAGTTGTTACGACGGACCACTGTATAGATTTTTCTCTCTGTAGTAATCAGCCGCTTAGGAAGTGCACAGTTACTGTATTAATGGTAGTGTGTGCTGAGTAATAAGACTAGTTTGTTCGTACTCGTATATTACAGTTATATACACAGTAACATCTCGACATAGTAAGCACTCTTGGCCTCCGATACGGCGCCTGTACGGTCGCAGTAGCAAAGAACCCCGAAATATCTGGTCGCCGTTCTTCGTAGACGCCAGCTGCCAATCATCCCACTACGCCGCCGCCCCTTCCCGCCACTAGATTATGTAACCCCAATCCCCAATCCCTAACTGGAGTAACCATCGCCTGTGTGCCAATTTTTAGATCAAAATGTCGAAGGTCAGGATTGGGGATACGGCTAGGGCTGCGCAACTATAAACGGACGGACGCGCAATAGGCCATTTTTCGCTATTCAATGAAATTTGCTGTGCTAATGATGCAGATGATGCAAACGGCAACATCAACGAACTGTGGAATTCTAGAAGGTTTGTACACTGGTATAAGAATATACGTAATAGCGAAGAGAAAACACGACTTGAGAATTTAGTTTACGGCTATAATCGCCATTTTTAGTTACGATAACTTGAATTTTTCTTTGTCAATAGGCCTATTATTTCAGTGCTACGTAGGGCTCCTGTTTACCACCATTTTCAGAGCAGCGTTTTCTGTATTTATGGATTAATAACTTGAATGACGGCAAATAACGTAAAGGTTACGGGTCTTCAAAGAATAACGCTGTATTGCGTTGCAGTGCTCGGCGACCTAGTGACGCGTCGCTGTCGACGGCCTCAAGTGATGTCAACAATAACGACAAGGAAGTGGAGCTTATCTTTGACCCGAGCGGAATGCATTACTGGTGTCCTCCGCACGCGCTTGATGAAGTTCTGCTGGTAAGCTGAGCCATCGACATTCAACTCTTAGATTAATTGGAAAACTAACAGGCGGTAGTCATCGAATTCTTTCCAACGATATACTTTTGAAACTTCCTGGGTACTGCATTGTTTTTCGGATTTTTCAAGCTGATCGGTTCTTTGGTTATATTATTCGTTAATTGCCTGACCGTATTTACGGTTGTGCCTTTGGTACAAGTTTTTTTTCTGTTGTCTGTCCGTCTGTAACGCATGTATTGTGGCTAAACGGTACGTCGCGGTAGGTCGGCGATGGTACTGTTGGGTAGGACGATGACAAATTTTCATAGGCTATCAATAGTAACCATGGTGCCATCTCCAGCAGTTTGGCCGCAAATAAAACTAATAGACCTACGATACAATGTCTGGCGAGATGACCGTGCATGCCGTCCGTTATATACTAGCGTTGATTGTAGCGTTCGCGAGCAGTGTCAACGTAGTGTATATGGAAGTGTAGTCACCTCTGGGAAATCGTTTTCTCTCCGCGACCGGAAATCCGGCGCTAGCCGTCGGACGAAGGCGGTACGGTCAATCTTCTTTAGCGACAGTTGGGCTTCTTGTTTACCGTTTGTTTTCATGCGACACAGCGACAATCGGACAGAATAAGCTGTTCATTGACGGTGATCATGGGAGGGACGGACGAGCGTGCACGTCAGGCCTACCGTGACAACGTTTGTGTGATTGTCAGGATGCGGAGTCGGTGCGCGAGTACAACTTGTCGAATCACATCATTCTGATTCTCGGTGCTCCGTCCGCCACCGACCTGTCCCGCAGTGCCGGACTACGCAATTTCCTGTCACCACTGCGAGCCAGCTCCATTCGCTCGGACGACATCAAAACAGTCGTCTTCTGCGTCAGTCGTAGTTTCATCGAGCCGGAATGGAGCACAATCGCCAGCTTCCCAAAAGTCTTTGTCTTTGCGGTTCGTCAACTCATACCGCATCACTCAATGATTTTCATTCATCTTCGTCGCTTCCCTAAACAGCATCAAATTTGTTGAAAAAATGGGAAGTGGAGCCGGCAAGTTTTACTCCACATAAACTACTACAGGGACCCTGGATAGTAGGCCTACACTTAATGTCGTCGTGACAGGGGGGCAATTGCTTTCTCTTCTCTTGAATTTTGCGCTGTCGGGAAATTTTCTTTTTGTCAAAACGTTTTTGCCCAAAAATAACAATTGCGGCTGTAAACCTCATTTGAAGAAATTTAGAGCAGAATTGAAATTTTGACCACCAATGGTCTCTTCTGTCGGAAAATTGCAACTTTTTTCACTAGGCCTACGCCTATTTTCAACTCCCTGTGCCGCTGCCTAATTACTGTTGTTTTTGTAGCTTGGTGGTGTAACCGGTAAAACGTCGGACCTAGGATCGTGGAGTCGTAGAGTCCTGGGTTCGACTCCCGGTCGAGTCACTGTCGGCTGGTTACTACTTGGATGGGTGACCCTGTGCAAATAGGTAAACCATCTGGGTATATAACCAACACCAAGTCAACTCAGCCTTCTATCCCCCGGGGTAGGTAAATCGAGAACCGGCCTGTCTGGCTGAGGTTAAGGCGGGGCCTGTTTAGTTGTGTCGGGTGGCAGCTAACACTGTGTGATCCCATACAGCAGGTGACGCTCAGTAGCTCAGTGCTGGATTTCATATTATGATCTATACATCATCTTTACTGTTTTTACCTTTTAAATGCTGCAGTTGATGAACCATTTATAGGCAAGCTAACGATCTGCTGTGATTTGCCTGATTTCGAATATTGTTATATAGCGGACGGACTCGCTGTACAGCGACCTGCGTGCACTGAACATTCGGCGCTGCAGCATGTGCGTTGTCATGGAGACGAACGAACTGACGAGCATTGATGGCAAACTGGTCGACACGAGCACGATACAGACGACCATGAGCATTCACAGTCTGCTCAACATTGGCAGCGGCGTTGATGGCCGTACACGCGTGCCCAGAGGCCTACTATCTCAAGGTGGGTTAATTTACCACAATATTTGCATGCGCGCACGGACGATTTTTAGCTTATAGCTTTTTCGATTAGCCTTATGACAGAAATCGTCGATATTCGTTTTGATTTTTTTTGCATTCTTTTTCGTGAAATCCAAAACTTAATATCATTTTATACATTATCCAATTCCAGCTACGTAAATCCGTATGGTTGGATAAAATACGGCAGGCTCAACGTACTTGTTCTACATAGCCTACAGTATAATTCTTTTCTGATAAGTCTTACGTTATCAGAACTGGCATCATTGTTATAACCGGTCGAGTACGATGGTTAGGCCTAACTAGCAATGGAGATTTCGTGTATAGTGAGTGCCTTTGTCATGTCTGCAGTGTCGTGGCATGCTGACGAAACACTGTACCAGACGTCGCTCGAGGACGAAGTACAGATGCTAGTGGAGTTGGGTGAGTTGTTTGAACCAGAATCGTTGGATTTCAAGCGAGATATGAAGTTACCAAATGTGTTCTTTTTATGGACATCCCGCTGGAACTTTGGTGTAGGCGTACAGCAAATTGTTAAGCCACCTGCACGTAGTCACAATAACGAGAGGCCTATGTTTTCGCCTTTTTATTTCCCACTTCTCCCCCGAAACCAGACAGCCGACCAATACCAAAATTGGGGGGAAAGACGACCCTTACCTGGAAGGAAGTGAGGCCAAATTTTAGCTAGATCCGTTAAGGGGTTTAGGAGGCAGTGGCATTTAATTTTTCGCCAATCAGACTTACAGCGCCCGGCGGTCTCACGTTAGGCCTATGCCCTGCCTCAAATTTCCAGTTATTCATGCTTCACTCTACAATAATGTTGTTATTCTGTGAGAGTGAGACTTATGTTGTCACTGACTGTGTGCAGAGTATGACGACAGTGTATCATACATTGACTACGATGAAGACCGTTCATCGCAACCGTTCTTCCTCAATCTGTCCTACGTCTGCGGACGAGTCCAGCTAGCCAGCGACCTCGATTCGCTTGTCACGATGGTAAGTCAGCATCAATTTCTGGGCGCAGGATATTGAGTTCTCTATGTTCAGATCTTAATGATTACAGCCAGAGCTCTTCTTTGTAACAGACTGATTTGACCACACTGTCCAATCTGTACTTAAACGCTTGAACATTACTAGATGACACAACAAAATTAATTTAGGTGCCGGCAACGAAGAAAAATCAATTCTGACATTAGTGCTGTGCGACTAATTTAAGAGAATGTCCTCTTGGTTGTTCTGCTGTCTTGTGTCATACTGGCAGGCATACATGAACTCGAATCTGATGCGTCTGTTCCGGTCGCTGATCACAGGCGGTGAGCTGACGGACCTGGAGAGGGCGCTCGGTGACGGTCTGCGTGTGTTCCGGCGACGAGCCCTGGCTGACGTCTCCAGCGCCAGACAGCGCTCCGTTCTCGTCTCACTCGCACTCAACGACCATCCACTCCACCATATACAGGTCCACACAACGTTCTACGATACGATTTGGAGAAGATCTGATCTGATGAGCCAAGACCAAAAGCACTAGCTGTCATTAAGTTGTTCAATCAATCAGTCTTAATCTTAAAAAATAAATCAGAATTGCCTTAGTAGCAGAGCTGTTAAAAGGTTAATACTCTGTAGGCCTAGGCCTACTAGCAGGTTAGGACCTAAAGTGGTGACGTATATACACTGTGTCCGGAAAAAAGTAACCCCCTAGACATCGTACAATAAAAATGTCAAATCTAAACGAAGTCAAATAAAATTTCGTACGATTAATCTCCAATAAATTACTAAAGAGATTACTAAATTTCGTTTAAAAATATCATTTCTGAGCGGAGTTACGAATTGTTGAATATTGATAACAAAATATCACTGTTACCAATATGGCGTTACTTCAGTAAACCCTGCGGTTAATGTACATTTTCGTAGCTCCCAACAAAAACACCCGATTCTGGCAATTATCAACAACGCATTATTGGCAATCAAAGTGCAAAGTTTCAAGTAAACCTGCTAAAGCAAACAATTATAGTTACAGCAACTTTTGTGAGGTCATCCCGAAACACTTCAGTTTCAGGTCTTTTGTGTCTAACGTAATCCACAAAAACCTGAAACTGAAGTGTTTTGGGGTCACCTCATATAAACCACCGTAACTATTGTTCGCTTTAGCGGATTTAACTGAAATTTGGCATTTTGACTGATAATGGCTGGCGCATTATTGACGCATAATTTTGCTAAAATCGGGTGTTTTTTGTTAGTTACAAAATTGTATATTAACCGCGGGGTTTACCTATGTAACGTCATTATTGGTAATAGATATATTTTGTTATCGATATTTAACAATTAATAACTGTGCTCTAAAATAATCTTTTTGAACAAAATTTGGTCATCTTTTCAGTAATTTATTGGAGAATAATTGTACGAAATTTTATATAAAGTCGTTTAGATTTGACATTTTTATTGTACGATGCCTAGAGAGTTACTTTTTTCGGACACAGTGTATATGTGTCTGAGAGTCGGGTTAATTTTCACTTTTCACTGTTGTTTTGCTCAGTGAACACTACGTTAAAACCTTAGATTCAAAACAGCACGAAACACAAGATGGGTCCAACGTTGTAACGTCGTATTTGGATACGACAATTTTCAGAACTGCCACATGCCGGCGAACAAGACGCTGTTTAGCCTACTTGCTGCGGCGCAAACCAATGTAAAATTTCATTCATTCAACGTGTAATCGCTGTGTGCAGCATAACGACGAGTACGGTCGGCTAGTGGTCGGCAGCATGCAGTCGTTCGGTC
>Ga0056128_1001916_pt1 | contig 24128 bp, 15 predicted proteins | sample WorMetLIZISLAND2_FD_71113 | JGI IMG/M metagenome (GOLD analysis project Ga0056128, IMG submission 71113) | Marine gutless worms symbiont microbial communities from Max Planck institute for Marine Microbiology, Germany - Olavius geniculatus... ... | reverse complement strand
CTTCTTGACTTCACAAACATTCCAAAACTTCATCTTGTAGTCACACTGCTGCATAACAGTCAAACCTTGTAATAGACCGACTGTTGGGGCCCACAGATTAGGACAGACGGAATTTATGAATGTTTTTTTTTCATTCATTTTAACACGTATTATGCTTGGTCTCCTTTCCCCAGGTAGTGCAAAAGCAGACGTTGGGTGATGTGGAAACTAAAACATTTATTTAATAGCCAGTTGTGTCAGAAATTTTTCTGCCAAAAATTATTAAAATCTGTTAATCTTTAAGTTACGATCAATAATGTCGGGGATGTTTTTTTCAGGTGTTCTGTTTATTTCAACACATATTTCGCTTGATCTGCTTTCGCTAGGTAGTGCAAAAGCATACATTGGGTGAGGTGGAAAACTACATGGTCATTTGATGTCGGGTTGTGTCTGAAATATTCGTACCAAAAATTATCAAAATCTGATAATTGGTTTTCAAGTTACAGCCAAAAATGTCGGGGATGTTTTTTTGGGACACAGTGTAGAAATACAACACCGGGTTTTAGGGCCCAAGGCAGGGGCGCAAGCTATCTGCCGATTTTCATATAACCGATTCAAATCAAACCACTTATATCAACTCACGTGAATTACGCAGAGCTTACCTATTGCACGGCTATAAACTCGGGTTCGAGAAGTTTTATTTTCGGCCGTGGAGGTAAGTAAGTAAGTAAGTAAGTAAAATGTAAATTTATATAGCGCATATTGTTAAATTAACCTCTAACGCGCTTGTCACACTAGTACTGACCGAGCAGGATTGTTTTAATGAACTGTTTGAAACTGTCAATGTCACACGCTGGATCTCTGAGTTCATTTGGCAATGAAAGTAGCTGCCTAATTTCGAGGCAAATAATCGACATACGGACTTATAGGCCTAGTCGTACGATTATTGCACACACAAAAACAGTCACCGCCAGCACTATCGGTTCAGGCGTCGAAATGTGAACTTTTCACAGCTTTCTAGATCAAAAGTTTGTTTTGGTGTTTTGTGAATGCTTTATAATTTGCGCGTATTTTGTGCGGCGGACCGGGTTCAACACAAATAGGCTATTATTCACGTCCTGTCGATAATGAAACACCATGCAGACTCTGAGCGGATGCATCACGCATTCTGTATAGGATATTACTATACGTTCTTCTGCGTAACCTTTCACCCTGCCGAAAATGGAAGATAGCGCATTGGTCTACGTTATTCGATTACGCAATTCGTTGTGCATCAGTCTTAGTGAAAATTTTATGAGCTACCAGCAAAAGTATGCAGGTGAAGTCCAACGAACATCCGACCGATAAGCCATAAGATTGCAAGCCGTTGGCTTATCCTTTCTAACGACGCCACTCATTTTTAATTGGTGTAAGCTTACGGTATGAAACGCACATTTTAATTGAAAAAAAGATTACTTGTACTAAAATAACTTTTGACTCATCTAGGCTTATGAACTTTCTTACAGTAGGCATAAGTTAAGATTAAAATTGATCCCAGAACTCGGTTCTACCTGAGTTGAGAACATAGTGAATTGGTGTGGCTTACTTCTATTGGATTATCTTGTCACTGTTGTTAAACTTGTTATTCTGATAAGCTTAGTTTAAAAGTGCAAATCATGGATCATGTAATTCAGTTATACCGCGTAGCTCCTACTTATTTTGAAAAATTAATAAAAATCTGCTATCAAAAATTTAGATTTTTTATATGCACGCATATATTTTTATTTCGCATGCTGTCGCATGCTGTAGAGGCGTCTGTCCGTCCGTCCGTCTGTCACACTCTGCGATTTTATCAAAACGATACAAGCTAAAATCACGAAACCTAGCACCGTTAGCCTAGCGCCGCAAAGAACTTTAGCTTAAGGATCTGTAAAGCTTATCCAGAAATTTAAAAGAGATCATTAGGACCAAGAGCGCATAACCCAATATTAAGGGGTTTTTAAAAAAAAGTCGGTGTAGGGTCTATCTTAGAAACGACGCGAAATGGGACCAAAGTTATTATTAATTATTAATAAGAAGTCGTACATGCACTTTCGATTGACACCGAAAGGAATGACCTTGGATAATTTTGAACACCAAAATACGGGTTTTATTGATTTTTTGCGATTTTAGGCTGCGACACACATTTCAAGAGTGAATTGCGCCGAAATCCTTATACCTTAACTTCGGAGACTATTTTCTCCAAATTTTTCCTTGCGCTGAAATCACAAGAGTGAATTTTGGGGCAGGACAACCTGGGTACGAAATATTTAGCATTAAACGTAGCCTAGGAATTATTATTTCAACAGTTTAAGTCTCGACACTTTAGATTCAAAGAGGCCTGCGCAGGCGGGCATCAAAGACGGATACTGCCATAACAAGAAAAGCCCAGCTAACGCAAAGGGGAACGCGCAACAGCTGTGCATGTTTAGTTGAAAGCCAGAAGGCGCCAGACGACCGGCGGCTAAATATCTAGTGTTTTACTTGTACTCACCAGAGGGCGTGACCTGTCTCGCTCTGTCAACCCCGCATCGACTGGAAATTGCAAATTTTCCCTACCCCTTTCATTTAGCGCCCTCGTTCGGGGTGACCCTTTTCGAATTTATGGTAAAGCTTTACGTTTCCTGAAACTAGAGTCTTCTAGGCATCTGATGGGTGAAGATTTTGTGATCCTAGCTGCACCGTTTTTGACTGATCCACCCGTGTGACGGACAGACAGACAGACAGACAGACATACAGACAGGCACAATTGCGATGACTAAGAGGCGCTACGTACAGTAGCTGCTGTCGCGCGTAAAAGTTGTTATTTTACTGCTGTTGGTTCGTCTAGCGTGAAAACAGTTGCAGATTGCTGCTAATTACCGTAACAAGAACTGCTGACGAGCTTTTAAGGGCTTTTAACATTGATGATCTTGAACGACCTTCAATCCCCCAAAAAGGGGCCGGGTTAATGATTTTTTACGATTTACGTCTGCGGTTTTCAAGAGTGAGCTGCGATGAAATGGCTGGAGGGCTACAGACCAGGACAATTGCGTATGAGATTTTTGGCATAATAGAACGTACTATACCTAAATGTTAACTGTCTGAGTTTCGATTTTTAGGTTCAAAGAGTTTTCCATACGGAGGCCTCCAATTTAGGTATTCTGACAGTCAAAACGCATTGTTATATTATTGCACGTTGTAGGGACATAGCTGCCTACACTGATTCCCCTTAGGTGGCGGCGCCGATGATGTCGCGCGTAACGTGAGCTTTGATCAAATTACTTTGCTCACCAGCGGCTTAAGGATTGTCGGCATTTGTCGAGGTGTATGCTGTTCTGTCGCATGACAGAAATTAGGTGTTCCCAGAGCCATAGACCTATCATGTTCAGGCTCTGCGTGTTCCCATCCTCACAACATAGGCCGGTGTACGTACGTAGCCAGCCTACGTACGTAGCCAGCAGTGTCTGAGTGACAGGCCTTGACATAGACTCGATACTGACGGGGAGAAGAGTGGTGTTAAATGACATTACGCACATAGGACGATGCCGCCGAGGCTGACCAACGTGATAAAATCTGTTTTTCATCACACGACTGTGACACGAGCGAACCAGCTTCCGTTCTGTTATGAAAACTGCCTGCGTCCCATAACTTTATTTTTGTTTATGTTCTGTTAATTTGAATGTCTTATCTATGTTCGTTCAACGTAAACACTGAGTGACATAAAATATGACGGGATTGCGTTGATATTGTTGTCTAATTTCGCGTCCAAATATGTGACTGTTGTGTGAGAAGATTGGACACTTGGTATGTATTATGAACTGCGAGATGGATGCGCAATGTAGTTTTATGTCGTTGAGCTAAAATGTGGCGTAACTGATGGTGTGTGTCAGCCACATGTTCAGTGTTTATATTTCGTCTGTGGTTCATCGCGTAAGGAGCGGCACCCGTAGGTCATAGGACAGGGTATATCTGCCTAAGGCTGCGTTCACATAGACACGAGGGGGCTTATACACTTTCGCACCTGACAGTCATAGGCTATCGCAGTGACTTCGCAATCACGTGCAACCGTTTTCTATTCACCTTACCACTGCCTATTCGTCAAATTAAGCGAATTAAACAACAACAAAAATTGTTTCCACGAGTAAATAAGCTCCTGCGTAGAATATCAATGCGTGTTTTTCATCAATGCTTATGGGCTTCATTGCTCTTTAGCGATGGGCAGTGATGGGCAACAAACTAAAAGTTAATCGAACTGAAAGGTGAGTTACTGTCTTAATAGGTATGGATTTATTTTTATTCACTTTTGCAACAGTTGCTACGCTCAGTTCACTTCCGTCGGTCCAATAATATTTTACAGTACAAAAAAAATGAAAACAAAAAACTATAACTCCACCACAGTTCCTGTTTTTCACAGAAACTGTGCCAGTCCCAATTAAGCCTGGATAAAGAGAAGAGGGCAGTTATGCAGTTATATGGTAAAATTTTGCTACATTTTTTAATAACCAATCGCCAGATTTTCCTTTGTTGCGTACTAGTAGGCCTAATTTCGTGCACATAGGCCCTATTGCGTAGCATACATTACGAGTACGGGTCTGGATTTCCGTTTACAGCTCGTAGAAGCTTCACTCGTACGAGTGGAGCATTCACGGTCTCTTGTACAAGCACATAACTAAATGCGTGTTGGCCATATTGAATTAAATCGAATCGAGTAAATGCTTTGTGAATAAACAACAATATCTTGTTACATCATTAATAATTTTACTAACTGCACATTTCTAACGATGAATAATTTTACAGTGACATCACTTCTGACGTCAAATATGTGCCATAACTTTTGTACATTATATTATGGTTATTTACGGGTAGTTACTTCGCACGGGTTGATAAAAACATGATCTGCACAGAAACTACTCGTACGAGTGAAATTTACAGGTAACCCATACTCGTACATATGTGAACGGCTGCCACTGAAATACACGCAAACTCGTGTTTGCCGGAACTCATATACGGGGTACCCGTACAGTGCCGGACTCGTACTCGTGTTTATGTGAACGCAGCCTAATGGGATTAGCGTTTCAATTTTGACTTCTGAAACGTTTGGCAAGAACTTAAAATGAGATTTTATTATTTCTTTGCAGAGCCACAGACTGCTTCTGAAGCAGGAAAATAGTTTCTGGTGCTTTCTGTGCGTTTGACATAGATGCATTTGTCCTGCATCATTTCTGCGACTCGAATTGATAACTTCACGAACCTGCTGTGCTGATAGCATTGGGGAAAAGATGTGCATGTTCTCAAGTCGTAATTGTTGTTGTTGTTGTTTCCTTGATGGCAATATGCCCCGAATGTCTGTTCTATGTCATCCGGCCCTTGTAGAACCGCAAAAACCCCAGTAGTCAAAAGATCTGCTTTGGTCGTCTCAATGGTATCAATCTTCTTAAGTTGTGTGACACAATCACTTATTACTACTGATGACTTGATATCAGGATTTCGATTTCGATATGATATTGATACGTTATTTTACAAAATAACGTCATATCGATATCAATATTTTAAAATAATAAGCATGTAAATCTTATACAAGCATATGAACAAGACATGAACATTGAGCAAGGCAGTATGCTGTATTTAAATAATAAAAATGTGTTTGTAAATGAAATTATATTTCAACTGTAGTTAAATTACGACACCATTAGCTCGCCTCATTTGTAATCTTTTTTTCCAGTCAGGTAGTATGGTGAAAAATCTGTAAAAAATATTGTGATGTTATCAAAAATATCGCGATATATGCGAAAATTGATACTTTTTTGACGATATGATACGGTTACGATATATCGATATAAAAAACGATATGTCGGTATTTCTGTATTAAATCAGCACTGATGCAGTTATAGTTAACTTTGTGATATCAATGCAGACTCAAAGTGTTCTAAATGGCTTAGCTTAGACGAAGACGTTCCTTTGTTTTTCAGTTTAGTATTATGACGTGACTTAATTAGCGTTGTTTTAGCATTTCAGAAAGAAGCATTAATTCTGTGATATGTGTTGCAGTTGCAGCATCAGTTTCAGAGCATGCTATAGATGTGTGAAGTGTTTGATCATGGATGAAATTGCTCTTAGTGGTCTCGATCTACAAGCTAACAGCCAGTCGCAGCAAAGGGTGAGTCCACCTGATCGCTTTCTCAGTTTGAAAATCTCTTTGGTAACTAGCACTCAGAGGAAAGCAGAAACCTCCACCAAGATGTCTGTTTTATTTCACTATGACATTGTTTAATTGCAACATGGTTGCAGATACATGCTTATGGTATAGTTTTATCATCTAGTGAATTATGGTACGTATTTGTATTTGATTTAAAATGCATTACAGAGTGAAAAAATAGCAGAAAACAGAGGAGGGATCATCAGATACATTCTAATATACAGTTTATTTTACATAAAAATGAATTTTTCAGTTTTTACTTTGTGGGCTTGATTAACCGTATTGTTTTTTTCTGGTAATTTCTTTATTATCTTTTTGACAATCTGCAGTGTCAGAGATAGACTGCCAGACGGACAAACAGACATTGGTAAAAGCAGTACGGTACCGGCCTCTTTCTTTGCTGTAGCCAATTAACAAACTGCTGACATATTTGTCAGTGTGCCAGTAAGTGAGCATGTTTTCATGTTTTAGGTGGCTGAATACTTTGAACAGTTGAAACAGTTGGAGACCGGATGGCATCTGTGCATGAGCGCACTTACTACTCAGTCCTACAGCTCGTAAGTGTGTGATGTTACTGGTATCTGAGCTAGAAACCACTTGAGATGTTAGACCTCTGTGCAAAACTAATTCCTTCTTGATTCCACCATGCTCCTAGAGAGTGGCCACAGTGCAATATGCCATTTGTGTCTCGTCACAATTGTACGAGTTTTTTAAGCTTCAGCATAGAGCAAAGACTGGTCATATATCTGTTACCAGAATTTCCTCAAGTTATCAGTAAAGTGTTGCTGATGAAGTGATACTTTTTCTTGTTGCAGAAATGATCATGTCCGGTTTTTCTGCTTGCAAGTTATTGAGCACTATCTCAAAACGAGGTGATGACTGCTGTATATTATTGTTTTGTTATAAGACACTTCTTTCTTGTGTGGTGTCCTAACATGAAAAACATCTGAGAAGTACGATCCTCTGTTGCAGCAATCCCCAACTGGCTTACCAGTTTACTGCTGTTATTAATTTTATCTTTGTATCACTGATCTACTTTACCCAAGCCCACACTATGGCTTGGGGGTAACGCTGGACAAACGCCTGACATTTGACGACCAAGTCAACTTAGTCTCCAAGTCGGCATTCTATCATATCCGGGCTGTTGGTCATATTCGCCCAGCCCTCACTGAGGACATGGCAAAAACTATTGTCTGTGCTCTTGTTGGAGCGCGGCTTGATTACGCCAACTCTGTTTTGGTTGGCATAACGACGAAAAACGTCGCTAATTTGCAGTGCGCACAGAATGCCGTCACCTGGGTAGTTGCCTTGGGCACCAACCATCAGTCGACCAGCTCATCTGCTCTGCTCAAACATTATCACTGGCTTCCCATTTACCAGCGCATCCAATTTAAAATTGCCTGCATTATTTACAAGACCATCCACATCACTCAGCCTGCTTATCTGAACTCTGTCCTTGAATATTACATTCCATCTCGTACATTGCGTTCATCTGACACTAATCTGTTGTCTGTGCCTCGTGTCCGTGCTTACGATTCGAACTTCTGTTTTGACATATGGCGCGTTATAAATGCAGACTACTTACTTACTTACTTCCGTACATGTTTTGGTACTAGAAGTTTTTCTGTAGCTGCTCTTACTATTTGGAATTCTCTTCCTTTGGACATTCGCAATAGTTGGTCAATAGTTTCCTTCCCTCGCAAACTCAAAACATTTATATTTTTCAACCTCTAGCCGTCTCTAGTGCCCCGCCTCACTCCTCAACCCAGCGCCTCAGATTCGCGAGTTTGTCTCCGACATTGTGCACTTTATAAATTAAATTTACTTACTTACTTACTTACTTAGTTTGGAATAACTGTCCAGGAGCAGACCAATTGAAAAAAAATTAATGAAAATCTTTGTTGGATGCTCAGATAGATAATCAAAACTAGATAGAGAAATACAACACAAGACATCAACAGAAATGTTACAGGCACATAAGCATTAATAAAGAAGACACAGAGCATCTAACAAAGCTCACTTAAAGATTTAGTTTTTTCGCATGACGACTTGAAGATGGTGCTAAGTGCTATTTGTTGATGCAGATATGCTACTGCTTCAGTTGATGATCAGCAGAAAGTTCGATCTTTCTTGTTTTCGTGGTTTCAGTGCAGCGTAAGTACTTAAACACTGAATACAATATACTATCAACTAAATCTAAGTAGTATGAATATCATCCAGATTTTTTAGCGATAGCCAGGCTTTTTAGTGGATTAGTGGTATTAGCTGTCATATGCATTGGGCTTACATTTACGTTGAAGTTCAGCATGACTCAAAAGGAAGAAAAAACATTTGCTTGGAACATACAAAGCTAGGATTTTCTTAGGATATTATTTAAAGTTTGGTGTATGTTTTCGCTTAGTTTGCCTTGAATGCAGTTTGCAAATCAGTAAATATTATGTACGTATGTGGAGAAAAATCTGCGAAATTTGTCATGGTCATCATTATCAGTGTGGGAACACTTCTGTTATTGGATACAGACAGCTAGAAAGGGGCAGAGCTGAAGGGCTGTGGATGGTATTAGTTGATTTCGTGTGTGTTCGCAGTGATGTTTTATTTGTTATTTTTGTATTTTTCTGATTTGTACGAAAAATGTCAAGGTAGAAAATTGGATTTGTTATTTCAGATCTGAGATCAAATCTGACAGATTCCTCATATCTACACTGTGTTCAGAAAAAACCCACTGACGTTTTCTTTTTATCTGCATAGAAAATCTTTAGATTTTCACAGAATTTTCAGGGAATGTTTAGGAGGAAACAAGCATTCAATGGTAGAAAAGCTAAATTTTTTTGCTACTGGTGACGTCATGCTGACGTCATATTCATGCATTTGTAAATTACGGGTTTTACCATTCAAGACAGAATTTTGATAAAATGTTTGCAACGATTATACAGCTGCAGGTTTTCTGGACAATTGACAGACAGTATACTGATGAAATGTAACTTTTAAATTTAAAAAATGACATGACCAGCAGCATCAAGCCATTTGACCAATAGCGGGTAAGTGGTCATCCCGGCTGTGATGCAGTGCCCCTACACCTGCTAGCATCAACAAAGTTGAAGATCTCACACTCAGCCAAGAAGCTAAACCATGATAACAGTTCACAATGGAAAATTGTTTAATGGATTAGCATATTTTTGCGATCAGCTAACACAATGACCAATTGATGTATTTTAACGTTTCATCAAATGCCTGTCTTCAATGGTAAAACCCATAATTTACAAACAGGAAAATATGACAACAGCATGACGTCACCACTAGCAAAGAATATCTAACTTTTTTACCGCTGGAATACTTGTTTCCTAGTAAACACTCACTGAAAATTTTGTGCTAATCTAAACATTTTCCACGGATGTATAAAAGAAAATGTGAGTGGGTGTTTTTTTTCTGAACACAGTGTATATAACAAATTATTTGCTGTGCTGACATCTAGTCGTGAACTGAAATCAAACTGAAGACGGCAATCGTAGTTGCTGAAATGTTAAGAAGTCAGTAAATAAAGTTGTATTCTGATGAATTTTTGTAGCTTATTCATTAAATTTATTATCTGACCATATTCTTTGTTGTAGACTGTAAATGGTGGAGGTGACCATTTTACAGAGAAGTCGTTTATTCTCAACAAAGTGGCACAGCTGTTCACGTATGCCTGCATGATCGATTATCCTCGTCGTTGGTCGTTGTTCTTTGATAACCTCGTTGAGTCGGTGGCTCTAGGCCCATCAGCGGTGGATCTCTATCTCCGCATCTTGCTGGCAGTTGATGGTGAAGTTGTGGATAGGGATATTGCTCACACAGACCAGGTTTGTTGATCCTGTCTACAGGTCAGTGCTGTTTCTGCATTGCGATTTAATATTGTACTGATGCTGATTATTGCCAGAGCTGCATCCCTGAAAAAATCTGTTGTTAGTGTGAGCTTTTCATATAGGGCCTAAACAGTTGATATGCTGCTGCTTGTCAGAATGGTGCTTGCATGCATCTTTCGTTGCCACACACATTGTCTTCGTATGCCACGTGTCATAGTTTCATCGATCTGCTTGCATGCGTCTGTGACATTTAGCAGACTCAGGCTGGTTTTTCTTGCAGATTATTTCTAAGTAAGATTCAGTGCCGGCATGTCTGCATTTTTTCGTGAATGTAAGCATAATAGTAGTGTCGATTCTGCAGATACTTCTATTACTTGGTAGCAAAAATTACTAACAGCCAGTCATTACATGAAATTTGTGTTTGGCCTTTACGTACAACTAATGTTGCTTGTTGCTGTTTTGTTTTTGCGCTTAAATGCATGTGCTGCAGTATGCAGCTATGCAATCTGCATAGCAGTTAATGCATCTGTTGCTTTGCAAGACACTTAAAAGAATGATTGTTTGAGATTAAGATATAGTGCTGAAGCTGACTAACCTTGCTTCAGCTGTGAAATAGTTACTGAGTAGTGTGAGTGTGTGCAATGGTATGTGATGTCTGGTGTCGCAGGAGCTGCAGAGAAACAGTTACATCAAAGATGCCATGCGCCAGCAGTGCGTTCCTAGACTGGTTGATTCCTGGTATCAGATTCTGGTCAGTAGATCATTCACGCTGGTCAGATGTTTGTTGGCTGATTTTTACGCACGATAGCAGAATGCTTCATGCATCTTAGCTTCATTTAGGTGTCTGTTCGTCCGTCCATCTCTGTCCATCCTTCACACTCGTGATCTGTATCAAAACGATGCAAGCTAGGATCACAAAGTCTTCACTGTGTGGTGGCCCAAAGACTGTAGTTTTTTATGACGAAATTTTGTGCGTTTGAGTGAGGGGGTTTCCCTCGAATAAGGGCGTCAAAGAGGGGTACCCCCTTAGAAAGACGTTATTTTGCCGCTATTGGCTCCTCTAGTGTGAAAACGGTTGCAGAGTGAAACAGACATGTTGCTTATCATAACAAGCACTGGTCACGGGCTTTTTAATTTTATCAACATCGATGACCTTGAACAATGTTGAATCCCTAAAGGACGGTTTTTTAGTGAATTTTTCGCAATTTTTGGCTACAGCGCACATTTCAAGAGTGAATTGCGACGAAATGCTTGAAGATAGACCAAGACAACCTGCGTACGAAATTTTTAGCATTAAACACAGATTTTAGCAGTCCAAGTGCCGACCCCTTATAGGTTCAAGAAGGCCTGTGCACCCGAGCGTAAAAGAGGGGTACACCTCTAATATGTGGTTATTTTACTGATATTGCCTCATCTAGCATGAAAAAAGTTGCAGTTAGGCTCAGACATCCTGCTTATGATAACAAGCACTAGTGACAAGCTTCTTGGGAGTATCAACATCGATGACCTTGAATAACCATGAACTCCCAAAATAGGGGTTTTTTAGTAATTTTTTTTTTGCAATTTTGGGTTGTGACACACATTTTACGAGTGAATTGCGCCAAAGTGGCTGGAGATAGACCTGCATGGGCAACCTACATGTAAAATTTTTAGCATAGAACGCCGGTACATTTTTAACAATCTAAGTTTCGACCTCTTTAATTTAAGGAGTTCTCAAATTTGAGTACTCTTTCAAGACGCACTATTATTCTATTGCATGCTGTACACTGATTGCCAAAGTGGCAAGTTCGCTGCTATCGTGTGTCACGTGAGCTTTGCTCAAATTACTTGTCCAAAGTTGCGCTGTTTCTGGCATCAGTTACATCGACTATAAACACATTGAGCAACTGAACTGAACTGCGAGTGAAGTTGTTCCCCAGTGCTGAGACAATCTTTGGCCATCGGCTCAACTGTACACTGCACTGTGTAGCCAAATCCTAGCATGTTCAATTAAAAATAGGTGCATCGGTTACTGTCCCTGGGGATGCCATTTTGGTCTTGCCTTTTGAGTTGAGAGGCCATGTGGGCCAGACGGATGGACATAAATCAAAAATTGAAGCTATTTATCTACAATAAGGCAAAGACTCTGTAGTTTGTATTATGTAAAAAAAGTTGAAATGGCAAGTCGGTGTTGTCTGTATGTGTTCAGATGAGCTATGAAGAGACCCATGCCTCTTTGGTCTGCATGTGTTTGGACGTCATCGGCGCCTATGTGTCGTGGATTGACATTACGCTCATTGCAAATGATCGGTTTGTGGAAGTTTTACTACGGTTCCTGGCGATGCCATTGCTACGTGAGAGTGCCTGTGACTGCGTACATGAGATCATCTGTAAAGGCATGGAACCAACTGCGAAGACGACGCTCATCGAGTCTTTTGTTTCTGTACTCGAGAATGCTGGACTCCTGAAAATTGCCGAAGTATGTAGCTGTATGAATTAAGACCCCATAAAATACATTGTCTGATCACAAAGTATTTTTTGCTGAGTTTTTAAAAAATTTCAGTTCTTCATTATGTTACTTGGTCAGCAAGTGCTGGGATGTACAACAGCACTTGAGAATATTCATATAATTTTAACTGTTTGATGTTTTTCTATTTTAGATTAGTAGGGTGATTTTTTTTGTGGGGCAGATGCTTCTTCTTGTCAGCCACTGAGCATTGTCAATACACTGCTTTTCTAATGCATTTTTTAGCTACTTAAACAGATTATTAATTATTTATCCTATCATTGTTGGATTGTGTTGGCTGTTATGTGAATATTATGTGGATAAAGTTTTTATAGTTTAACTTATAGTTTAATGCTGTTTTTTTGTGTTTGGTTGGATCTCGGTAGGGTGAAGATGGAGATTTTATGGCTAAACTTGCGAAGCTTCTGAACGGAATGGGTTTGCAGCTGATTCAGTGCTGGCAAAAGTAAGTTTTTGAGCCGATGCTTTTGTTCACATTTAATTATAAGTTTGTACCCAAGTCTTAGTGGCATTCTAATGTGTGTTATAAAATTTTGAGGAAAATTTTGTGGAATTAAGCACATGCAGAAGATAGACTGTGGTTGTGGTTTTTGTCTACCACGTCGAAACGGAAAATTTCCTGATAAAGGAAAAAAAGGAAACCACTGATTATGGAAAAGCTGTGAAGTAAACTGGGTGGGTAGTTCCTCACCACAGTTTTCCGCGGCAAATTTCGCAGGCCTGGCCAGTTCGCAAAATTTCGCGGCTCACCGCAGCAGAATTACCGAATTCCTCGGCTTACCGCAGCTTTCCATTTGTGCATAAACTAAGCTCTATTCTGTTCAGAGAAACTTCACTTTTTGGAGGCTGGCATGATGCTCAGTTATGCTAGCAACATATAAAAAAATTATTAATTTTTTTTTCAAGGGTGCAATCTGTCAATTAGTCGCATTTTGTTTATTAACAATTGTGCTATGTCACGATGGCAATTATTAGTAGGGACGCAGTTTTAGGCAGTTTAGTTTGATTTTTTCTGTAATAAAGTTAGTCTAATTATGCTGTCAAGCAGATGATCGTACTAATCATTGGTCATTTCTGAACTTCTGCAAAATTTCGTGAAATTTCACGGAAATATCAAAATTCCGCTGAAAAGGGCAAATTCCGTGGCTAAGCTCGAAATTCCGCAACCTGCGGTAAACTGTGGGCCCTACTCATTGTGTGTGAATGTCCTGTCAGTCATATTTATTGGGATAATTACTGTATTAATGTCGTTTGCTTATTCTTACGCTTGTATATGTACAGTTTTCGTATCTGTTGCATGGCTGAGTACTAGTGTGTCTGGCTAGGGTTAAAGTGAGGCATATTCACCTGTGTTTGTGCCATGCGCTGTGTGATCCCATATGGCAGGTGACACTTTGTTCCAGCGCACCAGTGTCTTACCATCCAACACTCTTTCATTCTTACTTTCCAACGTCAAACTTTTCTTTGTGTCTTAAATCTTACTTTCCATAGACATCTGGCATCTTTAGGAATGATTTCACAGATATCTGTTGCAAATTGATAATGATTTTGTGGTTTTTAATTTCAGTTTTTAAGCTTTATTCCTTGTTATGTTTTTCCTTTTGCAGTTTTCTGATGTCTCCCACAGCTGCTGTTTTTTTTTATTTTTATTTATTTTTTTTACAAACAGTACTTGTTTCATTTGTTTTATTTCAGTTCTGTTTAAACCTGTTTTAGTTCATGTGCTACATCGTTCCTACCAGTTGTTTTAGTGCAAATCATTTTTCATATCTCTGCACCTTTTAATATTTTCAGGTTGGCAAAGAGCAACGATGAAGTGAATGCGAGAATATCTAAGCAGGCAGTGGAGGCAAAGCTGCCGTACATGCTCAAGTTTCTTGCTAGTGTTGATGATGATGTGTCGGGAAACATTGCGCCATTCGCTCATGACTACCTGACATTGTTGAAACAGACAACGCCACTCACTGATAGCCAGACAGAGTTTGTCAAGGTATGGGTACGAGCCGACTGATTGGTGAATATTTTGTGGTACATTTTGATATTTACATGCAAATATTTTGTTGTAATTTATATCATAATATTTATTTTTACAACCATGCTGAATGGCAGCAAAGTCCGTGTTGCATCAGGCCTTGTTATTCACAGTATATGCCCGTGAAAAGTTTTGAATAGTTGTTTGTTTCTGTGTTTTTGGTGCTGACTGTTGCATCTGCTGATTTTAATTTTTTGACCATTTTGGTTGCATTTTAATAAATCCCTTGTAATCCAAGCTATTTCCCTGATTTTCTCGAGATCATGTCTGAAGTTTTAGAAATATTGTAAGCACTGAGGGATGTTTGCTGTTCGCAGGAACTGTTGTATATTATCATATCAAAGATGAAGTATGAAGACCTGAGCTCGTATGACGTCGAGGTACCATTTGATGTGCTTAAGTCACAATCTGCTAGTTTACATTTTGGTTACATTTCACTACTGATGCTGCATTGTCAGAGAAATTAGTTAAAATTTAAAAATGTATATGATGCAGTTACTTCCAAGTTACACAACACTGAGTCTGAGTTCTGTAGCCTGAGTATCTTGAGTCCTGAGGGTTTGAGTTCTAGTCATGATTGTTTGTGTTTCGAAAAATAAGGACTTTCTCTTTTATTCTTGGCCAGGTGGAGCTGAGGTCACCGCCCCAATCTTCTTCTAGAAACTCCGCATGCATTGTGGATCAGTTGTTCCTCTGCGGTTGCTGGTCGTGTCATGCCTCCCTCTGAGCTGGACCATGTGTGAGCACCGGAAGACTAGTTGCTATGTCCTCTCGTTGTTCCTGTTACAGTGGGGACAGGTGGCTGAGTCCCTGTAAGGACTCAGATTTGTTCCAAAACTTGGCTGCTGCATCATTGCTTTTTTTATTCATCCGTGTTGTTTCCATGATACCTGTGGTGAGTTTTGCATTAAGAGATTTTTCAGTCTTTTGTTGCCAGTATGTGTAGGGACAAAGATGAATTGTTAAGATTTTGGCATCAATAAGTCAAAGGTTAAGGTTTTAGTATTACGATATACGCTAAAAAAACGTTGTTTGACTATCATCTTGACTATTATGAGCAACCTTTTTTGTTAGGCAAGGTTAAACAAAATGTGATAAAATGAATGAGTGAAATTTGAAGTTTAAAAGCTGCATTGGAATAGTGTGTCTTGATTTTTGTTCAGTAATAGCAGTGTCAATGAATGCTGACAGTTTCAGAGCACATTACTGAGAGATATTGGTGTGATTGTGTCAGTAAGTAAGTAAGTAAGTAAGTAAGATTGTGTGACATGATAGGGTGAAGAGGAAGCAATGTTCCTGGAATATCGCAAGGAACTCAGGGTTATATTCAACAACATTGGTGCACTGGTAAGCTGCTGCAGTGTAGTCATGACATTGTGCTATTTTTACAGTATGTTTTACTACAGCCACTGATGCTGCTGCTTTTAGTTCCTTCATGCTTCTATCGTTTTCATTACCAGTTATTTAGTCCAGCACTTCTGTTTTATGTTTTAAAGTACTGGCATTTCAACGAAGCACATTAGTTTTTCAGCATTGATCTGATTTTTGTTTTATATGGGATTCGTAGTTTTTTTTCAGTTCTTCGTTTTACGTGCTTTTATCTGTCAGTCGGTTTTTGCTGTCATTTGTCAACATACAGTCTCGTGACACATGTTATTGATGAAGCTTGAATGCAAGGTATGTTGTCTTCAGTGTCTTGTTCTTGGTCGTAGTGTCGATCTCAGATAGATTAGTTGCGTCTTGAAGTGTTATCATTGCAAAACTTATACTGTGTGAAACTTACCAGCTAAATCACTAAAGGATGGGAGTATTCTACTAGAATATACCACTGATGCTGGTATGTTGGTGAAGGCCTAGTTATGGTGTGTAATCGCCAGTCTTTGTTTCAACCAGGTCCGAGTTCTTGGTACCGGTATTGTTCTATGGTGGCTTATATTCCTATACCTGGTGGGTGCAGTTTGCACCCAGTGAAAAATAAGGGGGAAGTTTTGTTTGGGATGTAAATCCAAATTTTCCCCAATTTTTCACTGAGCAGTTTTATACACTTTTAACTAGACTTTCCCCTCTCTATTTTTACTGGGCAATCTACGCCCTTAACAAAACTCTCCATTGGAAAGGAGAAAAACCCAAAATGGGGAAGGGTGGGAAACTTGAGTTTGAAGCAGGGGCAGGGACTTAACCCCGAGAGTGGGGGGACCTGAGCCTAAAAGTGGGGGAAGTTGCGCCCAATTTTGATTTCAGATTTAGGGGGATAGAAGCCACTGTGTTCTCGCCATTTCATTCTGGTTTTTGTCATTCTGTAGTGTGTTTGTGTGTGTGTGTTACATGCTGGTGCAGGATTCCAAGCTATTGCTAAGCACAGTTCATGAGGTTGTCAGTCGGTCGTTGAGTCAGTGGCAGACATTGAATGTTGAGGACATTGAACTTGCTTTGACTTTGCTCTATCTACTGGCTGAGGCTCTGCCGGTTTGTATGTTTCATCATTGTCGACAATTCACTTTCATTAGACCATCAGTTATGTACTACGTTGTGTCTTATTTGACGCTGCTCTTTCGTATCTGTCATTTTATTGTGTTATTGACTGGATTGGGGTTGGGGTCAGTGAAGTCGGACAAAGAGCAGGGTAGAAACTGTGTTCATTTTGTCACCGATGCTTCTTCTGAGGATGGCACTTGACCTTTGTTTTTAAATTTGAGTTTGATTTGATTAGATTGAAGGTACATTGTCTTATTACAACTGCGTCAGGTACAAAGAGAAACAAGAAATATTTTAGATTGTGACCAATCTAATGTACTCCTCGCGTGCATTATTTTCTCCTGTATTCATTTAACTGCTTTTTAGTTTCTTTCTTTTCACACCGCAAATAGTGGAGCCGACAGCATCACCTTGCCGACAGCATCAACCGTGCAACTGATGTTATCACGTCACGTGACCCCAAAAGGTTAAACTCGTAACCCCATTATCTTTGAGACGCCATATCTCCATAACGGTGCTAGATAGACGCATGATCACTACGGACAAGACCATGCGTCTATCTAGCACCGTTATGGAGATATCGCTGTTTGAAGTTCCTCCAGGAAGGCTTTTTCAGGAACAGAGGTCGGTCGTCGGTCGATCGTCGGTCGGTTGGTCCTCAATATTACACTGATCTTATATACTCCTCTTCGCTGGGTTAGGAACGTAGCGCACGAGGAGAAAAAAAGTTAGAAAATTATGGATTCATAATTATCACGGCTTGACAGGGTTAAGTACCAACCCAGCAGCAACGGTTCATATATTTTCATTTTAGGATAGTCGACACATTTTTAGTCAACAAGAGACAGTCATCAGTAGGCTGACTCATAGGATAGCATGCCCATGAAATGCCATCTAGTGTAGAACTGGCTTTACTTTGACTATACAGTTATGTTGATACAGGCGTCACAAAGTCAGCATTTCAGCGGTGACCAGACGAAGGCAACGGCCTTGCAGAACATGATGAAACTGGTACGCGATATTGATTTACATTTATTAATAAGTAAGTCATAAATGTGTTACCTTATTTATTACATGAATTGAATGTGTACGTATATTAATATGTAAACATTAAAAAGTTTTATGGTCTGCTTCTCTGCTTTTTATAGTTGATGTTTCAGGCCTTAGGCTTGGATTCTGTTTTTTATCTAAAATATACAGATGAATTCACCAATGATCGAAGGTCTGTTTTGGTTGACGGAGAACATTGATGTGCTGGACCTGTCTTCCCGATATTTTGCACTCTGTGAATTTACTAATTTACTAGAAATCTTTTTACTGTGATGCGCTAAATTGGCACGTTCTGCAGCTTTCCAACAGCTGGCACATGCTCAAAAAACTCGGTTGGTTTTATTGGGTAAATCCATTGAAAAGCACCCTGAAACAAACCAAACTTAATCCAATTTGAGTTTCTTTTTCCACTGATTGTGAAATATTTTACTATGTTTAATTTTTTTTACAGTTTTTAAATGTTGCATATTTTTAAAAGATTTATTCCATGTGGGCAGTACTTAGCAGGGCTTATTCACATGATTGAAAACCCACACAAAATCCAAAACCTGCCAAGTAGGATATTTGACAAAAATGGGATTAGATTTTAAAACCCAATATGACTGTTTCAGGTTTCTGCATAAAACAACTGTCCTGGGCTATAAATCTGGTGTTGTGTGAACATTGAACATTGTTATTTCTGCAAGTATCGTACTGCTGTTGTTTGTGTGGTTGTAGATGGTGACGAGCCAAGTGAGTCAATGTAATCATCCGGCTGTGCAGCTCCAGTTCTTTGAAACTGTCGTCCGATATGAGAAGTTCTTTGGCACTGAGCCAAGCTTTCTACCCGACGTCCTGGTTAGCATTTTACTTATTAGGATGTACAATCTTTATTCTTTTTTTACTTTTAGGGACATTTATTCTCAGGTCTAACAACGTCTCGTAAAATTGGTGATAGTCGGACTTTATTTGTGTGTAGAAGTAGAAGTTAAATTATTGCACTTAAAGGTCCGTGGTCACCAAAATTAACATATACATTTTATCCATTTTCCTGAAAGTGCAGAATTTTATGATAACTTTGACAGTAGTATCGGCGCCCAGCGTTTTGTCAACACGGAAAAATTTACCTTTGAAATCGACGATCTACGAAAACGACGTAGAAAACGCGCCGCCATGATGACCTGCGGTGACGTCATGAGTAGGCAGTTCAGTGTGATTTTTGTTAGTGTAAAGTAAAGGCGACAATCATCGCCTTTACTTTACACTAACAAAAATCACACTGAACTGCCTAAAACTGTGTCCGTACTAATAATTATTGTAATAATAATTACTAATAATTACCATCACAATCGTAAATTAACACAATGTGACTAATTGACAAATTGCGCTTTTGAAAAGAAAAAGATAGATAATTTCCTTTGTATGTTGCTAGCATAACTGAGCGCCATGCCAGCATCCACAAACTAAAAATTTTTAAACAGAATAAAGCTTAGTTTACACACAAATGGAAGGCTGCAGAATTTGTACAATTTTGCCGTGGTGAGCCATGGAATTTTGCAAACTGTCCCACTGAATTTGGCAAAATTTACCGTGGAAAACTGTGGGCCGTAGTTATTTGCAGTGCTCTTTTTGCTTTTTCAAATCAACAATTTAACATCTTCGGTGCTCTGATACCTGTTTGAGCATCAGGCAAGTGCAGTGCAGCACCCCGTGAAGGCTTTATGGTACTTTTTGTACATGCCTTCTTGGCAATGGGAAAGAAGAGTTAAAATATGCTGATGGCTTTAGAGCCAGGGCACTATGAAGCTATGCTAATCTATATATTGTTATTATTGTTATTGTAACCTTTAGTGCTTATTCCTGAGGGAGCCTAAAATTGACTAAACAACTGGATCTGACTGATCTTCAACAGAATTAAGAATTAAAACATCTTTGATTTGTTGACTTTCTTAGAATGTAAACGTATGAAGTTTTATCTGGACGTGCAATTGTGCATGTATAGATGGCATTCCTGGATGAGCGAGGCCTGTGGAACGAAGCATCACATGTCAGCAGTCGGACTGCTTATCTCTTCTCACGATTTGTCAAGAGTCTCAATAAGTAAGTAAGATTTTGTCGTTTTGTAGCTAGAGAAGAGAGATTTACAATCAACATCAGCCTGCTCACTGCTGTTTATTGCGAAACATTCAATGTGCAATTTTGTGTTACTTTCCTGTACCATTTCAGCTTATACGCATATTTTGTATATGCTGCAATTAGTCTGTGTGTGAGTTATATTGGGAAAACACAATTTCAGTGGTACTCTGTATTGTGCATAGTCAATTTGCACAGTTATTTGTAGGGCCCACATTTTTCTGCAGGCCGCGGAATTTCAAGCCGAGCTGCCGAATTGGCTTTTTTCCGTGGAATTTTCCCTTTTTCACGGAATTTTTGGATCTGACTGATCTTCAACAGAAAAATTGTCATGCAACAGGGCACTGTTAAACCATTGCATGGCAACTGAAAGGTGCTGGAAATGGCCAATTATTATTAGAAAGTGGTTGTACGTGTGCTGTTCAGGGTCCACCTGCAGACCTATCTGGAGCAGATTCTGAGTCGAATGCATGGCTTGATGGTGCTGAGTTCACCTGACAATGGAATGAAGCAATGTCTGTCACCCGAGGATCAGCAGTTCATGTATGAGACGGCTGGCGTACTGATTGTCCAGAGTCAGTTTACGCCAGAGGTGAGAGATGGCATTTCTTCTGCGTGTTGCTACTTTTTTCACATTTCTTAACCATGGGGATAGTAATACGATAAATAACATCGAATGAAGAAGGCTTTAGATTTACTACCTCAGATGAAATACAGCCAGAAGTTATCGGAGCTTTCCAAATTCTACTGATAATGGAGCTGACACTTGACAAACGCAACAGAATGTCAGTTTACACAATTTTCTGGTGGTATCGAATCATAGATAATTTGGAACTCACAAACGAATTTGGATCTCTTCTGGAATTTTATTGCATTCTTCTCAGACCATGCCCATTATCTACGTAAAATTTAATCAGAATTCATTGACTACTTTTTGAGTTATTTTGGGCACAAATTGAGTTACCTCAGTAAATAGCTTTTGACATTTTTTGGAGGAGCTAATTATTGTCAGAGTTGATGGTGGTGCTGTGGGTTTCAGAGGAAGCGTGAATTGATGCGTCAGCTTCTGGAGCCGATCGTCTCCAAGTTTGATGAGCTGCTGCATTTGATGTCCGTTGAACCGAGCGCAGAGCTGCAGCTGGCATATGCAACTTGTATCAACCAGGCAATGGGCTTTGCTAGGTATACAATGTACAGCATTTATGACTGATGCGTTAGCACTGTAGCCAAATGGCACCATTTTAAACCCAATTTCTTATACCAACATGTAGTGATATGTGCATAGTAGTGACTGATGCATTAGTATTTCAGTGAACATTCTTTTACTATATCATTGTTTCATAATGCTTATATGGTCTGTTTTTTTACTATGTTCTTTCATGTTGGTGAGGGTGTCTAGCCTGTAAAAATTTTTGGTTTATTAGCTAAATTCTAGTGTTTGGTACTTGGCTTTAACATCAGAGATGCATGATTGTTATCTGTTGTGTAAGTGGTTTTAAGTAAACGTTAAGCATGTGTACACAACTTGTGATTTGTTTTTCTCAGTATGTCTTTTAGACTTGAGAGTTTTACTGCAAAACTTGTTGTTTTGAGCCTTCTAAACTGTACTGAATGTTAGGACTAAAGATGTTTGTGTGTTGCTCGTCTGTAGTCGGACAAGTAAAGGTTTCTCAGGCCAGCAGACCGTGAAGTTGAATGGCTGCACTGAGGTGTATGTCGAGACCCTTCAAGTCTTTCTTCATGCGCTGAACGTGCCGGTCCAGAGGTCTACCCTACATCAGGGAGTTCGACAGTTTCTGCACCGCATGGTCGTTTGCCTGGACGCCGACATTTTGCCGTTTATTCCAGTCGCAATGCACAGTCTGCTGGAACAAGCTGATGTTCGCGAGCTTTACGACTTCATTCCATTTGTCAACCAAGTTGTCCAGAAGTTTAAGGTTACTCACTAAGTTTGTTTAAAAATGGGTAGTACTCAACCTCAGTGAACTGCAGTGGATGTATGGCCAATATTATGTTTGTGTTAGGCGCTAGTCGGAAATGTCATTAACTCACAGCCAGAGTACCAATAAGTGAATAACAGGGTACTTTTTTGCATTTACGCTGGCCCCTCGTTATGTGGCTTTTATGTTTTAGATAAGACACTTTTATCGTAACTCTACAGGATTTTCTCAGCTGGCAGATGAAAATGACGTATGCTGGTGATTTGATAACTTGTAACAGTATTGATTGGCAGTTGGTTCTAGGGTTGCAGGTTGTTATTACTGCATTGCCTTCTGGCTCATTTGACAGAAAGCGGCATTGACTTCTAGCGGCTTAAGGCATTTTTGTTCGAGTGTTGAGATTGCGATGCATTGTAAGCAACTTGTGACAATCAGCGCCTTTTAAGTTTATTACTCATGTGTACGTGTTACAGAAAGCAATTGTGCCATTCCTACAGCAAGTGTTTATGCCAATTGTGTCAACAATCTTCCATGCACTGACGACGACAATTGACGAACGCGACCAAGTGTCACAGGCTGAGCGCAAACTTCTGCAGCGTGGTTACTTTACTTTCATCAGCACTCTAGTCAACAACAACATCACCGAAGTACTCAGCACACAGAGTATGTACTTATTCTCCTGAATATGATGACATATATATATATGTACAATTTTCCTCGCTGTTAATTCAAAATGTTGTATCTTCTATGTCTAATGATGATAATGTCAAACAGTGTCAACTTACAGCAGAGCTGAACAGTCTATAACAATAAAATGCAGTTGAATAAAATACAATAAAATTACTAAGCCTACATAAAATCATACTCCAAGTCATAAAATTTGCAAAAAAATGAGTTTTTAGTCTCCGCTTAAATGTGTCAGTGTTAATAATGGCGTACCAAATCTCACGGTAGCGTTGTGTAATTTTTAATGATAAGATTATCTACCCACACTAAATACAACAGCAAGTTCTGGGTAAAAGATGGCCCTGATACCAAGCATACTGAGTACTGACTCAGTCAGTTGAAAGTGCTAGCTGTTAATATAGGATACCGGCCATCTGGCTGTCTTGGGTTACATGCTAACTTAATTGGGTTTAATCCTCATGGGTTTAACCCTCATGTGCTAAGAGTACTACAGTGGCAATGAGCTCACACCTAATACTTTATGCATAAACTTACTTTTTTTCTAAATACAGGATTCAAGTTTGTGACAAACCGGGGGAAAAGGAATGCATCTGAAGGTACATATCCATCGTTCGTTTGAATGGTTGTTGTTACATGTTATGTGGATCGCAGGTGCAGCCAGTTTGGAGCAAGTGCTGACAACTATCATCCATGGTGCTCTGGAGCTTGTTGATCCTGTTGGTCAGAAGATCTGCTTCGCCGTGCTCCGGAAACTGGTTGAAGTCTGGGGTGGGTGAAACAGCTCACATGTCTCATTCCAATAACTTTGTGTTCTGTTTGCACTACGGTAGGTCTAACAGTGGAAACTGTTGTAGAACACTTTATCAACCTTGTAAAGCACGAATAGTATACAGATAGGTGTCTTAAAGGAAAGAGTACATTGCACAAGCGTTTTTTTGTGGAAGTGAAAGCTTAGTGAAAACTATATTGAAGTTATTTGGAGTTTTGTTGTTGCAATACCTGTAGTGTGTGTTTTATCACTATTGTGATTTTTATCAATGTGTACTTGCTTATTTTGTATTATGTACTGTATATACTATGCAGCAACTACAGAACGATTGCCTTGACAAGCCATCTCGGCAAAGTGCTAATGATGATCCTAACAGAAAGACTGAGGTCAAAGATAGAAGAACACAGGGCGGACGAACAGGCAGGATTTCGCAAAGACAGGAGTACAGTGCAGCAGATCCTAGCCCTGAGACTGATAGCAGAGAAAGCACGACGAAAGGGTAAAAAGATCTTCAACTGCTTCGTCGACTTCAAGAAGGCA
>Ga0056128_1001915_pt1 | contig 24134 bp, 6 predicted proteins | sample WorMetLIZISLAND2_FD_71113 | JGI IMG/M metagenome (GOLD analysis project Ga0056128, IMG submission 71113) | Marine gutless worms symbiont microbial communities from Max Planck institute for Marine Microbiology, Germany - Olavius geniculatus... ... | reverse complement strand
GTGATGCGGGCAATATCACCTTTTGTAATTTTTGCTGTTTTCGATGTGCAAGTCCTTAAATGTTGCCGTTAACAAGTGTATAAACTAATGTTTTGTACATTTATAATAATTAAAATTGTTGCCACTAGATCTCATATGTTTAAGATACAATGCACCAAATTCGATGTCGGTTTACAGCGACACAGCTCATAGCTGAATTTAGTGGCCCTATGCACTTCTAAAAAAGCGGGGAAACGAAAAGGAAAGAAAGGGGAAATAATATTAAGAGGCGAAAACAGGTGGAAAAGCAGAGAAACAAAAAGGGAAAAGAAAAGGAAATAAAAAGTGAGGGGAGACCCCCAATTCACATTTTTGGCTACGCCACTGTATGAGCGGCTCCAACGACACTGTTGCGTGATACTTTATGCAGGGAGGGTGAGACCAACGTTTCGCGACACTATCGAACGCACTGACAGACTGTACCTGTAAATGAACGAACTGGGTATGGTAAGTATCTGCAGCGGGAGTAGCCAAGCCATCTACTTGCTGACTGAGAATCAATTAACGTCAGTGTCACCTTACTAATGGTACCGTCATCATGTGTACGAAATGAACAGTTCGTCATCAAGTCTCTAGTGTTCTCTAATCTAACTGTTGCACTAACGTCCACAAATATACGTCTATTCTTCTGCTCGAACGTCGTTAGTAAACTGTAATGACAATAGGGGGTGTAAGCCTAGTAATAGTAAATAACAGTAGCAATCTACTGCTTTCATATGATTTCCTTAAGCTGCCGATTTTCCCAGATTTTGTCAGAAAAAAAATCATAAAGTATTTCAGATGAAAAGATAAACTTTAATGTTTATGAATTAACATGAATTAACTGACGTGTAACATTCATTTAGAAAAAATATGTTATATCTAAATATTTGATGAACTTCTGAGACCACTCGATGACGTATTTGGTGGAATACTGCGATGTTTTAAATTGCATTTTCTGAAATTTCTGTGTGGTCGCGCCCTCTAGCATTTGCTAAAACGTTTTAATTAAAGTTGGCCAGGAAATTACTTTGAAACTAAAAATCGCTACTTTTGGTCATACTGTTACTGTAGCCCCTAGGTATGTAAAATACAGTGTAATATGGTTACTCGACAGCAGTAGATATAGTCGCAAATATGCAGTAATAATAAATTACTCATTAATTCGAATTTTGGAGATGTTGGTCGCTAGTTAGGAATTTCATGCGTGGGGGACTTTTCGCCCATCATTGTGTTTCGTCCGTTTTCCTGACGAAGAAGGACGGAGGGCAAAGAGGCTCTCTTTAGCCTCCCAACCCGCCGTCGTGAATACCGGAGCAGATTGCATTGCAAGAGAATTGCTACAAAGGCAGAAACAGAGAGTGTGGGAGAGAGAAATGGTTTGAATAGCTCGGCGGAGGTGAGTGTTGCAATGAGCAGGTGTGTTCCCACGCTCGGTCGCGCATCGATAAGCAGTCATCGTGCGGACAGAAAAATCCCCCACGACAAACGCCCGCTATGATAACCCCCCGCGACAAAGACCTCTTTTCTGGCGAAATGTGTAAGACGAGATAAGATAGTGTTTATTACAACGCAGCTCTTAATGAATCAGAATGGCAGATCAGTCGCTGACAGTTATTTAGTTTTAAAAGCAAACACAAATATTGAAATATTGAAGGTTGTTAAAACGCAGCTTGTCAGGTGCATTCTCGTTCGTATAGCGAGTTGCGAGTATAGCGAGTTGCATGCGTGCGCTTTGAGAAAAAAAAACAAATCAAAATTATTATTCAGATCTGCTTAAATGTCAATTTTGCCATCAAATTCCCCCAAATTGGAATGTTTTAACTCTGAATTCTGTATTTCTGAAAGAAAATTTTTCGATGGGCTAACACTACGCCTAACGATGCGAACTTGTGTTTTGACATATGACGCGCTAGAAATGCAGACTACTTACTTACTTACTTACTGAGGCGTTAATTGCCTCCCCCTCAGTGGGGAGGCGATTAACATTTTCCCCGCTTTTTCACGACGTCTCTGCACGTTGTTACAGTGTACTGTATAGATATAGTTTGTTGCCGGGAGGAGGGGTGATTTGTCTTGGGGGTACATCGTAGAGTCGAACAGTCATCGTGCACCTGCTCAATGTAACAGCGGCCAGATGATATCCCATAGCCCAACCAGCTGGACGCTCATACTTACAGTCATTCTTCACCCCATACCCACATACTCCCCATCTCATTCTTAACCCCCAGTTTCCCACTTACCCCGGCCGACTTTTACTGCATTGGCCATTAACATTAACAGAAAATAGCGACATTGAAGATGGATACAGATTGCAGCTAGCCTACAAGTATAGTGTCGCTCGGTATAATACTTGTAATACGAAAAAAAGCATAAGCCTACGACGGCCTGCATGCCGGGGAAAGATTTTCTGTAGTCCACTATGATAACTATTGCTATTAGTTAAAATTTAGTTTAGTTTATGTCTTTTTTGTTTTGTTCTGCTACTATAATATAACAAGCCGTATTACGGGTTTCATTTGTCCGTTTTTCTGTCTGTCTGTCTGTCTGTCTGTCTGTCTCGAATGGGCGATATCTAACTCAAAAACAAAACGTCATTGAGAGAAATGAAAATTGACGCAAACGTTTTCCATGCCAGGATTAATTGTCGCGCCAATTTTCAGCTCAAAATGTCAAGAGATAAAACGGACGGCCGCCGCTCGATATGTCGGCAGTAGGTTGACGTATTGCACGGTAATTTGTGCAACAGTTTAATATTTACAGCAGTACAGAGGAATAAATTTAATCACTAATACGCAGGGAAAAGTGGACCACTCCTTTCCGCAGCATATGATACACTCGTTCTCCGTGAGTGAAAAGGTAAGCTTCACTCACCGAAAGTGGCCAAATTGTGTATCAGTAAGAATTAGTAAGGTCACTTTGGTGGGGACGAGTGCTTGAAAATCTAATTAAAGCCATTCAACGTTGGTCGCACAGTCGTCGCGACGTTTCTGAGAAATATTTTTGAGAGCATGCACCATTCATGAGATTTCAGGCGCCGGAGATAGAATTATTAAGAAATGCAAATTATACGGCGTGAAGTGACGGACTCCAACGGACGCAGATGGTGTCGAACGATGTGATTATTTACCTCACGGAAAACGCAGATTATATCCGCCGTGCTCATTGTGTGAGGTGCAAAACTATACAATTACCGTTAGTCAGGGCTCGCTCGGGGCATTTCAAAGCCGATCGTCTCGAGTCGCATAGTCGCGCCACCTAGTGATTGTAATGCGATGGCGTATACACAGCGTGTAATAGCTGATGTACCTTTTGCCGGAAGGGGCTAACCTATAGACAACTGAATTAGGCCTACTTGCAGCACAACATTACAATACGATTTTCTAACTTTAAAGCACGTACAGAGCGACGTAACTGAACTGAACTAAACTAACATGGTTTAGTTTTAAACCAACTGACCATTAAGCAAGCAATAATGCATTACAGTAGGCACCATCTAACGGCGTCAGTGGCCTACGTGACTGCGCTCACGTACGCGTCAGCCAATGACCAATAGGCTCGTTCTGCTTGCCCGTTTGCCAGTTCGTCAGAAACTAAACCATGTCAGTTCAGTTACGTCGTTCTGTACGCCGCCTTAACTCCCATTATTGCTTATTCCGCGGACTGTTCAGAATATGCCTCTTTGGTCTACAATGAACTGTTCTCCAGTGGCGGCCTGGTTTCGCCCATATCAGTTGGAGGAGCTTACACCACTGATTTGCTAAATCCTGGGTACGCCTTTGCTCATCAGATACTCATGATAATGTGCTGTAACGAAGGCATGATTTTAACTTAGACCTCCGCCTTCCCCCTCCTTCCCGATTCACTACACTTCACTTATACCTATTCACCTAGTGCATTTTGTTTGCCGTATACGTATTATGCACATGATTATTCAGTGCCGAAAACTTGACTCAGTCATATAGCGCACTTACCGATTGCTTTGTCCCGTGCTTGATGCCATTTAACGGCCTACACACTACGCACAAGCCTATGCGACATATGGTCTATAAAATGCCTTGAGTATATGGTAGGCCTATAGACCATATGATATAAAGGATCATGACAGTTCTACATAACGTTCTCATTATACGCTATGTCGGTGTTATATAAACAGATGTTATGATTTATCAGTTTCTTTTATGCACTCCGAAGGTGTTAGACAACGGACCCTTGGAAGTCGTATTACACTGGTTCTTTTGCAAGTGGTTTCGCATAGTTCTTGGATCACGTAATATTTTGTAATTGCTACATTATTTTTCACAAATAAAAAGGCATAATGGCATAACCAGACCGAAAGTAGTAAATGTTATCGTCCGTGTTCAGCTGCTTTTTTTCTGAACACTGTGTCGACCCCGCGCTAGCGCTTCCAAAGTCACAACTGCATGTTTATAAGCTTCCTTGCCACTTTGGCACTTTTCATGTAGGCCTACAAATTATTTCTTAAGATCTGAATAATCGAACTAAAATGAAAGTTCACTTTATTTTAGTTCATTTTACTCGTTTTTTACGCGCCTTTAGAAATTAAGATCGAAAATAAACTAAACGTAAAATCCCCCGAGCTTCCCTTAGGGCGGCGCTGATCTCCGTTTCCTCAGCCTTCAGCCAGACAGGCCCCAGTTTACACTGCGAGAACACAGAGTCTGATACTTATTGCACCTACCCACGGAAGGATGGCCAGGCTGAGTTGACCTGTAACAGCATCACAGTGGAAAGATTTTAATCGCGAAAGTCTTAGCTACTAAGGAAAGTTGCATATCTCCAGCGAGCCAGCAATGCTGTGCTCCAGAAATAACTAAGCAAGAAAACATGCGACGTCGAGCAAATACTTAACGTGCATGTGCATTGTGCACACTCAGAGCATGCAACTAGTATAAGGACATGTCGCTGATTAAAATCGCCCACGGGCACAACCCTCCCTTCCCTACCTCTCCAGACAGCCAGGTGGGGTTAACCCCCGCCTCCACTACAGGTATTGAGGGGCTGAATATCGCAGGTGGCCTAGCGGTAAATCGGAAATCCGACTACGACGACGCAGTTATTTCGGTGTCAGGTTGTGTTAACTGCAGCAAACTTCAAAGCAATTTCCGCGCAGATGGAGGCGATACATTAGTGAGGTGCCAGCTAACACGAGTATTTTAAAAGATCGTACAAGTATAAAACGAGTCCACTGTGATTGTAGTATTTAAATTCATATTTCTTTTAATTACGACTTCGCCGTTTATTTTTTTATCATCGTTGGTTTAGCTCACATCTGAATGGGGAACAATAATGGCTTTTGTAAGATAACATGAGGCGTTTAGTGAATGGCGTTGTTGTAAGTCAATTCAAGTAATTCGATTAATTCGATTAGTTGATTAGCTCGCACTTCACTAACTGTGCGAGTCCGACTGGTGCGGTACCGTCTAGAAAGGGCTTCAGCGCATGACAAGTTGAGCAGATGTCGTGTCAACGCATCGCTTTAGAGCGGACCGTGCACGGATAAGCAGTCCAGGAACTTCGTTGGTGGCATGCAAAGTGCTCGTCAGAATGCTTCTTATCGTATCGGTCCGTAAGCCGATATCGTATCGGCTTACGGACCCAGTGATCCACAAAAACAGGTCCTATATAATATTGCCCAACCGGACAGGGACTGTCAGTCATAAAAATAGCCTACACCAAACTCTTGTTCATGTGTTTGTCAAAACGTTGGTCGATTTTTAAAATTCTTTATTTCTTAGACTAGAACTTGATGGGCAATTTGCAAATTAAACAGCTGTTAAAGATTTCTCGACGCGAATTTTCTAGGAATGCGAGTGAATACTGCATTTATTCGCGTTTATTTATAAACGCCTAATACTTCCACAACGCGATTATGTAGTAATAATTTAACCTTTAGTCATTATTCTAGTTGGAGTGTTTTCTTTATGCTTGCTGCCATATCTTTGGCAATCGTTCTTTGATAGGCAATCTTTCAAGTGTCGTATAACATAATAAAAAGTGGAAAAAAGTTTTATGTTATAGGCCTACTTTTAAATGTATTGAACAGTGCGTCGTTCTCAAGCCCAGAGTTCAAAGCGCCGTTATATTTCACCGATGTTGCAGAGTGACAGCTGACCGGGAACCTCGCTGCACGAGTGACCGTTGAGATAATTGGCAGATGTACGCCTACCAGTGTATGCGCGAGTAAAAGAGCTTTGAGCAGCCACGAATAACTTACAGAACAGAGAGCCGCCTGTACTCCACATTATGCAGGACAGACGGGCGGAAATAGGCCAACTTGGAGTGCTCCTTGCGCGGCCTCGCTGGAGTACAGATAGGTGAACTGTCATCTTCCCTGCATATCAAAGAAAGCTTCTATCCAATTATCCTGCACTTTTGCTGCAGCGGTCTGATACACTTACGACCGTTTCGCAGTGTATACTGTATACAGCATGCATTACACTCACCAAATATATCATTATAATTTTGCGAAATAGGAGAAGGTAAAAGCAACCAATGCAGTGACTAAACAATTCGATTAACTAGATGTAAAACAGTCAATGTACGTGTGAAAACGAATCTCTAGGATATATGAGATGTGAGAACAGTGACAAGTCCTGTAATGCGATATAGGCCTGTATACGATTGCATATTTTAATACCGAATGCATTTTGTGTTTCAGCAAAGTAACCGTGTACGATTACCAGCAATAATTTCTCAATTATTGTTGAAAACCGATGCATGTGAACTTACAGTACAAAAGTGAAAGAAATTCGACAAAATATTCATATATGTGACAAACATATGCACAAAAAATTCGACATCAGGTTCAGCAATCGTATAGGCGTACGGCGAAATGTTTAAAAAGTGTAGTTGGTCAAAATCAACTCAATTGAGACAGGAATTTAGCCATCGTTTCTATAATTCACGTCGGTTCGTCGAAACCGGGACTGACTAAACCGGGAACGTCAAAACTACCACACTAAACGAACCCTAACCCTATCCTTAAACCTAACACTAACCCTATTCTTAACCTTATTTCCTAAACCTAAGCCTAACCTATATCAATGTTTTCCGATCTTGTCAGGACACTTTGTTTTTTCATATCTGCGTGTCCAGCAACCGCTTAGCATGCAGTTAATTGATCGTGACCCTATATGCCGATACGTGCATTATCGCCGTGTAAGTTTATGACGCTTTTGGTGCTGATTTCCGCTGAACGCACGACGACGCATTAATCGTCGCGAACCGCTTTGTAAAAGTCACTCAGCCATTCTCATTTCACGCACGGCCGACTGCAACGAGACAAGCTCAGTATAGAGGGAAAAGGATCTGGAACGTTTTTATCAGCCGACGATCCGCAATTTCGTTTACTGATCCACCGTACAAATTGTTTTCATTTTTACTGTCGGAGAACGCATTCGTTTAGAGGCTGGGCCGCTGAATTTTGCATTTCACAAGGTAGCGTAGCGACGCAGACATAATGTGGTGAGAGTACTTAATAATATAGTTAGTCATCTGGCTGTTCTTAACTGTATTTGATGTTTACAGTTGCAACTGCTAATAGTACTGTTTTTGTCGAGTTTAATCTGTATTTGCATGATTTGTGTGTTTCTTGTGTGCGTTTTGCTGCATGCTTTTATGTGTTTTACGTGTAGGCCTATATGGGCCAAGTGCCTGAAATAAAACTCATGATGATGATGATAATAATTTGTTATTACGATTTTTCCACGGAATGTAACATTAAAAAATAATTTCGGAAAGCGGTTAGTGGCCCACTTTGTATAATAACGTTACCTGACCAGCTATAAAGATTAGTCACAATAGGCTAAATGGATGGTTTATGACAGTCTGGAGAATTGTGTTTTAGGCCTATACCTTCAATTATTATAATGTGACGTTTTAATTTTTAGGCCCCTATGACCTAATAAGGTAGCTTTCTAAGCTTATGTTTATCGTATTGGCCGAGGCCTATAAGCTTAATGAACGACGAATGATTGGTTGAGCAGTGTTTATCGGCATCGACTGCACGTTAGAGCTTTAGACACGATGCTAAAACAAGCAGTATACCTTTTGATCTGCAATATTTAGGTCACGCAGATGGTCAGGAAAAAATGCTGGCGGATTTGAGTCGAAAAGCGGACGAGTCCCGCACACCAGAATGCTGTTGCGGCAAAGAGCAATGTTACGTCCTGAGCCGCAGCGACAGGTGCGCGCTGCTCTGATTGGTCGAGACCGCAGCCGTGGGCGGGCTTACTAGTCGCTCTGCTTGCGAATAAAATCCAACACACTCGTTCTCAGTCCGTTGAGTGTTGAGTCAGTTGCGAGTTGTTCTTAGTTGATTAAGATCGTTAGGAGGCACCGGCGGCCTATTAGAATAATACACGTGTTGTCATCCTGTTGTCATCGTTGCTGACTGTGAGTCGCGAATATTTCGGTATATTAAGATGCTGATGTTGAGAGATATAAAGGGGGTCGGTGGACGCTCCAAACCGCCAATGTTGGCCGGGCAGAAAGTCTGGCGCAAATATCGTCAAGCTTCCGTCCGACTTCAGGAATACCGTAAGCTGAAGGCGATGGTGCCGTCAATTGCAAAGAAGAGAAAAGTATCGAAGGTATAAGGCCTATGTCTCGCTATGATTCGTATTTGTATACTTTTTCGTAATATTTGCAAATGTATCTAGCGAAGTATGACCTTGAACGGTTTGAAGGTCATCCGGTCTCACTGCGGTTTAATAAAAGTATAGCAATAATTTGTTGCTTACAGGCAGGAGGATTTTTCCTTTTTTTCTTACGTAGTTGGGCTATTTTTTTCCATTTTTTGTTTAACTGGCTAAGGCCTTTTTACTTTCAATGGAAGAGACGAAAGCAACCGACCCGCCATCCCCCGCATAGATTATACGTCAGTGGCCTTCAAATTCGGTTTAAAGAAGAATTCTAAGCAGAATCACGACTGTGTGTCCGACGGCTTGCGTATACGAACTTTGTAATTTCAACCTCGGTTAGTCTTTGTGATTGCCATGCGTTTGTTTTGTTGTTGAATAAGCTCAATATCGTCTTGGTTGGATTGTCGCTGCCAGTATTCTGTAGGCCTATGTCATGCGTATATTGTCGGCCTACCGGTGCACGAATATATACTGGTCGGTCATACCGTTTGTCTTCATATGTCTAGTAACATTACTGATAGACCTCTGGACTAGATTGTCGTGCATGATAATGCATTGTATTGTATAGGCCTATGACTCAGATATTTAGCCTATACGGTGTGTAGGCCTGCAGCAATCTGCTGGTCCAATATGTACAGTCATAAATTTAGCAAACAAATGCGTAGAAGAATTAGTCATGCAGCAGTCGAACGTCTTCATGCTAAGCCGGCCGCATGTTGGCATCGTGCATCAGCGTTCCCGCGTCTGTGCTTTCCCCACTAAATGAGCGTGGTTTTGGGACTTGTCTGGGTTTCTACAAGGGACAGTTTTGGTTTTGGCCATTCACATTATGCCTATTCTGTTTCTTTTGCCAAGGTAACAACTTGCCACTCACTCGTCTGTACGCGCTGGTCCAGATTCGAACGTAGACTTTTTTCGTTTGACGCTATTCATCTATAATGTAACCCAAAACTAGTTTGCAGTATATAACACAATTAAACTGCCGGCATAGGCCTTTATTGTATTTTACAGCGGCCTAACAAAAGCAGTACAAGCGGCCCGCATGTTGTGTAAAATAGGCTTTAAAGTTACTGTCGCACGGTCCCCGCGAGATTCTCTGTATTGACGAGAAGGAAGTAGGCTAGAGGCATGCCTTTCTATACAGCTATAGACAAGAGAGCGTTTTCTTCACGCAGTCGTACATGTTGTATACAGGAAGTCTTAACTATGGGACTACAGGGAGAGACCTCATTGCCGCTGTCGCCACCTAGCGGACGGGCTTTGATGTGTAGGCTACTTTCACTGCGGTTGGGTAATGAATGGTGCCGTAGGGAAAACACCGGCTAAGAGCTAACTGTCTGAGAGCGAACGTAGCTTCAAATTCCCGGACAAGTGATTGCTTGCTCAGTTGCGATAGGACGTCCGACTCATTTGCCAGTCAAAATATACGATGCACCTTATAGAGGAGGAGGACTCTGGTGGCGACTTTGATTTCAGCGTCCCTATACATTTGAGTGCGTTCACCTGACCGACTGTGGTAGGCCTAGGTCGGCCGTCCTTTCCCGAACGTAAAGTGAATTGAATTGCCGAGATGCGGGTGTACTGTATATTATGCTAATTAACTTTCTCTCGGTTTCACGTGACAAACCTGCAGTTATACAGCTAGTGCAGCGCAGCTAGGCGTTACTTATAGCGTGTCTACATGTTCAGGGACAAAAGGTCAACACAAAGTTGTTTAGAGAGAAAAAACAGCCAACAATCTTAATAAAACGGCTCATTTAAATTCGTACTGTGACGTGGGCTATCGTGGTCGATTTTACGGTCTTGGTATTAGACGTCTGAACTGAAATGACATGGTTTAGTCTTCAACGAACTGACCAATGGACAAGCAGTTGTAATGCATTATAGGGTGTCTAAACGATCCAGCAAACGTCCAGAAAACTTCCAGCAAATGTATTCAAAATACACGTGTTAATGTTGGACGTTTGCTGGATCATGTAAACACCCTATTACTGTCAGCGCCGTCTAACGGCGTCGGCGACAACGCGACTACGCGAACGTAGGCATCAGTCAATGACCAGTGCGTTCGCTCTGCTCGCCCATTGGTCAGTTCGTTAAAAACCAAACCATGTCAGTTTTCAGTTCAGTTCAGTTACGTCGCTGTGCAGGCCTACGTGTCTTAAAACTTTACGTCAAAACCGTCATCAGATGCATAATTGAATTACAACCAAGGGTAAAAAGCGGATTGCGGATGTCGCAACAGGCAACGCTGTAATTAAGCTGTGATTTACTAGTTTAACAATCCCTTAACCCTAATCTTAACCTTACCTTTAACCCTAGTTCTATCCCTGTTGCGACATACGCAGATCCGCACATCCGCCGATCCGCTTTTTACTTTCGTCCTTGATTTAGGCCTACACTGGTTTCCGTAAATTAATCTACCCTGTTAAATAAACCTACTGTACACAGATAATAGATGTTCTTGTATTACGATATGCTTATATTAGCGGAACGAAATGGGCTAATGAATCGGGCATTCGTTCATTATTCAGTGCTCAGCATTAGTATCAGTGTATACATCATTAATCATCACTCAGCGTGGTAATCATTAGCATTCTATAGTAAATAAATGCCGTAGTGTGTTTCGTGCATTACTCTCTTGCATAGCTGACACATGGCCAGGTCAAGATGATGATGCTACTGATAACGCGATGACATTAGCCATGAAGTCCTGCAGTGGAACATATGGGAGGGAGTCCATAGATTCGCGGGGGGAAGGGTGGGGGCAGCGAGTGACATCCGGGCACTGAAAGCTAGAGAGACCTCCCACCGAGAGATCTGACTCGACAGGTGCTTTGCCGACCTCCGGCCTAGAATATCACACTGCCGTGATAAGTAAGTAAATCTCAGCGTGATGCGGCAACTGACGTGACTTACCGATCGTTATCCGCAGGGATGTCCCACGGGCAAAAACACCCCCTCCGCCGGACATTGGCCTAATCCCCGAACTCGTTTTCACCCCGACTACGCGCTTGGGACCCCGCTGGTTGCTTCCCAGACCTCATAGTCGAATGAGGAGGGGGATATCCCCTCTCCATATCTCTTTCGACGCTTTGAGCGTCTCGATTTTTTTTGCGAATTTGGGTTAATTTAGCGTTCTGTGCTACATAAATTCAAGCTACTATACTAACTCAATTTTGATGCTTTCGGCGCCTCAATGGACAGTACGCCATTTATTTTTCTACAGATTAAGCAGTGACAAATTTTAGTTTCATATTATGACGTATGCTTGACGGCTGTAACGTATAGCCCACGGCATTTTTATTGTAAAATACAGTTAGGCCTATCGATCCCGAAGGTGCGAACGTAACTAAATAAACTTAAATGAAATGACACCAAAAATGACAATGAAGTAGTTCTGTCGTTTTAGTTTATTTCAGTTGCTCTGTACTCACCTTCGCACATTTCTTACACGCTGCGACCGCAAGCTCAAGACTTTTTAGGCCTTAAGCAAAGCGGCGTGTTTTAAGAGGAACTCTTTCCGGGGCGGGGGGATTATGCCCGCGGGATTCGTACGGTATACCGGGTCGGTCGGTCGTTATCCGCATCTTTTCCATCACGCAGTCGCTGAATCCAAACCAACGAACGAACACGGCGGCGTGTCACGGTCAGTCGACCCGGTGCGTTTTTGGAGCCACCCTGCAGGGGGCGTGGCTTCCCGCCGTGCGGTGACATTTCGTAAACCCCGTAGGGGCGGACGCGATTCGGCCGACCCACCTTCGCCGGGAAATTAAATGACCTCTAGTCGACGATCGCAAACAGTTGCGGTGGACTCGGATTTCTCCAAATCGCAATCATATAACGATGCTATAGGTGGACACGTAGGCTTAATCACGTATGTCGTGGATTGTGTGACGGTTTCTGTCCCTCGATCATTACGTGGCCTTCAATGCTCCGGTTGACGATTTATGTAGGCCTACGTGGCGGGGAGTAGCCGCTGCTGGAAAAGCAGATAAGTAAATCGTGGTTGATTTGTGGCTGATTTAGCCCTAGGAAGAAATACTCCTGATTTTGGTTGTTATAAATGAAGCAATTTAAGAAGCCGTGACGTAATTTCATTAAGCGGAACATTGGGACTGATAAAAACTTACAGCACCAAAGACTGCACGGAAATACCTTTCAACTCCACCAGAAGTAGGTCTACATGGAACGTAACGCCCCCCCCCCCACCATGCAGACATGAAAGAAGTGTAGGAATAGTCACAATGCCATGTCGTGCAAGCTATAAGCCTAGGCCTATATAGGCCATAGATTTAAAAAAAACGTTTTTTACGTTTTTTATTCTTGCTACGTTTTTACGTTTTTTAACGTTTTATATTTTCTCAACGTATTTTATTTTTAAAAAAAAACGTTCATCAAAATTTGAAAATTTTACCGAGAACGTCGAGAAGGGTTTTTAAAGCCACATAAACGAATTAATATACTATAGTGGTGGTAGTTTACTTACTTAGTCTAGTGATACGTGGTCTTATGACTACACGGTTGAATTGAAATTGAATAAAATTTTTACCTCTTTCTTTAGTTCTATAGCTGTACTGCAATTACAGCATTAGGTTTTAAGCAAGAAGTTGAACAAATTAAGGCTAACGTTTGTTATCAACGTTTTTAAACGTTTTTTTAAATTTTTTTTTCTGGAAAGTTTTTTTACATCTATGATATAGGCCTAACCTATAAGCTTTCGGACTTCATACTATAGTCGTTTTCGGGTCCCGTGTTTGTCTGCTTTTGGACTGCACTTTTTGGGTAGATTTCATTCCTGGTTCCACTCTTAATATAACATTACAAGTAGTGAATTTCACGAGATGGTAGAAACGGGGGAGCATGTTGAACGATGGATGTCGGGATCATTGGAATTGCAGTCCGCCATTGAGTGTACACGTTCCAGAGCAGCTGACTACGGAGTGTCACCTACCATATGGGATCACGCAGTGTTATACCTGCCACTCAAGTGACCGAACACGACCAACCAAGACGGCCGGGCGTACGCGATTTATCTACCCTGGAGGGATGGAAGGCTGAGTTGACCTAGTTAAAGCGCCGCACAGCAGTGCTAGCTGCCAGATGTTGTTTGTAACACTGGCGCCACCTGGCGTACGCGTCGAGAGTGTAAATAATACGTCGCAGTTTGCCGTTGTCAACCCATTCAGATGGACAAATTCCCACCCACTCTAAAGTCGAGGTGTAACGGACGCGGTGGGGGGTGCTTGTAATCTGCGTGACAAGTTGACAACTAAATGTCCGGGCGGACGTACAATGAATGCCAGGCAAACAATTTAAAATTTAACGGTCGTTGCCGCTGAAACCGATGATGACGTAATCGATGACGTAATCACCGCCGCGCTCATTCAAATCTGTGTCGGATTGCTTGCTTACTGAACGGCGCTGCAGACACACACAGTGGTTTTATTCCCCAAATCTGGAATCGAAATCGGGCGCCAGTTCCCCCACTTTCGGATTTAAATCACCCCCTCGGACTCGGTTTTTGTGAAGGGTATTAATTGCCAGTAATAAATTAGGGAAAAGGTTTGATCTACAGCTTTAACAATACTTTCCTCTATTTTTCACTGGGCGCAGGATGCGCCCACAAGGTATAAGAATAGAAGCCTCTGCACGCAGAGAGATCTTGGACAGCAAGTTAAATTTCGATGGACGTGGGGTCCGGGGCATTTCTGCGTTAACTTTGTAGAGAGGCTTATAGGGTGTCTACACGATCCAGCAAACGTCCAGCAAACTTCCGGCAAATGTATTCAAAATCCACGTGAATTGCTGGACGTTTGCTGGATCGTGTAAACACCGCATTAGATTTCCTTCCCTCTTCAATCAGACACCAGTTTACACTGCCAGACCCCGGATACGAGGCTAGTGCATCGCGCCATGTGCTTTCGCTGATACTTGTTGATTCTGCTTACCCACGAAGAAATGGCCAAATAGAGTTGACCTGTAAGTAAGTGAGTAATTGCTACGCGCTGCTATTCAGGCCTTGTATGAAGTGCAGTATATACCGTTTTTGTTCGATTGATTGGTTGATAAGTAGGCCTAAATTTATATTTTGCATGACTGTTGTTATATTGCAGCTACTTTGTAACATAATATTGCTGATAAGCGCGTTTTAGGCCACTTGTTCGTAGTATCGGGATGCATTTTGTCTTGTTTTTATTCTATTTTTATATTTTTTTTCCGTTGAGGGGTTTTGGAGGAAGGAAAATTTTACCACATTCATAATCGACGGCTTAGCGAATCAGCAGCTGTGGACTAAGACTCTTTCAGTCGGGCCGCCTGACGTTGAAATTGCCCCAAATTTCTAGTTCGTTTGTATGCAGAACATAACGGTGGATGGATACGTTGTGTGATGTTGCAGGTGCGTGTTGTGGAGGAAGCTATCCGATACATCGACCAGCTTCACATGGCGCTGTTCCGACGAGCTCCCCTACTAGCAGGTATGAATGGTCCATTCCCACTACTTATGGTTTTTCGTATACACTGTGTTCACAACAAAAGTAACCCCCTCCCCCCAAGAAAGATTTTGCAATAACAAGCGCGAACCTGCACCAATTTAAATAAAAATTGTACACACATGAAACGACAGAAATCTGTTTTGTCATTGCGGAGATATCAATTTAAAAAACGTTGCCGAACGCCAAGAGTTTTAAAATGCAGCTATGTCTGTGGATTCAGTCGTATTGATCTTGTGTGGCATACATTTCACAGAAGCGACAGACTACTTTTGTCTGGGAAATTCAGACGTTGATCTTTAGCACCGTATCTTTTTTAGTTCTGAGTATTTTTTTTATTAAACATCGATCTTCCGTTGACACCATTTTGTTCCTACAAATGATGTCAGCAAATAAAACGTAGGCCTTAGTCGTGTTGAAAACGCAGATCTGTGAAATCGCTTCAAAAAATAATGAAAATTTCATTCAGCTTAGACAGAAAGACAGATTTCTATAAAATTTTGCGTTGCTGACTCTAATAGGCCCAGATGTCACATCCACGTGTAAAAATTTATTATAATTTGGTGCAGGTTTTCGTTTGTTATGCCACAAAACTATGGCGACTCACTTTTTTGTGGACACAGTCTATTTATGCGCATAATTCGCCCGGTAAAATGTCGTGTAACGTTACTATCAATTCAGCGTTTAGTTGCTGTGCCCTCAGTTACTTAATTTGTGGGAACGTCTTCACCCCATGCTTGTGTTGGCGCCGTGAATGTAAATGCTTTGCCGTGATTAGCCTATTCAACATGGCAACGAACGACTTCTTAATCGCTTGTCTATGGGGCTACATTGCAGTGAATAGGAGAACATTATACACTTCTAAGGTCTGCAGTCCGTATACTGGCGCCTATCGTAAGAAGCTTCATTATAGTGCGTGTTGGTCCGTTGACGCCTCGTGAAAAGAAATCTCTCTAATGTCATTTTTATGGCGTCGTCACTCGTCCCATTGTCTGCTGATAGAAACGTTGGTAAGGCGTGTACGATTAACTTATCACCGATCGAGTGCCTTTTCATTATGTCTCGTTCAATAAAAGGGGTCACGACCCTTACATTTGGGGCTATGCGATGCTTTTGCTCCCCCCTACATAAAGGGCTTGTCGATATCTGCTTTTGATGCCAGTCAAAAGACTCTCGGTTGAAAAGGTCGAACATCGGCCTCGATCCTGCATTCGTTGGTGCATAATTTCACAGGCAGATATTATAAGCCTGACTCTACGTTACACTGTTATACTGGCTTGATGTAGATTTGTGCTACGTCATGCTGTAGCCTACAACGTGTGAAAATTCCTTTCGGACTTATAAGGCCCATTGGGCGGCGCTGATCTCCCGTTTCCTTAGCCCTCAACCAGACACCAATCTACACAACCAGATCACGGACACGGGGCTAGTGCATCGCGCGGTGTGCCTGTTTACGTCACAGCTTTCGCTGATTGTACTTATTGCATCAAAATGTTGTACACAGCTGTTTTTTTGTTGTGCAATGTGTTGTCCAAACAAAATCTACAAAATCCCAGTATTGGAATTTGCTTTCATGTTTGTACATTACCACCTAGGTTTTTACTATAAGAAAAAACCCAGAACTAACAATGAAAAAACCAAAAAAATATATTATGACACATTTGGCTAAAATACCCTGAAACCCAGACGACCTCCCACAACGCAGATCTGGTGAGAAAACCCTAGATGTGACAACATTGAACACTGTGTTTTGTCGCTTTGCGCTACAGGTCGCTACGGTGCAGAATTACCTTCCACAACCGACGAACCACAGCAGTTTGTCGCTCGCCTGCTGGCCAATAGCATCGCTCCGTACGGTGTTTCCCCCGTGACATCATCGACAGGGGATTCGTCGTCAGTGACGTCATCAGCCGGTGTCTTCCCTTTGACGTCATCATCATCGTCATCACAGGTGCTTACGTCATCGCGGAAGCTGGTCCCATTTCCGACGCGGCCGCTCCAGTCGTCGAACTGCGTAAACCGCCGGAAACTGTAGCGCTCTATTATGTGTATTTTCTACGCCATCGGAACTATTTTTGCCAGTGTATGATCAGTTCTGTGTATCGTGGTGCCTTGTCGATATAGTCCCCGTGATCGCTGCGCGCTCAAATCGGAAACGGAAATGCCTTGCACTGTAATTCACATCCGACGTCGCGAGTTTTTTTGGTCTATTTTCAGTCTTTTGTTGCTCACTGTCGCGTTTTTTTTATTTATTTTATCAATATTGAGTAGAATAAAAACAGATGTTTAGCAACCGATTTCCTGATTTGTGGTACCATATAAAAAGGCAGTTGTGTACATTGTTTCAAAAAAAGCCTTAAGTGTCATTGCTGCATTTGTAAGGCTTCATTGACAATGACAGATCATTAGAAACCATGCTTTTATTATTTTTTTGCTGACAAAGGTGTACTTGTTTTTTTAAGATTGCACATAGGGCTTGTCAATTTTCTGTACCATCTAATATAGTGAGAACAGTGGCGGATCCAAAAGATTGGAAAAAGAGTGGGGGTGGTGAAAGGGTAGAGGGCGAGGTCTCGGGAGGGGTATTTATGCAAAAATAATGTGCTTTGTGCAAATTTTTTTTTACTTTTTTAAAGATGTATCCGGTCAGTGAAGGGAAGGGAGCAGCCGCTCTTTCACTTTTCTGGAATTTGCCACTGAGTTTGAAGTGCATACACGAATTTGGTGTCTGTATTTTTTGTGGTCACAAATTTTTAACTGGTCTTCGCCAACTTGGAGCTTTTACGCCCTTTGTGCATTTGATGATCTTCTGCTTGACTCCAAGTCCACATTATATATGGTTGCACACTTTTTGCTTATTTGATAATAAACACTAATGTACGACTGCATTATTTACACGAATAACTTGATTAATTACTTCCAGTTTTGTATTATGTTGAACATCTATGAAATTTTCTTTATGGTTATTTAATTGTGCAGAGAACGGCTGCCTGCTACAATGAATTTCTGTTCTGTTTTTGGTCCCTAGATTTACTCACTTTCACTTTATCATTGCGTTTTAATCGTTACGCGTATACAGGGGCGTCGTTTAGTGGGGAGGGCTGGAGGAGTCTACAGACCCCCAAGAATTTGAAATTTCAACTCTTACCCTGTAAATTGTGCCTTTGAAGCAGTGTTACTGCTGCAAAAACAATACGTTACGTAGGCAGAGACCTCCAAGATTACTGAGACCCCCATCTCCCCAACGATTTACTGATATGACGCCACTGCACGTATATGCAGACTTGCTTTCCCGCTAGTGCGTTCGGGTATAGCTTCTGAAAAATAGAGAGAAATTTTCGTCAGTTAATTTTAGTTCCATAGTATTTTGTTTCAGAATTTTCGCCGCCAGGGGCGGGAATAGAACGAGAATGTAATCCATAATGATTAATATCATATGTGTTTTTTGAGTATTATTACAGGCGTGGTGTAAACGCATTTTAGGCTGCATAATGCTAGGTTTTATGGTTCGTTTACAGTCAGGCAGTTCTGACAGATATGCCTTGATTGTATAACAGGAACGTATTTGACAGACAGGTTTTACTATGCAGGCAGGTCTTTACATATCATGCAGAAACTGGCAGAGATCTGTATATTCACTTATTACTGTGATATGTACATACTAGCGATTATGTTTTTATTGTACATAGATAGTGCAATTGAGTGAGAAATGTTGCAGACGTTTCGTTGTAGACCTCACGTTGTGTGCACGTGTGAAGTTAAACAGAAATATAATCAAATCATATCAAAAACTGAGCAGTTTTGTTTCATTTTTTTGCTGTAACTAAAGAAAATAATTGTACCGTGCATGTAAAAGCAAGTGCTAGAAAATATTTTATTTTTTAAAATCTCGGAATACACTTAATTTAATAGTGTTTGCCGAAATCGTATTTCAGCAAAAAAAACAATTTTATGAACCGAGTTTTGTTTTAGATTTATTTTGTGTGTATGAACACCTTTGGTTGAAAAGTTCGTTCATAGCACGTCGTCCATATTGCAGAAAATAAAAAAAACAGCTAATAGATTATAATCAATCACATTGATATAATAATAATCATCATATGCACAAACAAATGTCTGGTTTAATAGAAACAAGTGTTATCAGCCTTGTCACACTTACAGTTTATTTGCTTACAGCAATAATAGATTTTTGCACCGTCGTAAACTTTCGTAAACATTTTTGTGTATGATTGATAATTGTTGAATAAAAAAATTGTCATATTTTGTCTAACTGTTGGTTTCTTTTAGTATGTTACTTAACATTAATTTAATCAAGCCAGACACTTTTTAGTGTACTGCATTCAAATAGAATTTATTTCAGTGCAACTTACAGGTTCTGTTATGATTGAATGTTAATTATAATTACAATGCATAATTTCAATTATAATGTTAACTGAAATTATGTGTTTTCAGTTGCCGTTCGTGTCTAAGTAAATCTTCGTCTCTCTATTTTTGGACCCTAAAATGTTAGTTTGATTTCTTTGTTTGCTTTAAAGTTTTACTGAAACAAAACTGTTTGCATCTTGTCTTTTATGCTGCAGTAGTTTACTATACACTGCATCTCACAAAAACATCCCCGACATTTTCGACTGTAACTTGAAAACCAATGACCAGTACGAATATTCTTGACAAAACTTGCCATCAAACGACCATTTAGTTTCCCACCTCACCCAGCGTTCATTTCTGCACTACCTGGGGAAACACAACTAGCGTAATATCACTTTTTAACCTAATGCGATATGATTGCTTAATTAACATAACGCATAAAAACACATTTTTGTTCACATTTTTGACACTTTCTCTGACATTTCATCCAGTTGTCCATTTTTCAACTGCCTGCAGTAAAATTGCTTGAAGAGTTTGTCCACTATGCGAACACAGGCAAGGAGACGCTTTCTCCATTCATCGACAGCAGTATTGATAAAGTTCTGCTCCAAACCAATACAGGCTGTACCAGTCGCTTCTTGACTTCACACACATTCCTAAACTTCATCTGTTATACACGCTGCTGCATGACAGTCAAACCTTGTAATAGACTGGCTGTTGGGGCCCACAAATTAGGATAGATGGAGGTTATCGACGTTTTTTCATTTATTTTAACACGTATTATGCTTGGTCTAGTTCCCCAGGTAGTGCAAAAGCAGACGTTGGACGAGGTGGAAACTAAACACTTATTTAATAGCCAGTTGTGTTAGAAATGTTCCTGCCAAAAATTATTAAAATCAGCTAATCTTTTTTCAAGTTACGATCGATAATGTCGGGGATGTTTTTTCCTGGTTTTCTGTTTATTTCAACACATATTTCGCTTAATCTGCTTTCCCTAGGTAGTGCAGAAACATACATACATTGGGTGAGATGGGAAACTGAGTGGTCATTTGATGACAGGTTTCGTCGTGAATATTCATACCAAAAATTATCAAAATCAGATAATAGGTTTTCAAATTACAGTCAAAAATGTCGGGGATGTTTTTTTTGAGACACAGTGTAGTTCTCTTCAGTGGTGTGCTACTTTTGTTTTTATGGCACGGGCATGTGTCGAGCGGGACGTTAAACCCTACTCACTCACTTTATGACACGAATTGTCATGAAATAAATTTTTTTTAAATATTTTGCACCTCCCTACTTTTGTTAGAATGCAACTGAAAGCACAGAAACTTTTAGGCCTAAGTACGAAATGACAAAACACATTTGAATAAGTCTGTAAAAACTGTCGCATCTTACACCACTGCATCGTTCATTTTAGTTCGATAAACATTTATAGCGAACAGACACAACTTTCTCACATAGTTAGGGCTATCGTCAGGATTAAAATCAAGGTTGACTTTTCGGTTAAGACAAAATGGCAAATGACCTTTCAAAGCATCGGTAGAATCTGAGCAATTTGCGACACAGTAAATCGAGCTAAGATAGACGCGAATACAAAGGCTTAAGCAGCCTGCCGTGAGAAGACACCAAAATATATATTCATCACTCAAGTATGAAGCAGAAGGCGTTTGAATTGATAGACTCATATCTGCGGGCATACAGAGTCAGACCGTGAGAAAGTAGACTGACAGCGCATGCGCAATTATGTCGCACCTGCCTAGTTGCGGTTTAACAGTAAAGCACTGCTGTCAGCAAGATCCCACATTAATAAAAATGTTTCAAGAAAGCCTTTTTGTAGCTTGTTTGCACTGTGGCACAATACAAGTATTGATGAAATAGAAACGATATTAGGCCTGTTTCTGTTAATTTGATGAAATGACCACTGTTATAGGCCAGCAGTAGACACCAAAAAGCCACAAAAAGGAAGACCACAAAACCAGGTCCACCGTAAGCCGGAAAAACATTCTCGCGGGGTCTCTCTGGGGAGAAAATTTTTGAATTTTTATTTTTAAAATGGCACATTCTGGTGTACTTTATATTCTTCAGCGACGGCGGGTCCCCAAACGTCGCGGGTCCCAGGGTAACTTACCCCCTTTAGGCCTACCTTTTCTCTCCCCCCCTTTTTGACGGGTTTGCACAGAACAGATGGAAAAGAATTTTGGAGAAAGACATGCAAACTGCAGGCTTTAAATGGAGAATGGAGACGGAGGCGGCAGCATAAGACAAAACTGGATGTAAGACAGAAGTAATTAAATCCCGTACGGCCAGATTTTTTCCTATGAAAAGACCCATTTCACGTTTTTCATGAATCCCGCTATGAGGTCATGGAGAGCGCTGAATAATACTAATTTTTCCTTGTGGGGCCCAAGACAAAGCTTCTGCCATAAGCGCATTTTCATCGTCTTCTAGCTGAAAAATCGCATCTTGTGGTGACGTCTTTCGTTATTTTTATTTTCCACAATGTTTCTCGGCTTCGGTTATTGGCAGAATTCCATCGAACCTATCGAACTCCTTTGGCTATACGGGCTTAACCAATTACCAGGCAAAACGCCCAAAAGATTTAAACAGAAATCACTAGCTATCTGACATTATCTAAATACATATAGTATGCGGGATATTTTTGTTCAAAATTTTCAAAAATTTGATTTATTGTGTGTCTAGAAAGGCAGTGATTTGCGCCTGTCGTTCTACTGGGAGCGACAATGCATAAAATCGCGCACAAAGCGACGTAACCGAACTGAACTGACACGGCTTAGTTTTGACGAACTGACCAACGGGCAAGCAGGACAAGCCCACTGGTCATTGCAGGGCCGTAGCTACATTTTCGCACAAAAAGGCACTTGCCTCTCGTTCTCAGACCACTTACAAAAATTGTATCACGAAACGAGTTTCAGCTAAGTGAATTTTGAAAATCTTTCAGCTTCTGGGGGTTTCCCCGAGACTCCCCACAAAAAGTATTAATTTTTAGTTAGCAATAGATCCCTAAAGCCGGAATTAGCATTTTCGCGGCGAAAGTCCCGGCTTAGCCGCGATTATCGTGGCGCCGGCGACGCAGCAGAAAAATTGACGGCTAGCGGCCGGCTAAGTCGGCGGTTTAGGGCAGTGGTGGATACAAAAGGGGGCTGCCGAACTGCTAATTAATAAGTTCATGTATCAGAAAAAATGATTAAAATTATTGCCACCAGATGTTATATTTTAAAGCTATAATGCACCACCGCACTGCCTCGTCGTTTTTCACATCCTGGTTACGGCCCCTGCATTGGCTGACGCGTACGTGAGTATAGTCACGCAGGCCACCGTCGCCGTTAGACGGTGCCTCCTGCAATGCAGTTCGTCAAAAACTATACCGTGTCAGTTCAGTTCAGTTCAAGTTTAGTTACGTCGCTCTGTAGGCGCCTTATAGTCAAGCGGTTTGCTACAGTGAAAGTATCTATTTCGACATCTAGGCATGGAGTATAAAATGAGCAATGGTATAGGTACTATGTCATCGCCGCGACAATCCGTTACGGTGACAGTCGAATTATTATGACGAACGACAGCGTATATAAGAGGCAGTAATTTCAGACGACGTGTATACATAGACAGGTAGCTAGCTATCTATATGACAATTGCTTCGCCGGGCGCCCGTCGGTTGTATCGCCCCGATGGCCCGAAGATATGATGACCACCGGAGCGGTAGCCTATAGAGAAGCGTGAGAAAATCAACTCAACTGCGCGTGCTGGTACGCAGATTCTTATGCAGCAGGCCCGAGGGCGCCTCGGTTGTTTGCGATGCCATTAACAATGTCGCCTGTGACGTTGTCGGGTATTATACAGGATGGTTCAGAAAAAGCAAGTGGACCTTAACTTTTAGACATTCATGCAGTTCAATGCAGTTTGGTAGGATATGGTTTGTGTTCGCTCAATTCTAATAGCAAAGCTGTTACGAACGTGCTATGTTTTGACGCGGTGACTGGTCACTCGCTAGTCCGAAGGGACACCGATTCAGGTTAACATTGACTCTAACCCCAACCCTAACCCTATTTCTAGCCCTATCCCTAACTTTGGCAACCACCCGGATTTTTTTCCCGATTTTCAGATTGACCGTACCGTTCAATACGCACTATAGTGACGCTGCTATATCGAACGCTACAATCACCGCTATTATACGATACGGTAATTCGACGCATATGGCTGCATTCTCTGCATCCAAAATTGCGGCCAAACAGCTGCAGATAGATTCATGGTTACTATTGACAGCCTATAGGAACTCGTCATCACATTATCCAACGGTACCACCACTAACCCTCTACGACGTACCGTGTAGCCACAGTACATTCGTTTCAGACGACAGAGAGACACGCCATACCCAAGACTCGACCTAACGGCCGGCCGACCGGCCAAAAGCTTTGCTGTTTTTTTACGGCGCCACAGTGTAGGCTTGCGGTGCGGTTAGCATCGTCATCATCATCATCATCGACAACCGTGGGCTCAATGCCCGTTGGTGTCTGACGCCATTCTTACTATCGCTGCCCACCGCTGCCTATCTAGGGCAGCGTGGCTTAACTCCTGCAGG